>Ga0209189_1000359_pt1 | contig 38806 bp, 45 predicted proteins | sample C_130820_EF_Meta_FD_187308 | JGI IMG/M metagenome (GOLD analysis project Ga0209189, IMG submission 187308) | Freshwater microbial communities from Lake Croche, Canada to study carbon cycling - C_130820_EF_MetaG (SPAdes) (version 3) | ecosystem: Environmental > Aquatic > Freshwater > Lake...
TGCGCTGGCAAATTACCAGAACGCATGAAAGCTTCATACTGTACGTTGTTATTTTGGACTTGTTGGCAGTATGTCACTGCACCGTCTTTGCCACGGAATCCCCAACGAATTGATCCAGCACCGTACCATGAGTAGTCGATGTAGAACATTTGCATACGGCTCAAATCAAGGTTGTAACCCGATGGGCCAGTTCCATCCATAGGATCAAACCAAGTCGAACGTGCATACTTTGTGTCTGTTGTAATAGACATTATGTAACCACCGTTTGGCGAGTTAGTTGAATCGTATGAATTACCACGATACTCAGGTGCAATAGTCAATGATGTGTCGCTTGCAATAGCAATAACTCGGTATGACTGACCGCGAATTACGGCAAATTGACCGGGGGTAAATGCAGTGGTGAAATTAGTTCCAACACCAGTAACCGTTGCATTGCCTTGTGTTACTTGAACATAACCAGTAGTTTGGATAGTTGACGTACGAACCACTGCGTACAATTGTTGACCATCATATTGGAAGAAAATTCCGTTCTGCTGATCAAAAATACCAACTGAGTTTTGAGCGCCATACCAAATTATTGGATTTACTCGAATTGAATTGCCAATTGCAGGTGTTGAGGGTGGCGTGTTGAGTGCAGTAGTTTGGTATGTAAATGTAGTCTTTGAAAAACCACCGCTCAAAATTGTAAATGTGCCATTGTATTGAGTGGGAGTTGCACCAGAGACTTGGATTGTTGTACCAACAGCCAAGTTATGGGGGGCAGAAGTTGTTACCGTTACAGTAGTTCCAGATGCCGTCAAAACAGCTTGGAACAATGTTGGTTGAAGTGAAGATCCAGTAGAGAATTGAATGCCTTTACCAGACTGGTAACGGAAATAACGTCGAGTTTGACGAATCAACTGTTGATTGGTAATTGTGCCACCAGCAGAGAAAGCTACACCGCCATCATATGGACGTGACTCAACCCACCCAGCAGGTCGCATGTATACGTTTAATTGACCTGCACTGTTTGTTGGGCTGGTTACTGCAACCGCAGTGGTAAATGTAAATGTACTGGCAGTTGGGGTTGTAGCAACAATCCATGCACCGTTTACGTTTACATCGCCAGCAAAACCAGTCATGTAAACATAGTCGCCAACATTCAAACCATGAGCATAAGTGGTTGTGCAGAGTGGAGTTGTAGTTGCGCTTGCAGTAATGCAGTTTGCACCAACACGAAAACCACAATTACTGTAAAAATAACCGGGGTACACATACGTCTTACCGGGGTTATATGTGTTAGTCGTTGCTGTAGCATTTGCATCAATTAAAAACTCGACATAGCTACCAGCACTCACGGCATTTACTAACCACCAACCATTGATGTTGGGATTTGTAGAGCCTTGAATAAAAATTGGGGTTACGTTAGCCGTGTATGCCGCTGTACCGCCTGTGGTAGGCATACTCACTCTAACCGTTCGACTTCCGCTTGTAGTCTGAATACCTAGATTTGAAGCAGAATTGGTAATTATGCTAGAAATCTGAGGAATGTAGTAAGCGCCTTGGCGATTGTTTTGTAGGTTAATTGACTCCCACTTAGTAGGCTGTTGACCATACTCAAAGTCAGTATCAATTAGAGCTTGCGGTGTTGAAACACGCAACTTATCTACTGGGTCATATGCCGGAGACCGCGATGATGTTTGAGTGCGAAGTTGATTGTCAGACTGAGACGTTGGGCCTGTGTATGCAACAAGTTGTGACATTTTTTTTCCTTAAAAGTAGGGGAGCCAAAGCCCCCCTGACTTGTTTACTTTCTTGCTTTACCACCGTGTTTTTTTCCGGGTGCTACTGTAATTGATTTCTCAGTCTTAGTAACACTTCCAGCGGGTGGCGAAAAGTAGCTTTTGGCTTTGCCATACAACTCTTTTGCCATGCTGAACGGATTCATAGCCTCTTCAAGTTCGCGGCTGGCTTTGTCGCTGACGGCTTTTGGATCTTTGACGGTGTACTTGTCACCATATGAAGAACCGCCGTCATCAAACTTTTTTACGTTGCCACCTTTTGCATGACGTCCTTTCAACAAAGAGTGAATTGCTTTTGCTTCTTTACCGCTGATCTTTCGACCAGAACGATTAGAGGAAGAAATTGCTTTATTCACCGCTACCTCGGAATAGCGAGGTTCAATGTTTTTTGGACGTGAAGAAATACGACCTTGTGAATCTTCAGATTCTTCAAAATAATCATTAGCGTCGTATTCACCATGTTGCGATCCACCACTTGCGCGATGTTGAACATTGCCACCCTTTTTGAAGGTACCTGATTGCAAGCTATTCGCCACGGGGGGGCTAATGAAATGATGGGGCATAGCCACTGGCTTTCCCATCGAATTCACATTACCGCCCGTGGCGTAGGCTTTTTTTGAGGCATGGCCTCCGTGCTTGTAGCCACCAGCATTGGACTCCTTGACTTCGCCAGTCTTGGTGTTGGTCTTGCCGGGTTTTGAACTATTGGCAGGACGATTTTCCCAATTTCCACCTTCTACAGTGTTGCGAGTCTGATATTTGTCAATTGCGCCGCCATCAGCTTTATGGTGCATCATGTGATCAGCTTTACCGCCGCGCTTATAGCCGCCAGCGTTGCCCATCCTTACACCGCCAGTGCCATGAGCCATATCTTTCTTGGCTGAGTGCATTTCAGTGTTGAGATAGTCATGCTCATTGCCTTCCAAAGTGCCACCCATTTTGGTCTTTGCCTTGTTTTTAGACTCATGAGTGTCAGAAGGGATCATTCCACCAGTTGCCTTGTGATGCATTTTGTGGGTTTTGCCGCCATGCTTATAACCACCGGGCTTTCCTTCTTTGACTTCGCCTGTACCATGAGCATTGTCGTGGTGATCGCCATCATGCATCAAGGTGTTCGTGTACTTGCCTGCATTACCTTTAATGGTGGTCCGAGTCATGTCTTTGTCAATCATGCCACCATGCTTTTTATGGTGAGCTTTATCCATTCCCAAAGACTCATGATGATGCAGTTCTTTTTCAAGCTTCTCAATCATTTTGTGGTCAGCAGAGCCACCTTTTTTCATGCCCATCAATGCTTTTTTGACCATCATTGCACGAATAGCACGTTGCTGAGGAGTCATTTGACCCACAGCAGATTGACCCATAGGAGACATTGGAGGACGCATACTTCCCATGCCGCCCGTAGGGGCGCTAGGCATGGCTTGAGGAGCACCCATTGGCATACCGCCACCCATGACCTTGTGGGCCACCTTGCCGCCCTTGGCGTACATGTTGGGATTCATTGCCTTCATGCGAGTGCTCATAGAAGGCTTTTTGGGAGCCTTACCATGCTCAGACTCAAATGCGTGGTGGGCACCATGCATCATTCCACCAGCAGCGTGGTGCATGGCCTTGTGACCATGTTCCTCGTGCTCTTTGTGGTGTTTAGCGTGAACTTTGCCACCTTTTTTGAGCTTCAAACTGACTGATGGCTCATCGGTGTACATCTTCACCATTGGTTTAAATTCTGACATGACTGCCTCCTATTAAGACGCTAAGTTTTGGTTTACACCAAGAGCGCCAGTGCGTGTTGCATTGGCTCCTGCGGCAATGCCGGGTAGTGCAATCACCATCACCAAACGCTTGATACCGTTTGTTGCTGAGGATGGAACATAAGTACCTCGTACATCACCAGTAGTGGTGGTGGCAGGGGTTGTCATGTCTGCGGCAACAAATGCGCTGTTACCACCAGTATCGTTGGCAACAGTGTTGTTGTAGCCAATACGAGCCAAATAGCCTGCATCAAATACACGCAATGGCAAACCAAGAATGTCGGTTGTGCCAACGGTAATGGTTGTGCCTGTTGCGCCAGCAGTAGCAATCGAAGTGATTTGATAAAACGCTTTTTTGCCGTTTACTGCGGTGCTAACTGCGGCGCTAGAAGTGATCACTTCGGACATTGCTTGTCCGTAGTAGTCATAACCAGACACAGTCATATTTTGAGGAGCCACACCCAAGGTGTAAGTCAAACCTGTTGGTGTACCTGCGGTGGTCACAACTGCCGCGCCTGCTGTGGTGGTCAGGGTTGCAGTGGTTGCTGTAACAGCAGTCAGGATGTAGGTAGTTGGGTTGCTGTAGCCAGTAATTGAACCAGTACCGCCCAAAGTTCCAGAAATGGTCATGCGTTGACCGCTTACCAAACCAGATTGCGAAGTGTAGGAAATTTGACCACCAGTACCAGTAATTGCAACACCAGCCAAAGTTGCGGCGGCGGCAGTACCAGACACGACTTGCAATGCACGAGGTACGTCAAGTTGAATTACTGAAGTGCCATCAGTACGAGTCACTGATCTAGCAGAAGTGCCTGCTGTCAATGTCAAGTTACTTGCGGCGGCTGGGGTTTGCGATGCGGCAATGTTTGCGGCTTGCAGGGTTTGTGGAATCACATCCCATACATATGTACGACCCAATGGGCCTACGCCGACTTCCATCGGAGAAGGATCATTCAGTCCCGCATTACCTGCCGCATACATTGTGATTGTGCCTGTAGCAGACGAAGAAGCATTCAAGGTATAAGTACCTGTGCCGCCTGCACCTGTTACAAACGCAGTAATGTATGAGTTGGCTGTTACGCCAGAGCCGTTGATGTACTGTCCGAGAACCAATGATTCACCAGACAACATCGCTGTCACTGTCAACGTGGTTCCACTCACAGAACCAGAGATAACAGATTCGTAGCTCGAATTGTTTGTACCAATATAACCTTGGGCAGTACCCAAGAACAAATCATCACTAAATTGAGGCATTTTTTTCTCCTTGTGGCTTGAACCACTCAGGTTTCAAAAAAGGGTCGGCTATTACACCGACCCTGACTTTTTACACTCCGGGTGTACCGTAGGCGGCACGCGGGTCAGTAACACCGACTGCATAACGCTCTGTCGCTTTGTAGCGCATTGTGTCAGTCTCGAAGTCGCCTTCCATGGTTTTCTCCAAACGACGACGCATCAGGAGCTTAAAGCCCTCTGGAGCATCGGTCTGAACCCACCATGCAGTGGCAGAAGTCAAACGAGACAGAACTGCGGCACCTTCGTCCAGCAAGCCAATTGACTTGATGGGGTTGATGTCGTTATTTGCATTACCAGTGCGCAAAACAGATTTCAACAACACTTCGGCTTGGAAAATATTGCCGGGAGCCACGATCAATTGACGTGGAACCAAACGAATACGTTTGCCGTTGTTGTCAACTGCTTGGCGGATCTGAATCAACATCTGCTCAAGCGATGTTTGAGACAAAACAGCGGCAGTAGTCAACTGGTTGCTGAAAGTGCCATTCACAATTGGGTGAGCGGTGTTAGTCAAAGACACACCATCGCCAATTGGGTAGGCGCTGTTGAAGGCTGTGTTTAACACGTTGGCTGACAACAATTCTTTGGTTTCAACCAAAGACTGTGCCAAGTGGCGTGCATAAACTTGACCCAAACGAATATGGTCGCCGTCTTCAACGAGTACCTTGGTCAAAGAGAAGGCCAAGCCATACACTTTGTAGAGGTAACGCTGTAAGAACAATACACCACCTTGTTGGTAGCTGACAGGAGTACCGTCAGGCAACTGGGGTGCGGCGCCAAATCCATAAAGGACAGGCTCTTCGTGGTAGTTACGGGGAATACCGTCTTCTTCGCGGAACACACGGCTCCACTCGTCGGCACGTTGGTCATAGACTCCATCAAAGCACTCGTTCAAAATTGGTTCAACGATGCTTCTAAAGTCCGTACTTCGCATTGGTGCGGCCATAATTTACTCCTTAAACGACAGCGGTAAAGCCACCGAAGAATTGTGAATATGAATTCACAACACGAACTACTGTGTATGAATCCCCCCAAGCGTTGTCTACGCCTTGACCGAGATCAACAATACGCATTTGACCTTGGACACCATTGCTGGCGGCTGTTGCAGAACCCAAAGTGGCTTGCGACAGACCAGTAGTAGTAGAACCAGAGGTCACGTTAGTAAAATTGTACTCGCCACCAATAGTGGTTTGCGCCATTGAGCCATCAGCTTGAATTTCATAAACGATGTTGTTGTCGTTGTAGAAATAAGCTACGCATGAGCCAGAGGTATAGGCAGTGCCTGAAGGCCAGTAGTTTGATACACGGCGACGACCAGTTGTATCAGTCCACTCAACACCAGAAAATGCACCTGACCACGCAACAGCGGAGCCAGAGGCAGGATTGGTTAAGAGGGGAACAATGACACCTGCTGAAGCAGAGTAAGCGACAGGTTGACCCTTTAAAATGTTTTGGGCATAACCTGATGTGATACCGCCGGCAAGCGCCTGAGCACGATCCAAGCCTGAGGGATGGAACGCAGGGCGCAAGCCAAACGGAGCTGATGTACTAGACATAATTTTCTCCTTGGTTAGCCTGAAAATACAGGCGTTTTGGTTGGTTGCTGTTCAATAGAGCCAATACCATCGCCTTCAGCTCTCACCAATGCACGTCCGTTACTGTCACGAGCACCTTGAAGATTTGCCGCTTGAATTGTGACCTTCTCTGCTTCTTCACGAGGTTTATCGTGATGCATATGAGTCATAACCTTTTGGTAAATTTCCATCGGTAACTTGTAAAGCAACATCTCATTGCATGAAATGTGACCAACATGCTCACCTGACTTCACTCGATAATTGTCAAAGCCGGGAAACTCTTCAGATTTAACTGGAACGTACCCTAAGCGAATGCGCTTATCAATGCTGTCGTAGCTGTTGGTTGTTGAAAGCCAGCAAAGGTGCCACCCATCGACGTTGGGCAGTTTTGGCAATGCTGATTGCGTCCATTCCTCGCTCCACATGTTTCCTAGTTCCTGCGTAGAAATGAACTTATCTTCAGGCGCTTGGTGGGATGCTTCCCCGTTCGAGCGGTCTTGGCGACCACCAGCGTTGAGAGATTTTTTTAACTTTGATTCCATAATGTATTCCCCTTAGATTAGTTGCGGTTAGAGCGATCAAAAGCGATGTACTGCTTAATCATCTTTGCTTTACGTTCAGGATTGTCCCAAGAGCCACTTTCCTTCATAGCTTTAACCCTTTCAGGTGAAAGTACAAACTGGGTTCGATTTGAACCACCGTATGCGGCTGATGCTTCACGTCCTGAGCTACCCACAACATTCCTTGGTCTTCTGACATTACGGGAATCGTTGTCATTGGTTTCATTGTAGCGGTGAGGTAACTCTTTTTGCAAACGACTGTCAAGTTCGTCCCAATAGTCGGGATCAGTTGGGTCCCAACCCTGTGCTCCCATCAACTCGTCAATCTTTTTTGCAACCCTACTGTCAGGGTCAGTTGTCAAAGGGTTGTACCAAGAATTTTTAGCCATCCACTGCTGTGCAAAACGCTGAACAGTGGGATCTCCAGTTTGTTGTTGCTGAGGTTGGCGCAATTCTTGGTCAGCCCGACGGCGTTGATGCAATAGCGCATCAACTTCTCGTTGGGCAGCATTCCAAAGGGTTTGTGCCTCAACCATGGCTTGTCCGTCAGAGTTTTGAGTTGCCTCAGCCAGCTTTAGTTTGGCGTACTCCACTCGGTAATTGGCATCTTCAAGGTTTTTATCGATGCGAATCAATCCTTCGGTCTTTGAACTACGCTCGACTTGGCTCAAACGACGTTTAAATTCCTCGTTTTCACGTTTCAATGCCACTAATTGGACATCTTTTTCTTGATTAGTCTTGCGAACTAAGTCCCTTTTAGCCCGACGACGACTGCGCTTGGCATTGCGAAGCTCATCATCATCATCTGGGTGGTCATCATCAGTGGCATCAGCTTTTGCGCCGCCTTCTTTTGCTCTATCAAAGCCGTTTTGCTCTTCAAGCTCGTCGGATTGGAGCAATTTTTCATCAACTTCCACCACTGCAGAGCCGTCATCCGCCTCTATAGTTTCGAGTGCAAGTTCTTTTTGTTCATTTGTTGCCATATTTTTCCCCTTAAACGTAAGCTTTAAACGATAACGGGTCATCTGTGACTGCCGATATCAGTTCGTGGTCGTTAATCGTCATGAATAAAACAGGATCTTGACCATCTTCATCAGGAACTGGACGCTCCCAACGGTCTCCACCCCACCTTGGAACTCGAACAAAGTCGCCAATCTCAGCCCATGAGCCTTCAGCCCATGGTTGCATGGTGTCTCGATTCTTAAACGCCAATGGACCAATAGCCACGATCTTGCCGATCATGTTGTTCCACTTTTCGTTTTCCTTGGTTTCATCAACGATGATGATCATTCCTGACTTCTTCTTTACTCGACGAAGCTGAACAATCACACGACCCCCAAATGGACGTTGACCGGGGGTTACCTCTGGAAATGCCCACGCCAATTCAACTGGGTCAGACACACCTTCTTTTCCCTCAATAGTAGGGATTGGTTTTAGTTCACTCATTTTCTTCTTTCCACACCATATCTCAGGTGCATAAACGCACTTTGCAGTGCTAGGGTTAGTCTTCTTTCTCTTCCAACATGTCGTCGATCATTTCAAGGGTAGCTTGTAACCCTTGGTGCTCTCCTACCATGCGTTGATACGCTTCCCAACTCATAGGTGTCCCTAATGCTATGGAAACTTGTAACTCACTTTGGCGTATCTTGATTTTATGAATCAGAGCTTCAATCATTTTTTCTTTGCGTTTGACAATCCGCCTTTGGCTTTACTAGTCGGACTAGTATTGCCGCCTTGTGGTTCCATTTTTGTGCCGTCTAGTTTTACACCTTGGGCTATACGCTTGTGTTGTTTAACCAATACGCTTTTTTGCTCATTGTCCGAGGCCATTTAAATCTCCTTGTGGTGGTGCCGCAGGTGCGGCGGGTGGTGGCGTAATTGCCAACTCATTTGCATGTTGAATCGTTTGATGTGTCAACTTTGCATTCTCTATGTCAATCTTTGTCTGATTGTCCATTTGTGCTTTTTGCGTTTCGTATTGCAACTTTGCTTGCTCAAACTGTTGTTTAGCTTGATCTGCAACAGTCTTGCGCTGAGTCTCCGCCATGCTTGTGTCTTTAACCACTTGCGCATCTGGTGGCAACTTCGGTTGTTGGTTTTGTCGTTGTTGCGACATCTCAACCAATTTCTGGAAAGACGACGTAAAGTCTTTAAATACTTGCTCCGTATCCATCATTACATGGGCACCAACTACTGTGTATAACTTATCAATAATTGGTGTGTATTTAGAATCTTCATAGTTATCAACAGGCTTGCCAGTTGACTGCTCAACATAACCATTTGCACGATTCAAGTACCACAATGTCATGTGCTGTTTGATGTGCTCAATCAAATTGTTCAGATAGTTGGGATCGGCAAATGGCGACTGACCAAAAAATGGATTCATAGCAAATTGCAAGTGATCTTGAATGTGCGCAATGTGGTCTTGCTGTATGTAAGCATAAGCAGGCTGTCCAATCAACATTGCGGCGTTTTCGTCCGCAGAAGTGCGTTGTTCAGGCGCTGGCTGATCGACCATGATTTCATTGATATTGGGTATTTTCATCTGTTTGAGCAGACGACCAATTACCTTGTTTATATTGAACTGATCTGGGTGTTTTTCAGCCAACGCCAGCACAGCTTGGTTCTGAGCCATGCGTTGGGTCTCAGAAAAGATATGCGGATCAGACACTGGCACCACATCGGTGTTCTTAGCAAAGTCTTCTCGCGTCACTTCCAAGTCGGTGACGATGTCCGACTTTTGCATGTCGTTGAAATGCCAACGATTCAAACGGCACAAAATCTTTAGTACGCGAGCTTGCGATGAGTGCAAACGTGCGTGGATAGATGAGTACACCTGCGAACCCTGCTCAATTAAGGCTTGTGTGGTGCCTACAGGAGCCTGTGCACTGATGTCAGCTATCTTTTCCTCAGCCGTGGTCAAAACACTGCTTGTAGCCTTTTCTAAGAAGCCTAGCAACTCAAACAGCACTTGGCTAGGTGGGTTGAATGGCATGGGCATAGCAATCTGGCGAATGTCCTGCACGCCCGGTGCACCCTCAATCTCCACAATCTGCGTTACATCGACTTGCTGGCTTTGACCAGAAATCTTTGCGCCCTTAAGCTTCAGCATGGTCGCGGCATTGTTAATGTGCGCTGAGTCCAACAAAGCACGCAATGAGCCTGTGAGGGCGGCACTAAGACCACCAATCAAATGCGGCAGACCAATCGCATAGGCACCGCGCCATGGTATGAACTTGAATTCCACAATCCAATCTAGCTTGGTCATGGTTTTGTCAGACTCTTCCCAGTTTCGATACAAGCCCAGAACCTCACCATCCAACTCATCAATCATTAGGATGTAAGGAGCACTCTTGCCTTTGGTGTGCTTGTCATCTTCCAACTCAAGATAAACGTAGATATGGAAAATCTTACGCAAGCCGTCCTTGTTTTCTTGAAACTTCTTGCCTTCAACTTTGTTGTTTGCCTGCGCTACTTTGCCTTCTTCAATTGATTCTGAGGCTTTGATGTAACTAATGTCTCGGTACATGCCCGACTTGATGCGGCGCTCAAGCTCATAGGTTGTGATCTCGTGGACTTCAGCAGCACGTTGTGCCGTATAAAAATTCGTCGCCGCAAATGGCAGTATCACTCTGTCAATAGGCAAGAACTCCACACATGGGCGTTTCTTGTCTTCATCGAACCAAATCTTGAAATACTGCGATCCACCCAATGGCAACTGAGTCAGCATCTGTTCCTGCTCGTCGCGGAACTCTTCAATCTGTTCTGTGATCTGCCAGTTCAAATAATTGACTTTGCGCTCTGATATTGCTGCCTTTTCGTCGTCTTGTTTGCCAACAATCTTTGACTTAACAGGGCCATCAGGCGGAAACATTTCTTTAATCGCTCGTGAAGCAAAGTCCACACAGCCTTCAGCCATAGCAGGGTGAACCACCTTAGATGCACCCATGAACGTAGCACCGCCGGGGGCATCATTGCCCATACCAGTGCGCTTGATACCTTCTTCATACTGCTTGTCTCTCAACTCCCTTGCCTGCTTGTCGCTCTCCAACAAGTCAAGATAACGAAAAGTTAATTCAGACAACTCGCTTTGGTTAATTACATCTGCTAGGTTGTCGTAAAACTCAGGGTTAAATTCTGGACCGTCTTCCATTTCAATAATGGCAGATCCATCAGGCTGTTCCTCAGTGCTCATCTCAGGCATATCGACGAATGCCGAGCCGTCCTCTTGTTCGTCAATGTTGATGTCGTCAGCCATTATTTAGCCTCGTGTTGGTATAACTGAAATGGGTGCAATTGGTTTACATCCTCAATACCCATGCGCTTTGATAAGTGGTGCTGTGCAGCAAAGTTTCTTTCTGGGAATGCATGGAAATCATCATCATTTAAATGATCGTCATTGTTCTCTACAACAACTCCACCCAAAGCAAATTTCTTAGGCTTCTTCAAAACCACCATTGGTTGAGGTTCAACATACTCTTTACCCGCCGCCGCTTCTTGCGCTTTAGGAGGATCAATTTGATATTCTCCCTTGTTTTGCTTGGCATGCTCAAGATCTTCAACGCCAACGTGGTGTGTGAACGATGTTTGGGCACCCAACGTGCTAGTTGATTCAGTTGGAGTTGTCATCAAAATATGACCAACTTTTTTGCCATTTTTTGACACATAACGATTCTTTGGCAAGAAATCCTCATCCTTAAACCGCGAGTCAGTCGGGATCATGTGGGGCGTGCCATCATCATTGTGTCCAACCTGTACCAAGCGTGGATGCAAGATGTGTTGCTTTTGATAGTCATATCGCTTGCCATTCAAAGTGGTGTGACCATAGTGCGCTTTGTCTTCGGTGGTCATGTCACCCTTGGGGCCGTAATGCGCCTCTTCTGGCTCGCTACGCTCTTCTTTTGTCAATTCATTCTGGTTTCTGCCAGTCGTCCAGTACTTGGCATGGGTAATGTGTTTTGCCATGTCCTTACCCAACTGAGAGCCGCGCTTTACGTCGGTCACCATGTAGGAACCCTTGGGTGGTGTTTTGTTGCCTTGTTCGTTTTTAAAGTCTTCACCTGAGGCATCAGTTGCTGTAATGGTATTGCGCACACGAGCTTTGTCGCGTCCGATGCTGTCTTTAATCTCTGCTCCCAGCTTAACTTTTGGACCAACATTAGAGTGAGTTACATAGTAACCATTTTCAGGATCGTGCAACTCGTTGGTCTTGCCATATGAGTTGGCGGTGATCGGTGGCAAGCCTTCAGCCTTACGCTGTTCATTCAAATGACGCAGAACATGGCGTGATGACACATCAGTCTCGTCCACTACGTTTGGTCGAAACAATAAGCGTTTGTTTTGTTTATCGGCAACTCTTGCCGCATCACGCAGTGAGCCTGTGTGAGAAAGAATCCAGTCACCAGTCATTGCTGGGTCATGCTTGGCTTGCTCATGAGCAGCACGGCGTACAGATGCGGCGGCATACTGAGACTCAGCATTTGGCGCAAAGCAAGTACCCTTCATGGTGTCAATAATGCCATTCTCATCATGTCCACCACCACAGCCAACAGTCTGACCGGGGCAAGTATTGATCATGTGGAACTTGCGGTTGTCACCATGACCTGAGGTGTACAAAGAACTGCCAGCTACACCCTTAGATGCAAAGCCTTTATATGAACGGCCTTGGTCGTCGTACTCGTGGTTCACGGTGTCAAGCTTCTCGCTCTTATCCAATGTGTCGGCGCTTTGACCTATGTGCTTGGCTTCTTTAAGCTTTGCCAATGCATTTCTTTCTGCAGCCATTTGTTCTTGCAGAGGTTTAGCAAAGTGTTCATCAAGAATTTTCTTATGTAATCTGCCCACCTGACCAATGTGCAAGGGGTCGCGGTTTTCTTCTCCATAAACTTTGGCGCGAGCTTTATTAATCTCGTCCATGCCAATAATTTTCTTGTTACCTGAGGCTTTGTTGCCTTCCCACATGTGGCGGGGAACGATGATGCCTGAGGTATCTCCATATCCTTCACCCCGAAACAACACACGCTTGTCATTGCCAATCTCTTCATACGGCTTTTTGCTAGATTTTGCACTGCCACCTTTTGCCATACCCTGTGGTGCCATCGCTCCTAGTGCTCGACCTTGTGGTGTCAAACTTAACATGTTGCTAGGAGGTTGCTGCTGCGCAGGAGAACTAGCACCAGCCGATGGAGGTTGACCGTTTTGTGGCGCTAAACCGCCTTGTGGAGCGTCTGGACTCTGCTGAGGTTGTTGTGGAGTCTGTTGAGCAAATTGCATGCCGGGAGCCGCACTTTGATCCACACCACCAATAGGCAAACCACCAACTTTATCTACACCGCCAACTGGTAACCCGCCACTTATCTTTGGCTCAGGGTTAATAAATTGCTTTGGACTCATGTCCAACGCCTCATCAATACCAATATTGTTCATCAATGCAGGGTTGGCTCTTTGGTTCATCTTAAATCGTAATTGAGCTAAGTCTGGTGTGTCCATGATTTACCCCATCGCCTTGCGTGCAACATATGCGGGTGGCAAAGGGTGCAGTTTTTTACCAGTCTTTTCTAATGCGTAATATCCAGTGTGTCCTGCCTTGCGTAATGAACCTTGAACTCGCGGATCTTCCATATGTCGGTAGTCGCCACTTGAAAGTATTTCACCTAAATGTTTTGCCACATTAGGAATTTTGTTCAAGGTTCCGTGCTGCGCAAGATTACCTACTATGGCCTGAACATGCTCTGGGTTTTCGTAATCAAATGCGTTTACGTTGCCGCCTTGAGCTTTTTGATCTGTTGGCAACCTCAATGGGCCATTGGCTTTCTCCATGTTGGCTATGCCCTGTTGGCGGCGCTCATTGGCCTCAGCAAGTGGTCTAAGTTGATCCCTTAGTTGCATCAACTTGGCAAGCATCTCAGGGGATGGGCCTGATGGCACTTTTCCACCATCAGCCATAGGTGGAGGAGGAAGCACAAATCGATCTGGTTCTATGATAGGTTCTTGTCTAGGAAAATCAAAGGGCATTGGGTCTGGACGACCATAACCCGGACCATCAGAACGCCTCTGTTCAGTAAAATCGTTACCCATAGGTGGAGGAGGACGATTACGTCGATCTGGATCTATGATAGGCCTTTGATACGAGTATTCATCACTATTTGCTTGCTTCTTTTGATTTAATTCATCTTCATCAGAAAAATTAGAGTTAATAGGGTCTGTCATTTCTGGAATTTCCATCGATGGAAAAGGTTCTACACCTCCAAACATTCCAGTATCTGGTTCTGGTATTGGATCGCGTGTCATTTCTGGTGGCGTAGGAAATGAATAATTAGAATTAGATCCACCTGAAGGATTGCCTTGTAAAAAATTAGCTGGCAGGAATGTTCCATTAATAAATCTATCTTGTCCAAAGATATTTGAATTACCCATAGGCTCATTAGTCTGAGTCGGTAATGGTGTATTACCTCTTAAAAGTCCATAATCAAAAGGTTGGTTACTTGTGGTTTGTGATGGGGAACCTGAATTACCCACTAAAAGTCCATAATCAAAAGGCTGGTTATTTGTACCTTGATCAAGAGGTTCTGCTCTTAAAGAATCCAGCGCCGAAACATTATCATCAAATATCGGTCTTTCGGGTTTTATAGGATATCCAACTCCTGATTCATACACAGGGGGCTTAAACATGCTTTCATCAGGTATTCTAGGTTCCATAGGATACCCAACGCCCGTCGGATACTCAGGCTTGTTTGGTAATGGTGTTACATAATCTGCAGGTAATCTTGGCCCGGGCATTGGCGTTTCTACCTCAACAGGGGCTAGCGGTGATGTACCTTGAGGTGTGTAGTTGCCCTGATTTTGAAGTCTGAGATTAGGACTCAAAAATCTAGAATAAGGACCTTTGAAAAAATTAGAATAGTTAAACATATCGATCTTTCTGTTGTTGGCCTTATTGAGTTTAGGCAATTGACTTGTTCATTCAACCATTATCCTATCGATGGGCAATCGTCGCAACGACCATCACCTTGACATACTGCTAGGCTCTCGCAACTCCGCTTGATGCTTGCGCCACCTGATCCAGTCCTTGAGCATATGTATCGCCGTGTTCTCGTTGATTTCGGCAAAGGTAAGGGTGGCAATCTCAAATCGGTTTTCGCACACCGTTGTTCTGACTCCATCCATGTTAACGATCCTTTGATAGGACTGCTCTGTTTGCTCGACATACATGTAATCCTCTTCACTCATGATCGCCCCTTTGTTTATCAAAATGAGTGGAGTTAAACTCCACTTGGTTATGCTGAATACGGATTCTCTCGACCTCTCATGTTGTATATTTCTGCATCGCTGATGTCCTCAGGCAAGATCTCGTCGCGTGGTGGTGCGTCAATGCTGATCCACTCTGAGTCCCTCAAGTATCTCAGACCTTGGCTGATGCAGTCTACAAACTCATCATGTGCTGTGCCCTCAGGGAATGAGCAGATCTGACTCACCATACCTTCAGCCCAGTCGCGCACAAACCCCTTGTTCTTACCACTCTCAGGCACCCACACTCGCCCAGCTTTAATGATGTTGGCAACAATGCTCAAGCGCTGGATCTTGTCAGCCTTGCCCGGATTGTAGGCATGCACTGGTATATGTGCTCTCTGTAAATCTTGAATCAGAGAGATACCAGCGCTCTTGTCCTCCACCAGCACTAAGTCCACCAGCTTGCGGTCTTTGCCCTCGCCATAAACAGTCTCATACTCATCAATCACTTTGGGGCGCAGGTCAGGATACTGGAGGTGCTCCTGCCAGCAATCGAGGATCAACACGCTCATGCCGCCATCCATGGGCTTAAACGCCCCCAAGGTTATAGATCCAGTTGGGTCGTTGTATGTCTTGTCGCTAGTGGCGCAGTCATAGGACTGAATGATGTATTCCAGCTTAGGGTATGGCTTGCCATCAGGCCAGAGTCTGAACCATTCCCTTTTCACAATGCCACCTGACTCAGGATCAATCAGTTGGGCGTGGATCTCTTGGTCACCAAGCTTAGTGCCCTCATACTGCAGGATCTGCTTTTGGAACGCCGGCGCAAGGTTGGCAATGTTTACATAGGTGCTGGCTCTCGTCACCACCACGTCATCAGTATCTCTGTCTATGAGATCCATGATCAGTGGCTTTGGCTTGGGCGTAGTAGATGCAATGATCTTTGTACCGCGCTTACCCATTAATCGCACGGCAAACTGAATCATGTCCCATGTGTCTTGGATGTAGTCCCACGCAGCCAACTCATCCAACCATGCCCCATGGTACTGTCCACCACGGTGTCGCTCAGGCTCTGACGCTGGTATGCCTGTGATCAATGAGCCATTCCACAGCTTGATCTGATGCAGGCTCTTGTTGTAGTCCACCACTAGTTCTTTAGGGATCACCGCCAGTAATCCTGACTCACCCTCAAAGCAGGTATTGCGTAAGTCCATGCTGGTGGGTGCTGATACCAGCCAGCGTGTATTCGCCTCACTTGCCGCCCAATATCCTAGTGTCTCAGCACTGGTGCGTGTCTTACCCGATCCACGTCCACCCAGCATCAACCATACAGTCCAGTCACCCGGTGGCTCCAACTGGAATTTATGCGCCTTCTTGTTCCAGTCAGCACGCCATTGAAACGTCAGTTGTTCGCGTGGGTCAAGCCTCCTAAACTTCTCTCGGATCTCTTTGCTCGACAGGACGCTGACAATGTCGTTCATTCTGTTAGTCGCTGTGCAGCGTAAAGCTTGAGCACCTCGTCAAAGATATCGAAGGCTCCCTCTACCCTCACTGGTGCATCAGGATCTCCAACCACCTCAGTCCTTGCCAGCTTAGGTACATGGTACTCAACCACACTCTGGAACATGTCGAATGCTTTGGCTGGGTTGGGTGGCACCATGTACTCACCGTCTTCAGTCTTTACACCCTGTGCTACTTGGTCAAGCCACTCAGTGAGCCTGTGAGCGTTTCCATCAACAAATGTGGCTATGGCCTGTCGAGCTTGGTTTGTCGCCTTGTTGGGCGTTCCTGCTACCCTGCCGCCTGTCTTCTTACCTTCAGCCATGACACTCTCCTCTAAGTTTGTCTACTTTAGATGAGGTATTAGCTATTTTGTATGCATCGGTCATATTTCAGTCCTTTCGCGCACATGTTGCAGTGCTGGACTGAAGTATATCAATCTCTGTCTGATTCAGTAAGTCTTTTGGATGCCCACAACTTGTATGCCTTCAGTTCTTTTATTTCGGTCTTGAGGTCGGCGATCTCTGTCTTCTGATACTTGATCAAGCTGTTGGCTTGCTCTATCCATTCATGTACCTCAGTGGGCATTCTGAATGTTGGCTCTTGATTGTCTTTGGCGACCAGCTTGGCTATCGTTTGTTTGCGTGTCATGCTGCCTCCATGGCTTCAACAACTGATGTCAATCCAGCAATCACACGCTTTGCTTGATCCAAAGTCATGGTGACGCTGGCGCCACCACCGCTCACTTGTATGCTCAACCAAGCAAATTTATCGTCGTAGCGATCGATGTAAATTACTCGTGTGTCTTCATTGGTCTTGATTGGTGCAATTTCGAGTTCCATAATCTTCTCCTGTTAAACCTGCAATGTCGCAGTGAAAGAACTATAACACAAAGTTAGCTTGTTACATTCTTAATGCAATGGTCGGCAAGTATCGCCACCACCTGAACTGTGTTTTGCCTTGGCTATCACTTCTTCTGTCTTGTTTCCTGCCTTGCCATGCTCATAAGCTTCTGCAAGTCTTTTAAGCACAAGGTGCATGTAGTCGTCCTGTTCTGCGCCTACGTCGTCCAGAATTTGAAGGCTAAATGCAAGCAAGTTGACCGCCAGATTGGTGGCAATGCTTAAAGCCACATCTTTGCCATCATCTCGAATGAGCTTTGCAAGAAACCTAAGTGCGACCTCATCCAATCGTTCTTGCAATTGGATTACCCTGATAAATTTGGCATCGTCATCAATTTTCATTTGTCCTGCCCTTCCAAGTGTAGGATTGCGTAGATTACGCAAAATAAAGTAACCACCAAAAAAATGCTGATAACTATTGTCACTGCAAAGAGACTGACTATAGTGGTCAACAAGTCCATCATGGCCTCCACACAAATATGTCTAATGCCACCACGATTATGGCAATGATAGACACAACTAACATTGCAACCTGCGCCCAGTCTGTAGGTTTCTTGTAGTGTTCAATTTCAAACATGATTGTTCCTTCGTAAGGGCCGTAGCCCCTTTTTTTATGGGTTTTTGTCAGTAATTGGATTTGAAATACCACGCGACCACAACGGGTAAACATCTTTTCTTGCACCTGCTTGTATCAAATCATGTGCCGAGTATCGGAATTTGTTGTGGGTTGGATATCCGGGGCCAACAAAAAAACTATTATTTTGATAGTGGGGCACATACATTATTTCGTTGTAATAATAAACAACTTGCATGTTGCATTCTGCTTTGTCTTTCATGATATTTCCTTTTGTTTGTGGGGGACAAAGCCCCCGTTGGTTTAATAATCTTCGCCAGACTTTGCTGGTTGTGCACCTAAAAACTGAAGATTGAATGATGCGTTGTGTTGCCAAGCCTCATCGGACTTATTGCAAACTTCTTGAATGTGGCAATTGATGTCTTGTGAGCGAAGCTGTTTGATTAAGTGCACAGCATTCTGACGACTCATTGGTTCAGTTGGTTTGCGGTAACTTGCTATGACAACATATTTCATTGTGTTCTCCTTATAGGGGCCGAAGCCCCAGTTGGTTTACTTGACTGGTGTTACACGAATGTCAGCGCGACCTTCTTTGCGGAAGGTGTCAAGCACGTCGTCTTGGATCTTGTAAGCGACGCACAGTTTTTTGTAGTCAACAGTGCCTTTGACAGCAATCATCTTGACAGTTACAGAATGCAGTTCGCCTTGATGTGGGATGTCGTCGCCATTGGCATCTTTTGCACACTCGCCATATTTGTTGGCAATGGCATGCTTCATTGCCTCAACTTGTTTTGCCAATGCTTTGGCTTGCTGGTCGAGCACAAACAATGCATCGATGTCGTTGGTGAATGACTCGACAGCGGCGAGTGCTTGGATGGTGGCTTGTGTTTCTGTGATCATTTGGAATCTCCTTTAAACCTGCGTCGTTGCAGTGAGAGAACTATAACACGAAGTTAGAGTCTGTCAACATTTAGCAAATTATTTTTAAAGAAAAAACCCTAATGCTGTTCGCATTAATTACTAGTCAGACTAGTAGTACTTATGTTTCTCAGAGTTTCGTTTAAGGCATCAAGCTCATCCATTTTGGCAAGTGCCCATGCTCTTTTGTTGCCATGCCAACCCATCATTGAACCCTGATGGCATGACTTGCATAGTGCCACGCAGGTGTAGTGTTTGCCCTGCTTGATGTGGTGGGCATCCGAAGGTCCAGCGGCTCCACACACTGAGCAGGGTTGTTCTTTGACCAACTGTACCCACGCACGTTCATCCTTGTTGTAGGTGCCGTTCATAAGTCAATTAGATGGCATGTGTAATCCACCAATTCTTTTGCGACTAATGTTTCCAATAAATCCATAGAGACATCGCTATTCTTCAATGTTATTGGCCTAAATGGAAATTCATAAGGAAAAACTTCAAGATATTCATTGTCGCCATCTCCCGTTCTTAACAATTCAAAATTTGTGTTGTTTGCAGTAACCCAAAAAATGCCGTTTTTTCTTTCAACAATTTTAAGTTTGATTTTGTTCATGCCACCACCTTGTCGAATGCTCGATTGCTGGCTTCCTGCGACCTCCACACGTCAATTCGAGCTTGTGCTGATACCAACCCCCATCTAAGTGCCTCTTCCTTCTCTACAGCAGCTTGTAGCCCCTCCAGCATTTGTACATACGCTGGGTCTGCGTAAGCCTCAATCTCCGCGCTGGCGGCTGTCTTAGATCTTCCATCAGCTTGCGCCGCCTTCATCAGCATCGCCTTTTGACTTTTGCGATATTCTTCCAAAAATACCCTATGAGCTTTTGCCTCAGCATACTTGGCACCATGGGTGTACAAGTAGTCCACTGCATCGTTAATCGATTTTTCGTTCATGATCCAAACCTCGCAATCAATGCGGCATCAGCAAATGCTTGCCCTGCACCCTTCTTGTCCAGTTCACGCCATTGAGGCCATAACTGCAGCGCTTTTGATCTTGCCTCGTCTTTGTCTTTGCCGTTGACTCCAGCGGCTTTCTTCCATACCTGAGGGGTAACACTGCTCACAGGTATTTCAAGCGCTCCTAGCACCCCCATAACGCTTCCCACAGCATGTCCAAAGGTGAACATGGATGTCACGCCTTGACCCGGCATAGCACCCACCTGTTCGATCACAGCTTTGTCGATGTAAAGGAATCGAAGCAGAGATGCCAAGGCAGCGGTGTTGACTCGGTTATTCTTACCCACCATGTAGGTTGGCATGCGTTCCCACTCAATAGGTGCGCCGTCTTCCAGCAGGACATATGCGCCCGACAAACCGGGATCAATTCCAAGAACTCTCATATATTCTTTTCCCATCGTTTACATAAATCTTTTGCCGTCTTGCTCTTGGGTTTCTTTTTGCACATGGCACTGACAGATGCTTGCTTTGCGCTTTCTCTGAATTGATAGGGTGTTGGTGGCAACGCATCAGCAGGAAACAATCCGTTCCAACCAACAGATCCACAAACAAAACTCAATCCAATGCATTTGGCAATCATGCTTTTGCCCCTCTTAAAACAAACCAAGGGCAGTTCTGCAATACAAATCTGACTGGGCGTTGTGGCTTCTTATTACCATCCAACAAAACTGCACATGTTTTATCTTCGTTGTTGTATTTCTTGCACTCAAAACACAACCTACGTTTGTCACCAAGATCAAGATCTCTCTCCCATAACTTGTCTGCCAAGTCCCATGCATCATTAGGACTCAATCCCTCATCTTCAAACGTCTTGCGCCGCCTTGCATGCTTTTGAGCAAATATTTCTGTTTCCTCTTCTGTCATCAGTCTCATTTGACCTCCTTGTAGAGTTAAAAGTCTAACACAAAATTAGAGACTTATTATAAAAACTGTTGAAGATTCTTTTGCAATTTTCATTTGCCCATCGCAGGCAAAATTCCAGTCATGACCATTGGCATCTATTTCTGTCCATGCAGGAACTTCAATCACCACTGCTTTACACAGCCATTCTTTGCCAGTCTCATCAAACACTCGCCACTTGTGATCTACAGTCCCTCTTGTGCCTGCCATTTTGTTGTATCTGACTCTGTACTTCATATGATCTCTACCTCAGGCTCTGGCGCCAAAGTCACAGCTATGTTCATATGAACAAACCTTACAGGCTTATCAGGATTTAAGTTGCGAGTGAACTGATGGGGAAGGTACGCCGGCGCAAAAAACAATGTCCCCTCTTGTGGTGTAAACACAATCATTCGAGATGCTGGCGTTACTTTGTTGTCGTCCCTCTCTGGCAAATCAATAATTACCTTTGCAGGTCGAGGATCATGAATGATCAGCTTGCAAGCATTCTCTGGAACTTCCAAGAAATAGAACGCACTAATTTGCGCTCCTCCACCATGCACATGGGTGTCTATTGCTGAATGAAAGTTGTGCTCTTGCGTCCACATTTCTGTGAAGTAAGTCACCAGCTTGTCCATGCCATAACCTTGTGCATTCAATATGTTCCATGCTGTCTGAGAGACATACTGTGCAAAGTCTGCTGCCCATGGCTCCAAAGAAAAATTACCAGTCATAACAGTCATTGGATTGCTGTTCTTCATCGTCCTCTTTGAATAATCCAAATGCATAGCAGACATTTCTCGAATTGACTCCAAGAACTCAGGCTTGACTATCGAATAAATTTGGGTTTTGAAATAGTGGAATTCTTCTAAACTGTCCATGCAAATCTCCTGTAATGATTGAAGAGTCTAACATGGGGTTTGATTCCCTCCCCTTCCTTTCCTTTCACCCAAAGACCCCCCTACCCCACTAAGTAGGGTAGAAAGGAGAAGGTGCTTCACCCCTGTAAACAGGATCATCATGTTAAGTTGCCTTAACCCCTCGGCTTGATGATTCGACCAGCCGACTGGATTGTTCGGGAACTGCCCCCTAGCCTTGCGGCATACCAGTTACGCTTTCCTTCCGCGCCACCACGATTGGGGTGCTTGCTAACGTGCGGAGTACGGGAACAGAAAGCAAAAAAGCTGTTAAGACAGACCCCGTTGGAACCGCACCCTCTTTTGAAGGGAACATACCCCCTTGGGGTCGGAGTCTGACTTAACAGCTTTGTACGTCGGGGTTCCAATCCGACGTTTGTATGGATTCTATCAACACGTTTCAAGACGTGTCAACACACCCTTTTTTAATTCCATGATCTTTGCAACAATAGCAAATAGGCTTTCCTTTTGATGCAAGTCGTTGGCATCCCAACCTACTGTATTAGCCATCGTCCAAGGCAGTCCAGTAGCCTCAGCAGACTTCTCGCCAGTCCTAGACTCATCATTATCTGCAAAGACAAACCGATTACCCTTGATCTGATCCGCCACAGCAATCAAATTGCTGGCGCTGAAACACACCACCACCGATGCCTTCAACCCACAGCTTCTAAGGGCGTGGTGCAGACTTAAACCAGTCGCATAACCTTCCACCAGCCACACCTCTTCACTCTGCCTGTCGCCAATGTAAAACACCGCATTCTTAGCACGCATACCCAATAGCATCTTTTTCTCGTGCTTGCGTGCTTCAGCATCCCAATAGATTTCCTGATACCCCTGCAGTTTGTTGGTGGTTACGTTTCGCATAGGTATCAGCAATTTCTCGTTCATAACTAAACCCTCAAGGTCATTGAACCCCTTGATCTGCAAATAACTATGTGTTGCACTCTTAGCTGATCGCAAGACAATGTCTGCCTGCAAAGCCACTTGGTCATAACGTCGCTGCTGTTCAGATTGTTGAGCTTGACGCTTGACTGCCCAAGCACGCTTTTCCTCGTCAGTCCATGGCTTTGCATAAGGGTCGTTGTACCAAATTACTTTAGCCTCTTCACCCCAATTAAATATCCATCCTCGCTGACCATCCCACAAATACGAGCCATTCTGTGATCTGGGTTTCTCTACTGTCCCGCAGCGCTTTATGAAGTCTGATGGGTAAAGCTTTGCTTGATCAATAACCAAACCATAGGATTTTGCAAAATCAATAAAGCTCATTTTCCTACTCCCTTCTTCCACGCCACATTCATCTGCGTTATTTTATTAATTACGTTGCGTCCAATCTCCACACTAGGAGCAGTTGTAAAACGCCATACAGGATCTTGCCCTGTGATCTTTTTAAACAAATGATAGGCACGCCCTTGCTGGTTCTCGGCCTTGCTATGCATGCGTGCATAGGTAACGACTTGGTGCCAGAGGTGCTCGGCATTGTCGGCAAGCTTCTTTTTGTTCTTGCCTTCACCAATAAAAATCTCTTTCATAACTCCATTTTGAGATTCAATCAATGCATGACTTATCTTTTCAAAACCACATGACATGCATCGCTTGTGGAATGGTTTGTAACTGCAACGAGGGCAACCCTTAGCTTCAAATTCCTCGGCTGTGCGAATTTTCTTGTCCAACTTGTCGCCATCATCCAACTTAGCCAAGCCATTGAAATAGATGTCGTTGAAGTCTTCAAAGAATCGAATGATGTTGCCGCTAAAGTCCAACAGTCGGCAATCTTGCTTACCAGTCTCAGGTGACGAGCGTAGACCTCGACCCCACATTTGGATGGCGGTAGACAGCGACTTGCGCAAAGGACGAGCATCGCAAATACAACCCACATCAGGTACGTCAAAACCTTTTGCAAGAGCCTCAACGCTGATCAACACCTTAAGCATGCTGTTGGGCTTACGATATTCTTTGAGCAATTCGTCGCGTTCCCTTGCGGTGGTGTCGGATGTAAAGACTGCCGCCATCACGCCAGACTCAATGAACTTCGCACAAAGCTCCTCGCAGTGCTTGATGGTGGCACCAAACACAATAGTCTTGCGGTTATCGCCAAACTTGTGCCAATCCAACACCACATTGCCCACGATCTTGAGTTCGCGCTCTTCAGCCGCCTTATCTGTCCACTCACCGCCCTTGGTCTCTGCGCCTGTCATATCAGGCTTTTGGCAAGAAAAAACTCGCATGGGCACCAATACCCCATCCACAGTCAGATCGTGCATGGTGGTGGCGTTTACGAGGTTCGTAAAGATCTTTCCCAAACCTGTAGTGAATGGAGTGGCTGACAACCCAATCACAGTGGCTTTAGTGGAGTTGGCAAACTCAGTCCAAGCTTTGTAGGTGGTATGAGCCTCGTCAACCACCAGCACATCCATTTGAGGCCAAAACTCGCGCTTGGCTATGGTCTGCACGCTGGCAATTTGAAATAGCTCATCTGGTCTACGTCGGTAATGTTTTGCCTGAATCACACCATGGTTTTTCATGCCATAGCGGTCAGCTACAGCCGAAGTCTGGTTAATTAAGGTGGTGCGATCACACAAAAAGACTGCACGCTTGCCCTTTTGTATTGCTTCGTTGCAGATCCGCAAACCAAGGTAAGTCTTGCCGGCACCAGTAGGTGCCATGATCAATTGATTCTTATGCCCTTCCCTAAACCCTTGGCGCAACTGATTGTGTGCAGTTACTTGGAAGGGTCTTGGGTCGGGAAATTTTTCTCCATCATCACGCTCGTCTGGCGCTAGGGTTTGGTTCATTTTTGTGCTTTCAGTTTGTCATTTTCTTTTTGCAACTTTTTGATCATCTTGATCGCTTCGTTACGTTCATTGGTAATTCCGCGCAACTGGATTTCAAGTTGGGAGTTCAAATGATTCAATCTTTTTATTTCTTGGTGCGCATCCTTTAAAGGCTCATCAGACTCCAACAACTTGTACATTGCTTCCTGATCAGCTTGCATGGCAAGCTCAGTTGCTTGCATCTCCGCCTCATCAGGATTCTGTCCATCAGTAGGTATTTTGTCGGTGTTTTCCCCTACTGTTGTTTCTTTGCTACTAGTCCGACTAGTAGTGTTCAACTCTTCAACTTTTTTAATGGCGTGCTTCAATTTGTTGGCAGCTTGCTTCTTCTTTCTCGCAGGGTCACGCACCGAGGCAACAAATGACTGAGACAACTCACAAAGCTTGGCGATCTCGTAATTCGACATTTCTGAGACCCCCTCAATCTTGAGAGCCATTTCTACTTTGTTGCGCTTGTCCTCGTTGGTAAGAGCTTTGCCATGTTTATTATTGGCTTTGAGGGCTTCAAGCTGGGCATCCCGCAGGGTACCGGGCTTGTACTTAATCTCAATCTCTTTGATTCCAATCAGTTTGAAGGCGTGGTAGCGATGGAATCCATCTGTCAGCCAGTATGTGGAGCCATCAAATACAGTCTCAATCAATGGGAACTCATCGCCCTCTTTCATTGACTCCAAATAGTTGTAGACCGTGGGCTGGTCAATCACTAGTCGGCACTGCGTCCCACCATCAATCCTGATGGCATCAAGTTTTACTTTTCTCATCTTCTCTCCTGTTAAAAATCCAATATCGGATCAATCAAATAAATCTGGGCGCAACTCTTTGGCAGTTACAAGACCCACAGTTGCTACCTCAATTCTTTTCGCCAAAGCAGGGGACGCTTTGCGCTTGTTCTTAATCAAAATACCGAGCCACGTTGGCGTAATGCCAAGATGTCTAGCCATTTCTTTTTTAGCGCCATAAGGTTCATCTTTAAAATATTCTTCTAGGTTCATACAAATCCTTTCTGTGAAGAAGTCTAACACACTAATTTCATGTTATAGTCTGCTTGCGATCAAGTTGATCGTGTGAATGTCCTAAGGGACTGTTTAACAGGAGAAATCATGAGCTTTATTGTTGAAGACAAGGGTGGCGAGTTTGAGCGTTGCCCACCGGGTATGCACCTTGCGCGGTGTTACCGAATCATTGACCTTGGCACCCAAAAGAAAGAATTTTTAGGTGTAGCCAAGCTTTTGCACCAGATCACAGTTTATTGGGAAATTCACGGCACGGGTGACGATGGTCAACCATTGAAGATGAAGGATGGTCGTCCTTTTGGTGCATTCCAAAACTACACACTGTCATGGTCATCCAAAGCCAACTTGCGTATTGATCTCCAATCTTGGCGTGGTAAGCCATTTACCGAAGAAGAGATGCGCCGCTTTGATTTGAAGACTGTGCTGGGTGCATGGTGCATGTTGAATTTGATTGAGAGCAAGGGCAATGATGGTAAGACTTACATCAACGTCAAGGGTGTAACTCCAGTCCCTGCAATGATCAAGCAGTCAGGCATGCCTGAGCCTGTAAACAAGTTGGAAATCTTCCAACTCGACAAGCCCGACATGGCAATGTTTGAGACGTTCCACGAGAAGCTCAAGGGCAAGATCATGCAGTCACCTGAGTGGCAGAAGTTGCAGGGCAAGACACCTGCACCAACACCCGCGCCAGCAAAACTTGCGTTCGACGAAGATGATTTATCTGATATTCCGTTTTGAGGACTAAAGTATGACAACAATAATTGCAAGAGCCGCAGAGTCGGTGCATTGGTATCGACAAGATGGTGGTCCACAGTACACCGTGAAGGCAAAGGATGGTTCAGATCGTCCTACAACCCTCAGAGACGCACGCAAGATGGATCTGATACCTTCTGTCACCACCATCCTCAAAATCGCCGCAAAACCCGCGCTAGAGGCGTGGAAACAAGAGCAGATGCTTCTTGCCGCACTCACCCTGCCGCGCAACGCAGGCGAGACCGAGCAGGATCTGATCGCTCGGATTGTGTTCGATTCCAAAGAAACCGCCAAAACCGCCGCAGAGCGTGGTACTCGCGTTCATGAGTCCATTGAATCTTGGTTCATGGGCAAGAAGGATGTGGAGCATGTGGAGATATCTAAAGCGTTTGAGGAAAAGATCTTCACCCACTTTGGTACCCATCCATTCCAACCATGGCTCACTGAGCGTGCATTTGCTTCACCCTTGGGCTATGGCGGCAAGATTGACTTGCACTGCATACCTGATGAGCACGCCCCTTTAGGGATTGTCATTGATGCCAAGACCAAGCAGTTTGATGAAGATGATGCAGTGATTGGTTATGACGAGCACTTGCTCCAGCTTGCGGCTTACCGCCATGGTTTGGGCATGCCGCATGCACGCTGTGCAAACGTGTTTGCTTCGGTCACAAACCCCGGACTCATTCGAGTCGTTGAATGGTCTGAAGAGGAACTGGTCAAGGGGTGGGAGATGTTCCAGTGTCTCTTGCGCTATTGGAAACTAAAAAATAATTTTGGAGTTTAAAAATGTTAACCAAAGAACAAGTAGTCGAGGCTTTTATGAACATTCAACTCAAAGAGAACTACAACTTTCTTGAAGAGGATCTTGTCATGCTGGCTGATGCTTTTGTAAGAAAAGCAATTCCAGAGATTGTTAAGGCAGAGCGTGATGCATGCGTAGATATTGCTCGTGCTTACAACACTTTGGTAGCTGACAAGATCATTGAGATAAGGGTACAAATATGAGCGGACTATTGCTTTGGCTTGCGTGCGCTGTACTTGTGGTGGTGATTGCAAGTTACTTTTAAAAAAACCCCCTCTGTTTAAGGAGGGGGTTAAAGACCATCTAGAAGGTCTAAGGCAATTCTTTAAGGTTGCGCCATGGGGTTACCAGTGTTATCTGGATATTCCCTTGCAAGTCTAGCTTGCTCTTCGCGTGAAGATACTGGCAAATAAGAATTTTTATAAACATCTCGAATAGCAAGACCAGCAGGTATAGCCATTGATAAACCGCCTGCATATGGAACAAATGGAGCCAAAGCACTAGCAACCCCACCAATACCTGCTGCAACAGATCCAGAAGTGTCACCTGCTCGTGCACGGTTGTAGGCATCCAAGCCCCCAAACCCAGCACCAAAGCCAGCCATCGCGCCTTGAAGGGGAATCAAGAAGTTTTTTGTTATTTGACCTAATGATGATCGTATAGGGCCTTGGGTACGAGCGGCTTGTTGTAGCGCAAGCGCTTGTGCCTCTGCAAGCGCCTGAGCTTCTGCTTGAGCTAGTGCCGCCGCCTCACGCATTGTTGAGGTTCCACCCAGTCTTTCAGCGTATGCCCTTGCAAGTTTTCCTTTTGGCATAGTTCTTTGATAACGTTGACTTTGCTCCCTTGTAGAGCCTTCGCCAATGCCATAACCAGTTTTTTTGCCCCATGCACCTTCATTTGTTTCAATTGGTGGCTCAACACCCATTGTTGGGTCAACACGAGGCAACATGCCTGTTGCCGATTTTGCAAGATCGTAATAGGTCTTGTATTGTCCAATAGGGTAACCCAGACTTGCGCCAACAGTTGCGCCAAGAACGCCACCAACCAGTGGATTGATTGGCCTTTCCTCAGGCTTTGGTCGAGGCTTTCCATGACCTTCGTTAGAGTGATCCGCAGTTTCAGCTTGAGAGTCACTAGTTTCTTCTGAAGCCTGCGTGTTTTCAGTTTGTAACTTTCCCCCAAATGTTGCGCTTGGCAAGTCACCACCATGAAAATCCATGATGTTTGCAATATGGGTTTGAGTTCTATCAGGAAGCAAATGCAAATGCTTTTCAGGGTGCTCAGGGTCAGTGTCGTATGCGTCTAAAAATTTATTTAACGTATCTGATCTTGTGTTGTAAGCAATGATATTTTTGTATGGGTCATTTCCAATTCTTGGATTGTCAACATGTGACTTTATGAGCTTCATGCCACAGTCTATGTTCTCATCCAAATTTGTTGGATCGCATTTCATTGACTTTGCTGTATCAGGCTCAAGTTGCATTACGCCAAAAGCAGGTCCATTGATTTGCTTGACATGCTTAAAACCACTTTCTGCGTAAACCAAAGGCAGAACAAAATCTGGATTCAATCCATATTTTTCTGCGGCAAGAAAAACCTTGTCGGCAATATTTTGTTGATCTGAGTCTAAAGAATCGTAATCAAGTGGTTTTTTCTTTGCCATTATTCTTCCCTACCTAGTTTCTTGCTTATTGCTTTTCCAATAGAAGATCTTGGTGCTTGATTAGTTGCAGAGACTCCCGAAGGCACCACAGGGGCTGGAGGTTCAGCAGATCTCTGCATTTTTGCATCTGATGGAATCGTTACTGTTGAGCCTTTATACCAACTTGGTTCGCGTGAATATGGATTTGACTTAAGTAAGCTTTCAGCTTCTTTGTCGTACTTTGCTTCGAGCACTTGCCTTTCAGGGCTATCAAATATTTCACGCGAAGCCACACCACTTTTAATCCGCAAGTTGTGCAAATCAACATTTCGCTTTTCAGCCAAGCCCATTTGATCAATGATTGATAAAAATCCTTGTTGCGAATTATCAATACCCGGTGAGCCTGCTAGTGCCAATTCTTGTGAAGCAACACCCGGATTCTTTGCAGAATTTCTATTTTCAGCCGCTATACGAGCAATCGTTTTGAACAACAGGTCAGCCTTAGCTCGCTTCGTGCCATCAGGGTCATTCTCAGTGGTGTATTGCGAGCGAATGGCATTTTGCAAACCTTGCATTACAGCACCTGAATTACCGCCAACTTCGTCAGTAATTTTCTTTACTAAGCTCATTGCATCTGCTTTATTCAATACAGCAAACACAGGAGCCATGTCTACATCTGATGCAAGCTCACGAGCAGTGCGCAAAAGCTTTAAGCGTTGCATAGAAGAATTTGCAACGTCTTCTGAGATTTGCTCTTGATCCATGCCTTTTTGGCGCTGCTTGTCGGCATATACCGCAATTTCATCCTTTTTTTGATTAGGAGTCATAGCAGCCCAAGTTTCTGGCTGTGTTTGAGGTGGTTTTGCTTTATTTAATTTATCCATCTGCGCTTGGAATGCTTCTGGAGAATCTGGGATTACATTCAACAACGATTTATCCAATTCTGGATAATCATATTGAAGTTTTTTGGCAGCACCAGTGACCTCAAGACGTTTTTGTTCTTGATCAAGATATTGCTTGGCTGCAGTAGCTATTTCAGTTGAATTACCCAAACTTGCAATTGTTTGGTAAGTTGTTGCATCCATGGGTTGTTTAGATGCTAGCCATTTATCGTAAATATCTCTTTGTTTAATTTTTTGATTTAACAAAAGATTTTGTTGCTCGCGAGCAATTTTCATATTTGCTATTGGCAAAATATTTTCGCGCTGTTGCTCAACATTTTCTGCTAACGCTTCAGCAGCACTTCCTAGTGAAGCCGCAAAACCACCCAATTGCGGTTTACCAAAAGCTGCAGAAACCTTAAACCAATTTGGATTAGCATAACGATCTTGCAAAGCTTTGATTGCTTCATCAGTAGCATCTCGAATTGTTTGAATATCTTCTGGATTTGCTCCTTCAACATTCATATTTGCCATGTTGGCAAGACCACCTGTATATCGAGGATCTGAAGGAGGTATTGTTTTTTCTGCCATGATTAACCTCTAGGTAAGCCGCCACGATGACGTGTAGATGAACAACCCATTGCGCCAATTTTTCGTGAATGAATCAATCCGCCTCGTGCATACACAATATCACCCATGCAAATACCGCCACCAGAAAGTGGGTCAGCTGTACAACAATTGCGTATGTTGCATTCATTGACACCCGGATTATTGGGTTGACCCGGTACTGGTGTATCAATTTTAGAATCACTTGGCAAGCCCGGATCACCCGTAACATTTGTAACGTCAGTAGGAAATTTCTTGCAAAAAAAGTTTCCAATGTCTTTAAGCAAATCAGGATATTGTTTTAATACAGCCAAACCGCCTGTGCCAATTTGAGCCGCTAAAGACAAAGGAGACATGCACATAGTTGTCTTGACTCCTGTTGGAATCTGTGCACCTTGCAAGATTGCCGCCTGCTTGGCAATTTTTGACAAGTTATAACATTGAGCATTTTGCAAAATAGTTTGTTGTTGCCCACCAAGCGTAGCCAAAGCATTCTCACAGGCAATATTAGCGTTTGTGAGGGCTGTCCCCAACTGACCCATACCTAAGCCTGCCGCTTGCTTGGCGTTTGCGCATTGAGTCATAGCTGTAGCCGCTGTAGACCCCAACTGGTTTAGCAATGCTTGACGTTGAGTTGCGGCATTCATTGCAGTGCTATAGCCAGTATTCATCAAATTGGCAATTTGACTGTTCAAGTCCTGCATCGCATTGGCTTGCACTTGCCCTGTCACTTGTGAACCACGAAGAGATCCAAACTGACCAGAACCTAAAGCCGCCGCATTAGCTTGAGGTGTCAAGTTTTGCTGGATGTTCCTCATCGCCGTATTGGACATGCCTTGAACAGCATTATTGATGTAGGGACTCATGTAACACTGAGCCAATTGACCAGTGTTTGTTTGCTGCGCCTCATTTAAATAAGGTTGTGCCGCACCTGAAATATTCTTGTTTGCCGCACAACCGAGATACCCCATACCTGTTTGAAATGCAGGTTGAGCCATACCAGCATTGGCTTTAGCAGTCTCAAATGCTTTGGTTTGTAAAGGTTGCTCCCCAACATAAGATGCGCCTTCTGCAGCCGCTTTTCCCTTGGTCGCAAGGTCAGTTAAGTAGTCGGTATAAAACGATGGAACCGTTGTTGTTTTATTCTGTGATGACTGAAGCATGTTCGCCATGATTTATCCTTTTGCCTTCTTAATGTAATCAATTGGGTCTTTTGCTTTTGGTGGAATTTTATCCAATGAACCACCCCTTTTGTGAGCACGCAATTTTGTGCGTAGTCCATCAAGAACCTCTGCACCGCGCTTATTATCCCCCCCACCCAATGCTGTGACAAACGCCGCTGGGAAAACATATTCCCCATCAGCAATTTTTGCTGGGACTGGATTACTGCCGCCATCTGCCTTGTGGGGTATGCGAGTACGAAACCCCTCTAAAACGTGCTTTCCTGCCTTGCTAGAGCCGTCTCCAAGGGCCGAAACAGTCTCAGCGTCCATAACGTAGTCGCCATCATGAAGCATGGCTGGAATGTCGTCTGATTGACCTGTGCCACGTCCACAGGCGTAATACCCTGTGACCCCAGTAATGAATTCAGGATTGTGCCCTTTGGGTGCCGCCGCGTGGTACTTTTCAGGCAAGCCACCTTTGGCGTAACTGCCTTGCATCGAACTGTAAATATGTTTCAATGGATTAAGACCATGGGTTTGTGAAGTACCTTTATGGTAAAGAAACTCAGGCTTATCGCACACAAATTTGGGTGTAATGTTTTTAAAACAGAACGTATCTTTCCAAATATCTAAAAGACTTTTGCATTCATCTTTATCGTTTTTATCTGCAGTACCACCCCCTGCAAAATTTGCTTCATGAGAATATTCGGGTGGAGGAGCAGCGCTATAGATTTGTTGCAATTTTTCTAAACCACCTTTATAACCAGAACCGCCACCTGTGGTCAAAAAATCAGCCCTGCCGCAAAGAGCAGGCATGTTAATGGTAGTGCCACCAGACAATCCACTAGTGGGTGTGGAAGATCCTTTTGGTGTTGTAGGAGTTAAAGTTTTAATAGTACTTAAAACTTTTTTTGCCGTATCAATAGCATCTTTTAAGTTTGGAAGACTGGTTGTTGGCAAATCAGAATTTAATCCGGGTTGCCCAGTTACATTAGGATCATTGATGAATGACTTTGGATTGCCAAGATCAGGTACAGCATTTATAGGCGTGAGTCCCTTAGCGCCGACTGTTCCGGGATCGCCAAATGCGGGAGTTGTTAACCCCTGTGCGCCATTCATTGAATTTAATGCTGGCATTGTTGGTAGTTTTAGACCCGGCCCTCCTGTCGTTGTAGGATTGATCGAATAATCAACAGGATTGATTGAAAAATCTACCCCCTCAACAATTCTTGTTGGGTCTAATGTTGCTTTTATTCCAGTTTTGTCTAAACCCGACGATAGGTTGTAATTAGGATTAAAAGTATAAGGGTCAGTTGGGGGTAAACCTCCACTGCCTCCTATAGTATTAGCACCATAATTTGTATCAAGATTTACTTTTGCAAGCAGATCACTAGCAAGCGTGCCGGGTGCAGTTGCGGCAAATTGTGTGCCAACATAATTAGCCATATTTGCATTAGCCAATGCATTACTAGCAGCAATGTCGCTTGCAGTTGCACCACCTAAACCGCCTGCCGCCGCACCAGCATCACCAAGCAAATTAAGACCACCAAACAAGTTAGCGCCTAATCCTGCAAGGATCATTGGCCCAAAGTCACTTATAAAGTCGCTAAAAAAGCCTTTGTCTGCATTTGCATCATAAACTCCATAATTAGTAATTCCACCAGTTCTATTAAATGTTGGCACAGCTTGAATGTTAGGCCGACTTGGGTCAGGAGTTAGAGCTTTCCCCAATTCAAGCGTTACATCTTTAAAATTACCTTTTTCGTCATATCTAGCAATTAATGGTTGACCTTGAAATGTTTGATCAATTGGGATTAAGTAACCCTTGACTGGACTTGCACCGCGTGGATTAAAATCGCGTTGTGCATATTGGTCGTATTCTGATGAAATTACATCACGGGCTGGTTGTATACCTAGACCAAACCCTTGTTGTGGAATGTGAGTTTTCTTTAATTCGTCAGCAACATCTTTAAATGCATCAGGTTTGAATGCTTGACTCAAAACAGGTTCATCTTGAGGCGGCCTTTGGTACGCTTCAAAACCCATAGGGCCAAAAAACTCAGGCAAACCAGTTTGTGGATTTATAGTGCCAGAGCCACCTCTAGCTTTTAACAATGCCGCTTCTTGAGGATTGATATGGGCAAGCATAGTGTCGCCATATCTGCCTTTTGATGCTAAGTCTTCTAATCTATTATTTGGCATTTTTTACCTCAGTACATTGTTCCTAAGTTTGGCATGATCGACATAATCCCTGCCACTGCTTTTGCCCAATCTTGCCAGTTTTCAAACCCACGATGGTCTGGCACGCCTGATTGCACAAAGTATCCAATACCATTCAGTCCATCAATCCATAGCCGCCAGTTCTCTTCTGGCACATTACCCAACTGGTTTGATGCAAACAATTCTTCCATCAGCTTGCAATACTGATCCCAAGTCATGCCTCTAGGGTCGTACGCTATCACGGGTTGCCCGTTCCGCGAATATCGCCAGTCTCAACATTGAGCACTACACGTCCCATGAAGTAATCCCCATTCACTGTATTGCTGGTAAAACGCAAACGCATTTCACGGCGTTGCTCTTTGAGGTCAATTTTAAGCGTGGTGGGATCAAAGTTGTAAGGATCAGAAGCAATATCAGTATCGTCCGCAAAGCCTTTACCTGTCACCACCATGCTCATGGTTCCTGCTTGTTGGAAGTCAGGCTCAACACGATCCAAACGAGTCCATAAATTCTCTCCAGCGCCTTGTGGATTTCCAACTAATCCCATGTTAGAACCCAAAACATTGGTTTCAAAATAAGATTCAATGGCATTAACATTATTCAAGTACGTCGAGTTTGTCCCAGACTCTTGCACCCACAATGTATAGTTGCCTGTGCTGTTTGCCACATTGCCAGCCCAAATAGGCTTGCGAAACACCTCAGAAAAATATCCTGCAGAACGATTGGCACCATCAGCTAATCCAGCGTCATACCAACATTGTTCACGCACGTTGTAAATAATGGCATCGTTGCATTCAACAGAGGTACCGCGAGGATAGAACCACCATATCTCACCCCAACGAGGAATCTTGCTTGCCCATACTTTTTGTCGCTGTGCAACATTTAATCCGTCAAAAAACCAGTTAAGGTTTTGAGTGTTTTTCACTTCTTGGACAACGCCGTTGTACATCAGGAATCTATCAATACCCGCCCAGTAAATGATTCCATCGTATTCAATACAACATTGGCTTGACATGATGGAAGACTGATTTGTAACTAAGTCGTAGCGCCAATACAAAGTAGCAGTACCTACATTTTGAGGCGCATAGCTGACACGAATAACCGAATCAGTGCTCCAAAACAAGCCTGCTGGAGATGTTGTACCGCCACGCAATGCCATGCCCTTGACAATCTTTGTAGAGGCTACATTGTTTGCATTTGCATCAGCAGATGTCCAATTAAGAAAATTGCCGGCAGAACAGTTTTGAATCAAGCCATTGTTACCATACACAAATAAGTATGGGAACAACATACAAACACCACCAGACACACTGATGTTGTTGTCAAAAGTCAAAAGAACAGTGCCAGATGCTGTGGCATTTGCTGACAAAGTTACTGACCATAAGCTAACTGCTTGCGCAACAAATGTTAAGCCTGCGGTTGTTCCTGCCGTGGTAGTGAGCGCTCCTCCATTTGGAAGAGTCAAGGTAAATGTTGTGCTTCCATTTGTAGTGCTGATGAAATATGAGCCAGCAGAAATACCTGATGCTGTACCTGTCAGAGTACCTGTGACAATCACTTGTTGACCAGAAACAATTGTTGTAGCACTACAAGAAAATTGACCTGCTGTTCCTGTAACAGCAACCGATGCCAAAGTAATGTTGTTGCTGATTAGGTTAGAAGAAACAATAGTCGTGCTTGCAGGAATACCTGTTCCTGTGACTGTTACGCCTGCGCCCATAGCCAAATTTGTAGTTGCAAAAGTAACTATGGCTGATCCATTTGTTGTAGTGCCTGTCGCCGTAAACACACCGACAGGAGTCAATGTGGTACCAGTCAGCGTTCCAAGAAGAGGTCTAGTGTTAACAGTACTGTCAATGTTGGCTAAATTAATACCGGGGTGCCCAATCAAATTCAAGTTGCCTGTGCCACCAGAATCAAAGCCAACATCCCATTGCCATAATGTGTTTGAATTTGATTGGTAGTAGTTGCTAGATGGAGCAACATTCACCCCATAGTAAGTAACTGAATTGATAGTCCCTTGGAAAGCAGTCACAGGATTGAAAGTCAGTCCTGTTGTGGTTCCAGCAGTAGTTGTAATTGCACTCCCGCCCAATGATGCGGACAAAGTAAAAGTTGTTGTTCCGCCAGTTATGACGTAATAGGTGCCCGGTCCAATTCCAGTGGCAGTTCCTGTCGATGTGCCTGTAACAATGATTTGTTGGTTTGCTACAAGAGTAATTGTGCTTGCACAAGAAAACTGACCAGCAGTACCTGTCACAGCAACAGTGGATAAGTTGTTGCCGCCTATGCTTGAGTTTAAGAACGTGAAAGTGTCCCCATAACCATAACCTGTACCATTTGCCGTCGCTGTGATGCTTGTTACAACATTACCAGACACAACAACAGTAAATGTGGCTCCTGTGCCATTGCCGCTAGTGGTAACAGGAGATATGCCAGTATAAGTGGCGTTTACATATCCTAAACCAGCCGTTGTGATGGAGTAAGTAGTGATGCTACCAATGACATAAATTTGCTGTGGGCCTGTACCGATTGCTTGATCATTGGCAATTGCCCATCTTTGAACACTACTTGCAAATCCAGATATTACATAGGTAAGACCATTTTGGGATTGATTAATCATCCCTCTGCTTATTTCTGGCGAATTTAAAAAAGCTCCTGAATAGCCCCCTATCTTTCGTGGGCGACCATATTGAAACCTTACCCACTTTCCATCTCGATAGGAAGATGAGGCAAACTCGGTGCCATCTCTTTCAATGCCTGCTTTTACCTGTATGACAGCAACTTTTTGAGTTGTCATTAGAAAGCTCCAGCGCTGACACCAACAGTCATTCGCAAACCAGTTGAGGTCAGTGTTCCTGCACTAGCTCCAGAAATTGCAAATCCCAACTGCCCAGAAGCAGCTAAATAAAAACCAGTTCCTGTATCAGTTTGAAAACTGATTGATGGGTTTGCTGCAGATCCATTGCCTACTGTTAGAGCAACTATATAACTGGCTGCTGAAGAATTAGCGTTGTAAAGATTGGTGCCATCACTGATTGCAATAACTGTTTGACTTGCCCCAACAACCAAGGTAGTGCCCAATGCAGCAGTACCAGTACTGTTTGCAATACCAAAAGTCAGTGTGTTTGCTCCTGTGGTTGCGTTTCGTAAAGAATACAACTGCACAGTCTGTGGCAATAGCACTGTTAAGTTAAGACCAAGAGCACCTTGGTATTGTTGAATTACGCTTTTGGCATTTGCCTGCGAGACAACAAATGGTGAAGAAACCACCGAATCTAGAGGAGCCACATACTGCGTGTAATTGAACACATTGGTCTGTGCCAATGCATAAGTAAACCAGTTGTACCCATCGGTCACAAATACGCTGGAATTAGCAATTTGTATCTGCACAGAGGCTGTGCCACCTGTAGGCGAGCTTCCTGATGAGACTGGATCAATCTTAATAGCGCCGCCAGAAACAGCTACTGTTAATATGCCAGTACCATTGTTTTTAACGATGACAAACCAGCCTGCGCCAACGCCTCCTGTGCTTGCAATTGGATTTGGTAAAGTCGCAGTGCCTACACCACCACCCCATGTATAAAGGTCTGCTCTATCTGAACTAATGAATGTGTAGTTAGAAGAGAAAGTTGTAACTGGTATAGATTCATTTAACGTATTACTGATTGCTACAAGACCAGAACCAGCTAATGTCGCCGCACTCGCGGATGAAGTACCAATACCCATGGCGACGTTGGACCATGTACCGTCTTGGGTTAAATTACTTGTTAAATAAATGTAATAGGTGTTTGATACTGTGCTCGATGCCGATAAGGGAATGTTGACAATGACAGTATTGGCAACACTTGTAACGACATTAAATGCGTAGTTACCGTTACCCCCTATGTTTCGGATGATGATTGCTTGACCATTGGAAACTTGCGTTGCCGCTGGAAGAATCAACTTTAAGTTTGCCGCAGTAGCAGTTACTTCAATAATGTTAGCTACGACATTACCTGTGGTAGTACCGTTTATAGGCCAAGTCAGAGTGGTGTCTGAACTGATCGTAAGACTTTCATAACCCACTTGTGATGGGTTGAGGGTTTGGCCCGTGTAGGGGTTGGTATATGTAGGCATGATTAGCTGTCCACTGCAATTGTTTGTCTGTCTGCAACTCTAGATACATCCTCAGTCTTTAGAGACTTAATTGCCTCCATGTACTTCTGTTGGAATATCTGTCGTTGGTCGTTTTTAAGAAAAGGCATCGCTTGCAACAAGGTGCCAAACAACATGGCGTTGGGTGCATTCTGCGTCAACCAATTAGTCTGATTTTCTGAAGACAAAGGTTGGATTCGTTCGTAATACAAAATTTCAAACGCATATGCTTGATCAGGCGTTGGAGAGATATACCACCAGTCCCAACTTGTGTCTGCATAGTACAAGGGAGCGCCAGTGGTCGCACTAGATTGCGAGTAGTTGATCAGGTACTCATACTTGCGAAGCAAAACAGGATTCTTGTTTCCACTTGCATCGGTGTAGTTCATAGACACTGTCTTGCGCCAACGTGCTGGCTTAGGCAGGTTAGGGCTTCCTGCCGACATGTTGGACTCTGCAATCTGAAGCTGACCCAAGGTTTTAATCTCTTGAGCAATCTCAAATTCAGCCAGCGTGATGAATGTTGGGACAGCATTGATCGTTGCCTGATCAGAACGCTCCAAATATTGCAGAACGTAGTAGTTCAGGCTGTCATAAGTCATCACCCATGATGGTGTGGTCATTGCGTCGTCCCTTTATCCAACATTGCGCTCAAAATGAGGGCAATCAACGAGTGATTTGAAATTTCCTCCCCAACGATTTTTGGAGTTCAATGTTTCCCAAAATGCGCCCAATGGAGCAAGCACTTCCTTGTCCCAAATTATCTTCCCATCCTTGAAGAAATTCAAATCGATTGCGCACCGCTTCAAGTGGATAGAGTTCATGGTCTTAGACCGACCTGTTTTGAAGTAAATAGCTTGTTGTTC
>Ga0209189_1000360_pt1 | contig 38596 bp, 43 predicted proteins | sample C_130820_EF_Meta_FD_187308 | JGI IMG/M metagenome (GOLD analysis project Ga0209189, IMG submission 187308) | Freshwater microbial communities from Lake Croche, Canada to study carbon cycling - C_130820_EF_MetaG (SPAdes) (version 3) | ecosystem: Environmental > Aquatic > Freshwater > Lake...
ACGATAGAATTCATTTATATGTTTCATATACTGTAGGTGGTAGTAATGTAGCGCATGATCTTACAGCACAAATAGATTTATTTTAAAAATTTATACAAAATACATTGTCTAATCAAAGCGAAGTAATAATTTAGGAAAAACCTTTATCCAGTGAAAGTAAAATATTGTTGGGTTGTATCTTGTTAATACTTGTTTAGAAATTTATTGAATTCTTAGATTATAAACGACACTTATAATTATTGAAATTGAATATTTATTTTATGATATGAAATGAATTACAATGCGAAAAAATGAATATAATGCACAATGAATAAAATAAGTTTTTAATCAATTAATTAATTAATTAAGCGTAAATTTCAAATTTTTTTTTCTTTAGCAATAGTATAAACAAAAATGGCTGGAGGTCTCATGCAGTTAGTAGCTTACGGAGCACAAGATGTTTACCTTACTGGTAACCCACAAATTACTTTTTGGAAAGTCACATATCGCCGATATACCAACTTTTCCATTGAATCTATTGAACAAACATTTAACGGTCAAGCGGATTTTGGTCGTCGCGTTACTTGCATCATCAGCCGAAATGGTGATCTTGCATACCGCACTTATCTTCAAGTTACCCTTCCTGAAATCAACCAATACATGGGAAATTCCACTTCTTTAGCAACTGGAGTCGGAAGTGTCTATGCCCGTTGGTTAGATTTCCCTGGAGAACAACTTATTGCCCAAGTTGAAGTAGAAATTGGAGGACAAAGAATTGACCGCCAATATGGTGACTGGATGCACATCTGGAACCAACTTACAATGACCTCCGAACAACAACGCGGATATTTCAAGATGATTGGAAACACCACCCAATTGACTTTCATCACTGATCCTTCTTTCTCTGATGTTGACGGACCTTGTGACTCACTTGCCCCAAGACAAGTATGCGCACCAAGAAACGCCCTTCCAGAAACTACCCTTTACATCCCACTCCAATTTTGGTTTTGCACCAACCCTGGTTTGGCTCTTCCCCTTATTGCTTTGCAATACCACGAAGTTAAAATCAACCTTGATATTCGCCCAATTGACGAATGTTTGTGGGCCGTTACCTCCTTGAGTTGCAACACCACTAACAATGCAAGAAACACTTCCTCACAACTTTCTGTCGGAGCTTCAGTTGCTGCCACCATTGCCTACAATCAATCCCTAGTCGCTGCTTCTCTTTATGTCGACTATGTTTTCCTTGACACTGATGAACGCAGACGCTTCGCACAAAACCCACACGAATACTTGATTTCTCAACTCCAATTCACTGGTGATGAATCCGTTGGAAGTTCTTCCAACAAGATCAAGCTCAACTTCAACCACCCTGTCAAGGAATTGATCTGGGTTGTTCAACCTGACCAAAATGTGGACTACTGTTCTTCCCTTCTTTGTGACGCCCTCTTGTTCAAGGTCCTTGGAGCCCAACCTTTCAACTACACTGACGCCATTGATGCCCTTCCTAATGCCATCCACGCCTTCGGAGGACCTGCTGAAGTTTCTGCTGGAAACTACATTGATGCTCGCGGTCTTTTCGAAGACGCTGGAGCTATGGATGCTTACACTCCTTCTGGTTTCACTGGATACTGGCACGGACCCAACGATGTCTACAACGAAGCCAATCTTGGAGGTCTAAATGTTCCAGTTAACCCAAATCAAGTCAATAACGGATCTCTTTCCAACGCTTTAGCTAGTCTTGGTTTGAGTAATGTATCTCAATTGACTGGTGCTTCTAACCCTGTCAACAACTACGGAAATCCTTACAATGTCAACAACCCTTCACACACTTCAAACTCTTCCGTTTCTGATGCAGGAACTTTCGTTCTTTCTGAAACCTCTATTGACATGCATTGTTGGGGACAAAACCCTGTTGTCGTTGCTAAGCTTCAACTCAATGGACAAGACCGCTTCTCTGAGCGTGAAGGATCTTACTTCTCATGGGTTCAACCTTACCAATCCCACACTCGCTGCCCTGATGAAGGTATCAATGTTTACTCATTTGCTCTTCGCCCAGAAGAACATCAACCAAGTGGAACTTGCAACTTCTCCAGAATTGACAACGCAACTCTTCAACTTGTTCTCTCAAATGCTACCGTTGAAGGAACAAAGACTGCCAAGGTTCGTGTCTATGCTACCAACTACAATGTGTTGCGCATAATGAGTGGAATGGGTGGGTTGGCATACTCCAATTAAACATCGTTATCGTGTCATTTTTACATTTATATATTCTATTATAATATTTGATTATTGCTTTCAAATATTATAAAAAAAAACAATTGGAAAAAATAAAATATATACAAATATTATATGCAAAGTCAAAGCCAAAGTCCAATAAAAACATATTTTATAGAGTTGAATAGATTTTTGATTGAAAATAATATAATTGGAACAATAGCCGGTGTTTGTATTGGTGTAGCAACAAAGGATTTAATATTTTCATTAGTTGGAGATCTAATAGTTCCATTAATGATATTAGGAGGGTTAAAAATGAATATAAAATATTTGAAAAAGATATTGCCTGGTAAATCATCAATAGATTTAGATAATGTAATCAAAACAATTATTGGATGGATACTTGTAATTATAGTTACATTTACATTTGTGAAGATTTCATTTGAGATATTTTTGGGAAATAAGATTTTCAAAGATAAAGAGGATGATAAAAAAAAAATCCCCAATAAATAAAAAATTGATTTAAACGAAATAATAAAAAGAAATCCAACAAACCAACAAAAATAATAAATTAAAGAACTTAAAGAAATCCAACAACCCAACAAAAAAGAAGTTAATATATAATGACAAAATTAAATATTTATGTGAAAGAAGTTTATACAGCAAATAGTAAAATTATAAAGATGGTTTTAAATGAGAGAATTACTATAAGTTATTTGATATCTTATATAACTCCAATATTGATAAATCATTTTGGATACAGTAATTATGAATTGGTCGAAATAAGTAAAAATAATGCTTCAAGGATAGCAGAAGAAGGAGATTGTTTTGTTTTATCAAATAAAACAATCATAAATTATTACAATATGAAGACTTCAGATCCTAACCCTTCTATTGCGTTTTATATTAGAAAGATGAATTCTGAAGTTGTAAATAATGAAAATGTAAATATTTGTTGCGCAATTTGTAGAGAAGGTAATTCTGAATTGAATAATAGTTATAATTGTTCTCATCTTATTTGCCGAACTTGTTTCAATAATTGCAATATACACAATATTAATAGGTGTTCACTGTGTCGTAGTGAAAGAAATAATATTATATAAATGTATAATGACACATTGGACACCAGACATTGAAAAAGTATTAGAAAACATTCGTTTGAATTCAGTATTATTTGCAAAAGAACATAAGAAAAGATATTTGAGTTTGAAGAAATCCTTGAAATATTATCGTATTCCATTAATTATTATATCAGCAATAAATTCAGTAGTAAGTGTAGGTGCTCAACCTTTTTTTATTCAGCAAACAATATCCATAACTAATTGTGTTCTATCATTGATTTGTGGAATAATTGGTTCTATTGAAATATTTATTGGTATTCAAAATCAAATGGAGAATGAATTGAATAGTTCAAAGGAGTATTATTTATTATCAACCAATATTTTTAAGACATTATCTCTCTTTCCAAATAATAGACATACCGATGGTAAAACATTTTTGGATGAATGTTATTCAAATTATGTAAAATTATATGACAATTCTGGTTTGAATAATAAGAAAATGAGAGATAGTTTGGCTCCTTTACCAAATGAACTGAAAGATTTAATAAGACAAAAAACAATAACGGATGATGTATGTTCATCAAAAGTTATTGAAAAAGATATAGAACAAAATAATAAAAATATAGATTTAATTAATTTTATAAAAGAAACAAGTTATGATTCAAATGATACAAAAGCTACACAGAGTTTAAAAGATTTTTAACTATTGAATAGTATATTCATATTGCGAACTTCTTGTTTATCCAATTCGGGATAGAATAGTTTTTTTATTTGTTCATCATCACGAAAACGGATAGAGTAGTTTTGTTGGATATTATTTCTACCGATTCTACCTAATGCTTGAATAATTTTTTCTTGCGTTAAATTCAAATCCTTACTTAAATACCCGTGACAAAACTGATAATTTGTTCCATAAATATAATCACTCGATGCTATTATGATATACAACTTCTGTTGTTCAGCTAATTTTTTCATTATTTCAGTATATTCAATGCTTGGATGATTAGTAAAAACACCAATTCCCATTAATAACAAAATCTTCCAACTACTATCAATATCTTTCATCAACATTATTTCTATTATAGTTTTTTCATCAATATCACTTGTGAATGAGTTTCCAACTTCTATACTACTGTCTACCCATTTTTTCAAATGCAATGTTTTATTCGGGATAAATGTTTCATTCAATTGGGCTGGATTTATCATACTTCTATATCTATCAAGCTCATTATTAATTTGGTCAGTTTTTCTGTTATCTTCTGTAGTTAATTTCTTTGTTTTAGTGTCACTCTTTTTTGAATTATCGCAATTATCATCGGTTATAATATATTTATCATTAATTTCAACTAATTCCTTTTCTAGAATATCAATTTTGGAATTTATTTTATTGTTAAATTCTATTTTTTCCAGAATATCATCCATTACTTTAACAGGAATACTAGATTGTTGAATACAGAATTTCGCAATTTTTTCTACATCTTCAGCCAAAAATATAGTAGGACCATCTGTTAATGTAAATGAGTCTTTGGTTGTTATATATATTCCAGCCTGTTCATTGCTATCATTTTTTACGATTTGTTCACTATATAACCTAGATATTTCTTTTCCAGAAGTAGAACTATTTTCACAAATTCCTGGACCTATACTATTATTCTTTTTCATCTTATTTCCTTTCGGGTCAACAAAATTATTAATTTGTATTTTCCTTTTATTGTTGATTTTCATAGAAATATAAATAGACCCCCACGATCCTTTAAGTATTTTCTTCAAAACAAATAAATAGTGCAATTTAATGTTCATCATATTGACATCTGTAATACAATGAAACCGTTTTGAAATAGTAGCGGTTTGTTGTATGAGGTTATTATTTTCTACAAACTTTATGAATTCAACGACTTCATTTAAATCAAAGTATCGCAATAATGTCAAGTTTTTCTCACAATGTTCTACTACTTTCATAACTTCATCATAATCTTCGCTGAATGTATGAGGTAAAACAACATATCCGTATTTATTTAATATAGGAATTGTTTTCTTGCAATCATAACTTACGATATTATAAATTTCTGCATCGGAAAATTTATTTTTGAAATCATTTATAGTATCCAATAATTCTTCCATTTTCGGAAGAGTTGCTGAAGATAGAACCATATTCGGAATTAAGTTGTTCTTCCAGTTATCGTGAATTATAGAATGCAATTCGTGGTTTTCATAATCCATTGTAATAGTTGGTTCATCCCAATAAACGATAATATTTTCAACTGGATTGAATGATTTCATATAATACATTGCAGGTAAATATGATTTAATATCGCAAATCATAATTTCCACTTTATCACCTATACTATTATCTACTTTACCTATTCCTCCAGTTTTTTTATTTTTAGAAAATTCTTTTGCTGAAAAATAGTGAAGACGAATATCATCGGCAGAAGAACATCCGAATGCAAATGCAATCTTTTTATTTACAGAAATAGCTGCTTTAGCTAATGCTAACCCGATATGTCTCGCAGCACATACAAATATAATCTTGAACCCTTCTGATAACCCAATAGGAGACAATGTTTTGCCAGTTCCAGTTGGAGCAATGTATAGAACTAATTTAGGTCCTTTATTTTTTACGAATGTGAATAATTGTTTTTGATGTTCATAAAGAGTATAATCAGAATATTTCAACATCAATTCGTTTTTCTCAATAAAATCAACCGAACCCGAGATTATATTGAACATATTCACTTCATTTTCAAAATGTGTGATTGCATTTTCTACAATTTTAGTTATGTGTCTATTTATTTGTGTTACATTAATTCTTATTAATTTGTATAGTGTAAAGTAATAATTCAACCATTTTGATCCTGAAGTTTTTTTGTTTTTATAGTTTAATAATTCGTCCAGTAATTTGATAAGAAGAAATTCAAAAATGTCAGATTTTTTAATATTGTCATTACAATTCTTGGATATTCGTATTAGGTCCGCTTTTTTGATAATTGGATTTGCCTTTACATAAATGTTAAATATACTATTCATATTATATTTTGTATTGATATCATTGATTTTCCCAGAGAAATAATTATTATATAAATAATCTTCCATTGTTTCATTATAGTCAATCTTAAGATATCCGAAAAGTGATTTATGTTTATTATATTTAATATTAACATTATTAAACCCAGATGTAATAAGCGATAATATTTCTTTTTCATTATCGTTTATTGGTATTTCTATGGATGTCCATTCAGATTTTGTCAATTTTCTTTGGTTCAAGTCCATTTTGATTTATTTTTCAGTATTTTCTTTAAATTGTTTTTTATTGTGTTTATTCTTCTTGTTGTTATATTATAAACTCAATGTCTCTTTAAGTCGTTTTATTAAATGTTATTCAACAACCCTATACCTAGCATCTTATATGGTTTGTATTTAAGAATATCTAACTCTTTTGTTGTAGTCGGGAATTCATCATTCCCGTAAATATCTTGGAGCATCAACCATTCAAATAACCCACCATTGTATACATATACATTGAAAAATCCTAAGGTTATCAATTGTCTATATTTCAAAGGAACTTTGTCATCATTACAATTTTTACCATAAATAATGATTATTTCTTTTTTATTGCCACGAATTAATTTATTCATCAATTCTTCTTCTTGTCTATAATTAATAGAACCTGGAATTAAACATTGTTGTTCATTTTCAGGAAGAGTATTAATTAATAAATAAATACCATTATTTTTACAAACAGCTTGCATATCTTCAAAATTAATTCTTTTTATAGATTGTGAATTACCCATATTTATTATTTATTTATTTATTTATTTCAATTATTTACCGACTTATTTGAAATTTACAACAATTTCTACCTTTTCCTTTTTAATACTTTTGGTTGCAGAAATAGATAATTCTTCTCTCTTCTTTCTTGTTTTTGTATTATCTATTATTTCTTTTCTTTTTGATGTACTATTTCTTGAATTCATATCCTTTTCAATTTCATCAAAGTTTTCTTCTATATATTCTATAACCTTGTTTTCCAAAGTCCATTTGAAAAAGTTCAATTGTCCAATTGTGGTTTCTATAAATGTGCCATCTTTATAAGGAATACTTATTCTATCCCATCTACAAAAAGGATCAAATCTCTTTTTTGAATATGCTTTTAACTTCAATTTGTAATCAACATAAACCTTGAACCTTCTATCTTCAATATTATATAAAGTGAAATATTTTTTGGCATAATTAGTTGCGAACCAATCCACAATTCTCAATGATATTTTGGTCTCACCTGTTATAATTTTCAACATTTTATTTATATTATCATCGTTTTTATAAAATATCAATAAATTGTTCAATAATAATTCATTTTGTGATGTATAATTTGATGAAGACATAAGTATTTAATTATTTATATTTGTTTAATTTTAAATACTTATTTTATATATTTTTATTTTTATTTTGTAAAAAAAGGATTCAAAGGAACACGACTAATCAATTCTCTCTCTGCTATCCTATTGTATGTTTCTTCTCTTTGATTAAGTTGTGTTTCTTCTTTTTGATTAAGTTGTGTTTCTTCATTTTCTTTAATTTCCTTGTATTTATCCTCTTTAATAACTTCATTTTTTTTGTGCCTCAAACTTCTCTCACACTTTTCACCATTACTCCATGTCCATTCTATCATCCTTTATAGATAAATCACTTTTTATAATTTTCAATTCTTTCGTAAATAAGAATGAATCTTTATTTATGTTTTTCCTTTTTAAATTACATTCTAAACAAGATATCAAAATATTATCTTTTTCGTGACCCATATTATTATCTATTCTATCTAAAGTCCATTGTTTTATTTCTCTCACAAAATCATATAATAAAAACACTTTGTCTTTACAATAATAGCAATTTAAATCACAAGAATATAACATTTCCATTGTATCATCAAACTTTACAAACTTTTCAATATTAAACTTCTTTTTAATTATATCTTGATTTTTGTATCCATTAATTTTCTTTTTTATTTCTTTTTCAATTAATGATTTAATCAAAATATTGTATTCTTCTTCATTTTCTTTTTCTTTTTCATTTTCTTTTTCTTTTTCTTCTTTTTCTTTTTTTTTTTTTTTTTCTTTTTCTTCTTTTTCTTCTTTTTCTTCTTTTTCTTCTTTTTCTTCTTTTTCTTCATCTTTTTTATTTTCATTTTCTTTTTCTTCTTTTTCTTTTTCTTCTTTTTCTTTTTTGTAAGTTCTGATTATTATTTCTTGTTGTTTCTTTAAATAATCCATATTATTGTCAAATATGTCATATTTAACTGATATCTTTCTCTTTTTTCTCTCTTCATTTTTATTTTCAGTCAACTTTTTAACCTGATATTTATTATTGACACCAACTATATTTATTTTTTTATTGTCCATCTTTATTATTTATTTAGATAATATATTAAATAGTATTTATTATAATATATAAACAAATGACTGAAACTACTGTTAATCAAGAAGAATGTATTGAACTTAAAAACATAAAATATAAAACAATGCTTTTAAGTGGTAATATTATTTCGGATAATACAATTAACAATAGTGAGAATTTAACACATTTAGATAAATTTTTAGAAGAGAATAAAATAACTAATCAAAATGAACCGTGGAGCAAATTAAACAAGACTATAAAAACTAAAAAATTACTTATTTATGCAGAAAAATATAAAAATATGAATAATCTTGATAATGAAGAAAGGAATTCTTTGATTAAATTCTTGAAAGATTGTCTTGACCGCAAAAAATTGCAAAGAGTAAAGGATGTTAATTACGATAAAACTAATGGAGAGATTAAAGATGTGCCTGCATTATTATATAATAAACAAAATAAACATTTCACATTGAAAAATATTGATAAAAGAGTAAACACTTTGAAGAGCCTTCCACCTAAGAAAATAAACATTCAAGAAATAAAAGAAACAATATAAAAATAAAATTGATTAATATAACAATTAGATATATAAGTAAAAAAGTGAAAATGAATAAAATTTACAAGAGAATTAATATTGAAGAAATAACAGAAATAAATAAATTCTACCCAGAAGAATTTAATAATTTTTGTAAAAAAAATAATCTTAAACCTCCAAGTATAAATAGTGGAAATGGAAAAGCATTGTCTGCAATGTTGTATAATAATTATTATTATTGGGATAGAGATGCTTGTGACACTTTTGTATCAAAGTTCAATATAAAAACTAAAGATAGTATACAATTATTCAACAAACATTCTCAATGGGGAATAAAAACGAATAGTGGAATTGATAAAGGAAAATTATATATTGTTTATCCTTATGAGTTATCTAACAAACACAAAATGAGAAAAGACTTCAAGTTTGATGGAACTGAAGATGAGTTATATAATGAAATAAATAAAATAAAAAGCACAATTAAATATGATTATATTGATGTTCCTAATGATAATTGGCAACTAGGACATAAAAACCCGGGTTCAGTAATGAATACTTCACATAATTTGGTTTTACAACCACCGATTCAAGGAAAATATAAAGATGACTACATATTCTTTGATACATTAACCAAAATGCCATTGCCTAAAAAATTAGATAGAATGATAAAATCCAATGAAATATTCTTGACTCCTAATCAAATTAATGAATATTGTAATTTATTCAGTAAACTTCTTGGAAAATAAAAGAAAATAAAAATGAAATAAAGATAAAAATATAATAAACAGATAGACAAAATGTTATTTTCAGAATTACCAATACTTAATAATATAATTGACGAAATTCAATTGGAAGACGACGGTGAAGAATCTGGTGATGAAGTTGATTCTTTTTTTAATGAAGATGAAGAATGTGAAATTATTGAATCATTGATCCAATTAATGACAGATTTCATTGACAGTAACCCGAGAGAAATTTCCGACCCAGAATTCAATTATATTATTAAAGAAAATGTAAAGGAGTTATTTACAAGTGTTTTACATTTGGAGGAAGATATTGATTATTTAATTGATATAGCCTTTGAATTATTTCATATTTCTATTATACCTCCTCGTTCTTTCAATAATACTTTTGTTAGAAATAAATACAATGAAAAACAACTTAAAGAAATTAATGATAAATTGATTTCTTTAAAATTAAAACCACAACCACAACAAAGAACTGAAGAATGGTATGTTTTCCGTCATAATTTGATTACTGCAAGCAATGCTTATAAAGCATTTGAGAGTGTTTCTTTACAAAATAATATCATTTATGAAAAATGTAAACCATTGATATTCAATAGTGAAACTAGTGTAAATGTTGATTCTACACTTCATTGGGGGCAAAAGTATGAACCAATTTCTGTTATGATTTATGAGAAAGAATACAATACTAAGGTTGGTGATTATGGTTGTATTAAACACGAAAAATATTCTTTTTTAGGTGCGTCTCCTGACGGAATTAATGACGACCCTTCATTCCCTCAATTGTTTGGTCGTATGTTGGAAATTAAAAATATTGTAAATCGTGAAATAACTGGAATACCTAAGAAAGAATATTGGATACAGATGCAGCTTCAAATGGAGAATTGCGACTTAGAAGAATGTGACTTTTTGGAAACCCGTTTCACTGAATATGAAAATGAAGATGCATTTTTATCAGATGGAGAAGAATATAATATTAACAGAAGTTATGATGGTTCGTATAAAGGTATTATTATGTATTTTTCCACTAATGAAGGCAAACCATATTACTTATATAAACCTCTAGATATGAAATATAGAGAATATGAATTGTGGAGAGATGAAAATATGGAAGAAAACAGTTGCGATAAAACATGGATTAAAAATATTTATTGGAAATTAGATGAGTATAGTTGTGTGTTAGTTTTAAGAAACCGAAAATGGTTTGAAGATAATGTTGAACAATTGATTAATATATGGAATACTATTGAAAGAGAGAGAATACACGGTTATTCACATAGAAGTCCAAATAAAAGAACGAAAAATAATCCCGAAGAGTTGGAACAAAAATGTTTATTAGATTTGAATTTGTTAAAATGCAGGTAATTGCAATATTTTTCCTGGTTGTGGTCCCATAAACAAATTATCTTTTGTTCTAAAATAACCGATACGAACACCTTCTTCATATGGAACTGGTTGCAATGGATAGACATCATTATCATTTATTTTCAAATTATTGTTCTTATACATTGCATCACAAAATTCGGGAGGAATGCATTGACCATCATCTGGATTTACTCTATATCTCAAATTATTCGTTATTTGTTCATAAGAACCTTCTGTAAATATTGGATAAGATTTCCATATATCACTATAACTGTTTGCATTAACATATTTATTTCCAGTTAATTGATAACTATCAAATAATAAAGGAGTAACTACATTCAATGGGTAATCTCCTGGGGAAGTAGTAAATTTCTCTCTACCAACTAGTTTAAAGTTTAACGCGCCTAAATATAATATAACAAGGATAAATAATGCTATCATCAATGAACTTTTACCCATTTTCATTTATATAATATAATAAAAATAATATAAAATTAACTCTTCATATTTATTTATATTCTTCAAAAATGGAAATCAACGATATGAGAGTTACTAAAAGAAACGGACAATTAGAAAATATTTCATTTGACAAGATTTTAAATAGAATAAAGAAAATCGGAAAAGAAGTTAATGTTAATATAAATTATTCATCATTATCTATGAAGGTCATTGACCAATTATATGATACTATTCCTACTACAAAAATTGATGAACTTACTTGTGAACAATGTGCTGCAATGTCTACTCTACATCCAGATTATTCATTGTTAGCATCGCGGATTTTCGTAAGTAATATTCAAAAAAATACATTATCAACTTTTTCAGATGTAATGAATAATTTATATAATTTCAGGGATACAAACAACTCCCATTGTCCAATTGTTTCTGAAGAGTTGTATGTAGTTGTCAATAATAATAAAGAATATCTAAATAGTATTATTGACTATGAAAGAGATTATCTTCTTGATTACTTTGGACTAAAAACCTTGGAAAGATCTTATTTATTTCGTATCAATAATATTATTGTAGAGAGACCTCAGCATATGTGGTTAAGAGTTGCCGTTGGAATTCACGGTAACGACTTAGTATCGGTTAAATTAACATATGATTTGATGTCTCAAAAATATTTTACGCACGCAACCCCAACACTATTTAATTCTGGAACACCACGACCTCAATTGAGTTCTTGTTATTTGATAGGTATGGAAGATGATAGTCTTGATGGTATTTTTAATACATTGAAAGATTGTGCAAATATTTCTAAATGGTCTGGAGGAATTGGTCTTCATATTCATAATATTCGTGGTAATAATTCTTTGATCAGAGGAACAAATGGAAAATCAACTGGAATTGTTCCTATGCTTAAAGTTTTCAATGATACTGCAAGATTCATAAATCAAGGTGGAAAGAGAAATGGGTCATTTGCTATTTATTTAGAACCGTGGCATTCTGATATTGAAGACTTTTTGGACTTGAAAAAGAACCATGGAGACGAAGAAAATAGAGCACGCGACTTATTTTATGGTTTATGGGTTTCTGATCTTTTTATGAAAAGAGTTAAAAGTAATAGTAAGTGGTCATTATTTTGCCCAAATGAGTGTCCATATCTATCAGATTTTTATGGTGCAGATTTTGAAAGTCTATATGAAAAATATGAATTGGAGCACAAAGCAAGAAAGGTTATTAACGCTCGTGATTTGTGGTTCAAAATTTTAGATTCTCAAATGGAAACTGGAACGCCGTATATTTTGTATAAAGATGCAGCTAATTCAAAATCCAATCAGAAAAACTTAGGAACAATCAAAAGTTCCAATTTGTGTGTTGCTCCTGAGACACTTGTGCTAACTAATAACGGGCATATTAAAATAGAAGAATTAGAAGGACAAGATGTTGAAGTATGGAACGGTGAAGAGTTTTCTAGTGTTCGTGTATTCAAAACTGGAAGTAATCAAAAGATAATCGAAGTATTTACGGATGATGGATTGTCAATATCTTGCACACCTTATCACAAGTTTTATATTCAAGAAAATGAAACAGTTGAGGTGGTTGAAGCAAAAGATTTAAAAGAAGGTAATAAGATAATAAAATGTGAATATCCTTTTATAGATGGCACAGAACCTATTATAGATCCATATTCATTTGGTTATTCTATAGAAGATTATGAAGATATAGTTCCCCCTCATAACTGTTCTATAAAGGATAAATTAGAATGGTTTGCCGGGTTTTACGACGCGAACGGTTCTATTTCAAAAAATAGAGATAACGAACAATTGGAAATATATTCAACAAATGTTTCTTTATTGTTGAATGTTAAATTATTATTACAAACTTGTGGAATAAATCCATTGTTAATATCTCAAAATACACTATTCGTAGATAATTATGATTTAATCAAATTAATTCATTTGGGATTTTCCCCGAAATTATTGAAATTTACACAAATCCAGAACCAAAAACAAAACAACCAAATTCAAGACAAAAGTAAAAAAGAATTCATTAAAATATTAAGAGTAACTGATAATAATCGTGTCGATGATACTTATTGTTTTACAGAACCGAAAAGAAACAGAGGTGTTTTTAATGGAATATTAACTGGACAATGCACAGAGATTATAGAATATTCCGATAAAAACGAAACTGCAGTTTGTAATCTTGCAAGTGTTGCTTTACCTTCCTTTGTAAACAAAGATACTATGGAGTTTGATTATGAAAATCTTCATAAAGTTGTAAAAGTCATTACTTTTAATTTAAATAAGATAATAGATATTAATTTTTATCCAACAGAAAAAACAAAAAGAAGTAATTTACTTCATAGACCAATCGGAATTGGTGTTCAAGGATTAGCAGACACTTTTATTTTAATGGACATTCCATTTCATAGCGATAAAGCGAAAGAAGTGAATAAATTAATATTTGAAACGATTTACCACGCATCTCTTGAAAGAAGTAATGAGATAGCAATAGAGAGAAACGCAAATATGTGTAAGATAATGCAAAATAATGAATGTGAATATGATAAAAATGTAAATCCACATATGTATGTAAATGTAAGTTATGAATTCAAGCATCTACTTCCTATTGTGAATGAAGTAATAAATTTAAATTTGGAATGTGCCGGTGCATATAGCACATTCATAGGTTCCCCAGCATCAAAAGGTATACTTCAATTTGATATGTGGAATGTGACACCATCTGAGAGATATGACTGGGACACACTAAAAACTTCAATCATAAAATATGGTATCCGTAATTCGTTGCTCCTTGCTCCTATGCCTACTGCAAGCACATCACAAATTCTTGGATTCAATGAATGTTTTGAACCTCTTACAAGTAATATTTATAGTAGAAGAACATTGGCTGGTGATTTTATATTAGCCAATAAGTATTTAATGAATGAGCTGATTAAATTGAATATATGGAATGAAAATCTTAAGAATAATATTATTGCGAACAATGGAAGTATTCAACATTTATCGATTGTTCCAGAAGAAATTAGAAATAAATATAAAACGGTTTGGGAAATACCGATGAAACACTTGATTGATATGTCTGCTGACAGAGGTGCGTTCATTTGTCAAAGTCAAAGTCTTAATTTATGGCTAGAAGATCCGAGTTATGCTTCATTAACATCCATGCATTTCTATTCTTGGAGTAAAGGGTTGAAAACTGGTATTTATTATTTAAGAAGAAAGGCGAAACATCAGCCACAACAGTTTACTCTTGAACCGGAAAAGAATAATAATGTTCAAGAAGAAGATGATGAGATTGAAAACTCTGTTTGTGAATCGTGCTCTGCATAAAAAATTATTGGTTCTTTAAGTTGTTTCTTAAACATATAATCGTTTTACTAAAAGACGACCATCCGGAACCCATAAATTCCGTTGCATATACACACATATACAAATCAATGATGCTGTTTTCTAATGTGGTTTTTCTTATTCCGCATTTTGTAGGATGATATTTTATTTTCATTAAACTATTATATTTATTATAATATTTTATATATGTTTCTTTGTTATCTGTTGCAATGTATAAATTAGTTGTTTCATTTCTATTTTTCAATTCCTTTTCTATAAAATCGAAAAAATCATTGTCTGTTGTAAAACAACCTTTCAATTTCGCCAATCTTATATGGTCAGTTCTTCTGATATGAACCGCAATATATTTACTATTAAGTAATTGAATTCTATTCATAATTTTTTCAAACAAAGTATATATCAATTTCAATTCTTTATAATCTGGTGGATAATTTTGGATTATTTCACAACCAGTATATTCTATTTTAAGTTTTTGAATATTATTATGTAAAAATACAATCCCTTCAATTGGTTGGAAGTAATCCAAGAAAAATCCTGGACATTCTGCACAACTTTTCCATATTACATAAAGAGTTTCTTTTTTTTCTTTCGCTAATTTGTAATATGAAAATAAAACTCTTAATTTATTACACAAACCATAAGTGGGCTCAATAACTATCATATTATTTATATATTTTGAAAATATATAAATAATAACGAGAAAAGAGTGAATAAACAGAAAAAAATAGAATAAAAAGGATAGAATAAACAGAAAAAAATAGAATAAAAAGGATAGAATAAAAAGGATAGAATAAACAGAAAAAAATAGAATAAAAAGGATAGAATAAACAGAAAAAAGATAAACTAAACGCCAGTAGAACCGATTCCACCTAAACCTCTTTCTGTTGGAACGCCAAGGTCTTCTTCATTATTAACCAACTCTACGAATATAGGAACTAATCCAGGGGCGCATATTTGAAGTAGTCTAGTATAAGGAGATGCCAAATAATCAGCTTCTTCAGGTATTCCATCTTCGTCATCAATCACATCAAATAATCCGATTAAATTATTACGATAACCTGCATCTATAATTCCCACGCTATTCGCCAATCTAAGAGGTGTTTTAGATAAACTAGAACGAGGATAAACATAAAACCCAGTATTATATTGTTTTCCAGTATCACAAATAATTTGTGCAAAACATTTAACCTTGAAATTGACTTTATTTAATGGACTGACATCTTCCCATCCTTTACCGAAAAAATGAATTTTTTCACCATATAGGTTTTTTTCATCATCTTCATTTTCAGGTAAAAATAAATCAAAACCAGAATCTATAAATGCGTTGTTCAATACTTTGGTGTTATGTTTATTTACATAATCTGCATAATATTCTCTCAAACTACCAAAATCTTCAACAAAAAATTTAAGATACATAATTTTATCGTAAGTATAAAGTAAACGATCCTGTAATTCTTTCACTGTTGTCATAATTTATGTTATATTGTTGCTTACTTTTTATATTTATTATTTACTTATTTTTATATTTATTTGCTTATTTATATTTTTCTTTTTATTTGCTTTGTAAATATATCAATCTCTCAGACCGTCTTAAAACGGGTTTAATAGTTAAATCATCAATCAATAGTTTAATTTTATCATCAATGTAATATATATCTTTGTTATACCTTAATTTATAGAAACAACGAAAACACAATAATAAATCGGTAAATGCGTCGTGTAGTCTATTGGCATCGATGTTTTTTCCATTAAATAATTCATTATATAGGTAAAATAATTTTGGTTTTACATAATATTGTTTTCCATTTTTGTTTGTTTTAATTATCTTACATTCATCCGAACCAAAAGAACAAGTGCAATATTCTTTTTTATTATAATAGAAATCCTTCAAATATTTTTTAAAATCTTCACAATTAGTTTCTTTATAACAACGCATAAGTTCTGATAAAATCAAATTTCTATCAAAACTTATGTTATGAGCAACAACTATATCTGATTTATAGAAAGCATCCATAAAATCTTTTAAAACAATATCAATATTTCTGTTACTATTCTCCTGAGTGCTTTCCTTGCTGATTTTATGAATATTGAAACTTCCTTCTGATATTTCAACATTTTCAGGAATTTTTATAATTTCATTATTTGAAACAATTATTTTATTCTCATAATTATCGTAAAGTATAAAACTTAATTGAACTATATATGGAAAATCATTGACTTCAGAAGTTGTCATTTCTGAATTACTGTTATTTATTTTGAAGTTTACCCAATTATTTTTAGGCAATCCAGTTGTTTCTGTATCGAATATTAATATATATCTTTCCAAATCTTCATTTTCTTTGATATACTGTTTTGGAATAGTATTATATGATTTATAAGATAATTCAATATGGTTCATTTCGTTTTTGTTCATTTCGTTTTTGTTAATTCTTTTATTCCTTTATTGTTTATCAATTTATTCTTTTATTTAGTTTTTATATATTAATATTGTTTACATATTCCAAAACTCTTTCTATGCCATTCGGTAATCCCATATTTTTTAATTCCATCAATATGTTTTTTAGAACCATAACCCTTATTACTATTTAATGAATATCTCTCAATTAAATATGGATTTTCTTCACACAAATCGTCAATATACTTATCCCTTTCAACTTTTGCTAATATAGATGCAGCAGCAATAGAGGAATATTTATTGTCACCTCCTTCTATACACACTGATTCAAGTTCTCTAATCTTGTGTTTTTCTTGGTCATAAAATGTATATGGTTTAAAATAATTACCGTCTACTAATATTCTTATATTATCTGTTGAAGTATAGTGTTTTATTAATTCTTTTATACATTTATGCATTGCACTTTGTGATGCTTGTAATATATTAATATCATCAATTGTTTTTTCATCTTCATATTGAACCGTCCAAAACAACGCATTCTCTTTGATGTATTCACAAACTTCATTAATTTTTTTCTTGGAATGGAATTTTTTGCTATCTTTCATTCTATGATGTTCATAGGATGAATTTGTATCTTTAGGTAAAATAACTGCAGCAGCATATACTCTTCCAAAAAGAGGACCTCTTCCAACTTCGTCAATACCTATTTCAATAATATCATTTTCTGTTTCATAATAACAAGTTTTCATTTTATTTCTCTTCTTATTATTCTTTACTATATATTTATATTTTTTAACAATATAAATATATAATGTCTCTACCAAAAAAGTATTCTACTATTATAATTCTGTTAGTAGGAATTATTATTTTATCAATTTTAGGAGCAATGCACTATCATATTACTGAAGGGTTTGGATTTGATATTGAGGGGAGTAAAGATTATAATATGACACAAATTTATTACAATGAACTCGGAGGACTAGCTCATATAACAAAAACAAAATATGAATATTATATCAGCGTTATTAATAAAGAAGGATATTTAATTAAATATAAATACAACCCAAAACATAAATATTTTGTAGCACCGAATGATTCAATAATGAAAATTAATGAAATAGATAACACGATTGAAGAAATAATTAAAATAACAAACGGTAATAATTCTGAAAACAAAATTAGAATATATACTCCATTGATGAGAGATGAAAATAATGATCGTAAACATAGACATCGTAAACATAGATATCGTAAACATAGATATCGTAAACATATTGATATTGAGTGTGAGTGTAAGAATGATAATGATAATAAGATAGATGAAAAAAAAATATTAAAGGATCAAAATAATCCATATATTAATAACCGTCTTGATTTTAATGTCCCTTTTATTGATGAGCGAGAAATATTAAAGAAACAAATTTTCCAACCTCCAATGAAAAGCGATGAAATTCCAATTCCTGTCTTGAATAGTTTTTCAAGTTTCGGAAAGTAGTCCTCTTTTTTTGATACATTTTGTATCTATTTGAAATGTTTCGCATTTCATTTCTTGAGGAACAATTTTTATTAAACATTTAGATTTTTTACCGAATAATGGTTCGGTGCATCCTTTTATATTGTTCTTAATTTTTTTCGTTTTATTTTTATTTGTATTTTTATATTCGTCTATTGTGCATCTTGCACGAAAATGTTCATATCTTTCTTTAACATCATTGTATGTTAAATTTGATTTTTTATTCAACATTTTATTAACATGTTCGTGTAATTTGTATATGTATAAAGAATAATTATAACGATTTTTCATATGCTCCATAGTCAACGGCATTTGTTTGAAATTTTTCTTTAAATTAATTCTACAATGCTTACAAGGTAAAACATACTGAAGGTTCAATATAAATTCACGATAATATTTTTTATCGTGTTCTGTTGGATTGATTGGATAATTGAAACTCATTGTATGCAAATAATGCCACATACTCGGTCCCCAAACGGCGGTTAACATTCCACTATCGCTATTATATTCTTCTAATGTAAAAACATATTGTTTTTTTTTAGTTTTATTGTTATTCAGTGTCCTTGTCATATAAAATGAACAGAAAATATATTATCTATAATTTCATTAGTATATAATTTTTTACATTTACCATCTTTACTTTGACTTTCTTTACTTTTATCAATATTCAAATGCGACATAATGATATTATAATAAATAATATCATTTTTGTAATTATACTTGTTAATCTCGACTAATTCCCCATATTTATTTCTAACCAACATTTGTTTATTTTATAATATATATTTTCGTTTAAATAATTTTTCTAATATATTCTAAATACATATAATATGGGGTTAACCGATTTGAGAATTTTTAGTAAGTTAAATTGTAAGTATTTATTATATGCGTTATTAGTTGTAGTATTACTAGTATCAGTCTACTTTTTATCCAATTACTTATTAAGTAAAAATAAGACAAACAAAAGGGAAGGACTTGAAAATAACACACCTCCACCTCCAACTAATAAAACTGCAGAGTTGGTGTTATTTTTTACAACTTGGTGTCCTCATTGCAAAACTGCTAAACCTGAATGGGAAAAAGTAAAAGCCGAATATACTGGTAAGCCAGTGAATGGTTATAACTTGATTTTTACAGAAGTCGATTGCACAAAAGAGAACCCTGATTTAGAAAAACTTATTGCTCCATATAAAATAGAAGGATACCCAACAATCAAGCTTATTAAGGATGGACAAGTTATTGAATTTAACGCAAAACCTACAAGCGAAACATTAACTCAATTCATTAATACAGCCATCTAGGTAATCATCTGCAATTTGTATTCCCTTTTCTAATAACATTCTTCTATTTTCAGAGGAGTACAATATTTTCATAAAAAATGAAAGTGTTAATGGTTCTGTTTTGAAAATAATTTCATTTTTCAATAATCCAATATTTTTGGATTTAAGAATATTATTCGATATAACTTTATAAAATAATTGGATAATAAAATCGAATAATGATGATGCATCATTTATATTTGTAACCTTATTTTCATAACTATTACATATACCCAATATTTCGTCTACATTCTTATTTTCTTCCAAACAAAAATTCATAGGATAATTTGTTTCAAAACCTCCATCTATATAGCAATTATTATTTACAATAACAGGTGTAAATAATACAGGTATAGAAGAAGTCATTAAAACTGCGTCTATAACCGGAATGTCTGGAAATGTCTTGTATGAAATATGTATTGTATTATAATTGTTAATTTCTTGAGAGAAAAAGTGTAATTCAATATTTGAATATTCATAGAATTCCTTCATTGTCATTGAAATATTTAAATCCTTTGCATTAAAGAATGGTTTATAAAATGTTTCTATACTCATTCTATTAAATAATCCCTTCTTTGAATAGCACGCAATGATATCATCTAAGCTGATATGATATGTTTCATGCCATGGTCGTTGAATAATATAGTCATTTATAGTTTTCCATTCAAACTTCAGGGATAATAAAATGGATATTATAGCTCCTACGGATGTAGCATAAATTTTTTCGATATTATTCATATTGAAATAATTTCTCTCTTCTAATTTCTGGATAATACCTAACATAATTATTCCATTAGGACCTCCGCCACTTAATGTTAGATTTTTTATAGTCATATAAATTCTATTTATACATTATTTCTATAATCTTTTTTTCTTATATTTTTTATTATGACAAATATATTTACATTAGAAAATAATTCCGACTTCAGTGAAAAAATTAATCTAGATGAGTTATATGAGAAGAAGAAACAATACGATTTAATACAATTATCATTATACAACAAAATATTGAACCGTATACATGTAAAGATTAAAACTATTGCAAAAAAAAATAAGGACCAATTATTTTGTTGGTATTTAGTTCCTGAAATTATAATTGGAGTTCCCAAATTTGACCAAGGGGCTTGCATAGCTTATTTGATTGATAAATTGAAAGTCAATGGATTTGCAGTAAGATACATTCATCCAAATACGATATTTATTTGTTGGAAAAACTTTGTTCCAACTTATGTGAGAGATGAAATAAAAAAGAAGACAGGTATAATAATTGATGAATATGGAAGGAGAATTGATAATAGTGAAAAAAATCAAGACCCGGAAGAAGTTCGTAAAAATATCAATGGTTCTATTTTCAATGTTAACAATATTAATCCAGAACAAACAAATAAACCGGTAATTCCAAAACAACAAAATCAAAGGAAATTCACTCCAATAAATTCTTATAAACCTAGCGGAAATTTCGTTTATGATGAAGAACTTATAAATAATCTTGGAAATAAATTATCGTAAATATATATAATGGCAAAAACTAAAAGGGTAAAGAATAAAATAAATAAAACAAAGAAAAACCCGTGCAATACTTTTAAACCATTTGTAAAAGAATTGGAAAAAACCGAATTGTTTAAAAGTGAAATTAAAATGGGTAATTTTGAAAATAAATTAATAAAAAAAGTTCAAAGTCCTTCAGCACCTAAATCAGTTTTACCAACAAATGACTTTTATACTTATATAAATTATGTTTGGTTGAATGAAACATCAAAAAATGTAGACAAACGAGTTAAAAAAAACGATAAATACTTTGTTCAAATTGATGATTTTAGATTAACACAACACAAAGTATACATTAATTTAATAGATATTGTGAAGGATTATATAAGAAATAATAATTCTCACAAATCAAAAATGATAAAAAATGTGTATTATTCTTTACTCAATTTAGAAGAAAAAAGTATTAAAACACATATAAATAACTTAATAAAAACATATGATTATTTCACTAAAAATGACAAATTATGGGATTTTTTAGCAGAAATAAATAGAGTAGAAATTATAAACTGGGCTTGTCCTATAGTATGGACAACTACACCTGATGATAAGAATTCTAATAAATACTCTATAAATATATCACAACCTCAATTATCTCTCTACGACTACTTATTATATTTAGGACCATTAGATAGTGATAGTAATGAGGATAAAGCTTATAAGAAGAAAGTAAAGGTAAAATATATAGAATACATTGAAGAAATATTTGTCTCTTGTTTAGGAAAAAACCACGACTTGAACGCATATGATGTTTTTAATATAGAGTATGATTTATTGACAGCAATGGGATGCGGTTCAGTAAAAAACCAATCCAAAGAATTCTATGATATTGTTAAAAAAGAGGATTGCTTGGAAAAATACGGTTTCGATTGGAAAACATTTACGAGGGTTCTTGGTTATAAAAAAACTCCAGATTATTTTATATGCAGTAATTTAAGTTATTTAAAATGTATTTGTGTAATTTTGAAAGAAAACTGGAATTCTCAAAGATGGAAGAGTTATTGGTTTTATATTTATTTAAGACAAATAATTCGTTTTGATATTAAAAAGAGAGAAATATATTACAACTTTAATCAGAAATTTTTAACTGCACAACCAGATATATTTCCAATAGATATATATCCTGTTTTTGGGTTATCATTAACATTCAACACTTTTTTAACAGAGGAATATATAGCAAAATATAAGAACCAAAATTACATTGATTATGCGAAAGTATTGGCAGATGATTTATTAAGCGTTTATAAGAGAATTATTCGTAGAAATAATTGGTTGTCTCCAAAGACTAAAGAATATGCATTATTGAAGTTGAATAATTTCAATTTAATAATAGGACAACCAAAAAACTTGAGAGAAGATCCATTATTGAATTATAATGAAGATGATGCTTGGGGAAATATGTTGAAGATATCTTATTGGAAAACCCAAAAATATATTGATTTAAATAATAAAGATATTATTGATATTCCGATGATAGATTGGAACACTTTCAAGTTAATTGGAAAACAGGTTTATATAGTAAATGCATTTTATACTCCAAGCGAAAACTCTATTTATATTCCTTTAGCTTATTTACAAAAACCATTTATAGATTTAGAGAATAGAGGAATAGAATATAATCTCTCGCGTTTAGGAAATACATTGGCACACGAAATGTCGCATTCTTTAGATGAGAATGGAAGTAAGTATGATTACAAAGGAAACTTATTTAATTGGTGGACTAAAGAGGATAGGATTAAGTATAAAAAGATTATTAAGGATATTATAAAACAATACGAGGTGTTTGCTGGCTACGACGGTATTAAATTTGATGCGTCTATAGGAATTGGTGAAGATATGGCAGATATTTCTGGTTTAGCAATATGCGAGGAATATTTGAGAGATTACCATTTTAAAAACGACGAAGTTATTCCAGTTGTGTCTTTATCATTTAGGCTATTTTTAGTATATTTTGCGGTTCAACAAAGACAACATATTTACAAAAATGCAATTAAAGCACAACTTAAAACGAATCCCCATCCGATGGATAAATATAGGACAAATGTTCCAGTTTCTCGTTTGAAATTATTTAGGAGTATTTTTGATATTAAAAAGGAAGATAAAATGTATTGGCATACAACAAATAAAATTTGGTAGAATAATAAAATAATTTATTCATTTATTTATTTTTTTTTTGTAGATATTATATATAAAAAGAATGTCACGAAGAACAAGAAGACACGGAAGCATGAAAAGACGAGGTGGAAAAAGCCACAAGAGAGTTTCAAAGTCCGCAAAGATGGCTGTAAGAAGGTCTCGCGCAGCTTTGAGGCACGCTTTAGCAAAAACTAGGTCCGCCTCTAGATCCGCACAACGAGCTGCAAGGGCATCATCTGGAATGTCTGCTTCTCAAGCTGCCCAAGCAACCCACGCTGCTGCATCTGCTGCCCAAGCTGCAGCTCAAGCTGCTGCCCAAGCTGCTCAAGCCGCCCAAGCTGCCCACTCCCAAACCGCACAAGCGGCCCAATCATCAGCAGCTCATTAAATAAAATAATTAATTACATATTTATTTTATTTAATTTAAGGATAATACAACTTATCCATTTCTTTGTCTAATGTGTCAATTTGATTTTGCAATGTTTTCAATAATTTCGTTTCAATAATAGCCTCGTGTATTTGAACAGTTTCAGCGAAATCCTTTTCAGTATTTACATAAAGTTCAATAATAATAGTTCTAGAAACATCAATTATTTGCTGAAGTAAATCATTGGTCAAATTTGGGTTTACTCTTTCTTCTTCAAAAATGAATAAGTTATTTAGGAAATCCAATAATTTCTGTTTTGTTGTATAAACATTGAACATTATCTTTTTCAATTTATGGGCATACTGTGAAAATAAATTGTTCATCATTTCGTCGCTTGTTAAATCTGAGCATTTTTTAGAATAATCTGATAATTTTATGTCCGAGAATTTTTGAATAGTATTAGGCATTTCTTCATTTTCAGTAAATGTTTTATAAAAAGTTAGCAATTCTTCATTGAACATTTTTTTTGTATTTTCAGACATATTATTAAATGTTCCATTCGAAACATCATATTCTGAATCCATATAGAAGTCCATAAATTCAGGAATATAGTATTGGATAATTTTGTTTTGGGTGTCTTTTTCTTTATATTCTTTTTCTTTATTATTTATTTCTTTATATTCTTTTTTGAAATTAATAACCAATTTATCAGAAATAGGACAGTCCAAATCTTCTACATCCATATTTTTGAAACCACCTTTCATCAAGTCAGATATATTTGTATTTATATTTTTATTTGGAAATATGGTTGTCAAAAGAATAGAAAATAAATGAGCTATCTTAACATAAAATTTGGATACATAAATGGCGTTCTCTTTATTATTATTATTATTATTATTATATCCAGGTTGTATTCTTTTAGCAAATTTTAGAACTTGACTTTCATTGAAATAATTCATAATAATTTTTGTAATTAATTCTGTTAGTTTATTACAATAATCTTTGTCAACTAATTTTCTTAAACTATAATAATTCATTGTTAAAATATAATGTGCAGATATAAAATCTAATATTTCATTTTTTTCAGAAAATTTAGATATTGAAACACCCATTAACTTATATTATAACAATTTAAAATAAAATTGAATTAAAAATCTATTAATATTATGAATTAAATAATAATATGAATACATACAAAGATAAAACAAAGAAAAGAAAGGATAATAAAATAAATAAAAAAGAAATATGGAATACTTTTGATAATGAAATTAATGGAGATAAAAAGCAACCATTAGAATGTATATATCGTCATTGTGGAGATAGAGAGAAATGTGATTATTGTGAGTCTGGTTTAGCATTTTCAGATGAGGGGTTTTTAACTTGCACGAACAATCTTTGTGGAATAATATACAAGGATATAATTGACCAAAGTGCTGAATGGAGATACTATGGTGCAGACGATAATCATAACTCAGACCCGACACGATGTGGAATGCCAATTAATCCTTTATTACAGGAGTCATCATTCGGTTGTAAAGTTCTATGTTATGGTGCATCTTCTTATGAAATGAGGAAAATAAGAAGATACACGGAATGGCAATCCATGCCGTATAAAGAAAAATCGCAATATGACGAGTTTCAAAGAATAACCATTATGTCCCAAAATGCAGGAATACCTAAATCTATCATTGATAATGCGATAATTTATCACAAGAAGATTTCTGAGTATGATATGACATTTCGTGGAGATAACCGTGATGGAATTCTAGCAGCTTCAATATATATATCTTGTAGAATAAACAATTATCCAAGAACGCCGAAAGAAATTGCAACCATATTTAACTTGGATGTAACCAGTGCAACTCGTGGATGTAAGAATGCATTATCTATTGTTAACAAAATAGAGAAGGGATTAGATAATAAAGATAAGACCACATTTTCAAAGACAACTCCTGAAGCATTCATTGAAAGGTTTTGTAGTAAGTTGAATATTAATAATGAACTGACACAATTATGCAAGTTTGTTTGTATAAAAATAGAAAAAAAGAATTATATGCCAGAAAACACTCCTAACTCAATTGCAGCAGGAGTTGTTTTCTTTATAACTCAAATATGTAAATTGAATATAACAAAGAGAGATGTGAAACAGGTTAGTGAAATAAGTGAAGTAACTATAAATAAATGTTTTAAAAAGATAGAAAAAATACACGAAGAAGATAATATAGTTCCCGCTGTTATTTTGAAGAAATACGGATGTGTTTAAATATAATATAAAACTACTTAAAGATCGTGATACAGTTTGTATTCATTATCATTAGATTCATTGCATTCATTACATCTTGAAAAAATTACACCGTGTTTGCAATTATCAACAAAACCATTTTTATTTTTTATTATTGGATTTATTTTTTTATTTGTTGATTGTAAACACCTTCGAAATATTTTTTTTACAAATTTAATCATTTATATATTATTCAATCGTAATTATTAAATTAAAATTTTATAAAATAATTATATAAATGAATCAAATTAATGAACCTAATATAAAACCACCAAAAAGAATATTTATAATTCCATACAGAAATCGTTCAGAACATAAATTTTTTTTTTGCAAACAAATGGACTTTATTTTAGAAGACGATGATGATTATGAGATATATTTCTCTCATCAATGTGATAATCGGAACTTTAATAGAGGTGCGACGAAGAATATTGGGTTCCTAACAATCAAGGAAAAATATCCGAGTCATTATAAAGACATAACATTTATATTCAATGATACGGATACTTTGCCATTTCATAAAATATTCAATTATCAAACTACTGAAGGAATAGTGAAACATTATTATGGTTTTGAATATGCATTAGGCGGAATTGTTGTAATGAAAGGTTCTGATTTTGAAAAAATAAATGGGTTTCCGAATTATTGGTCTTGGGGAAATGAAGATACTGTTCTTCAAAATAGATGTTTAGATAATAATATTATTATTGATAGAAGCGATTTTTATCCAATTGGTAGCCCTGAAATACTTCAATTATTTGATGGAGTTAAGAGATTAGTAACGCCTCGTGATTATAACTTGAGGTTGAATGATACTGGTCTGGACGGGTTATCTTCTATAAAGAGGTTGACATATTCAATAGACAACGATTCATTGAACCCGAATGACAATAAATATGTTGTTGAAAATACAAATATATATTTTATAAACATTCTCTCTTTTTTGACTGGAAGAAGTTACAATTCTAATGAATATTATGAATACGATTTAAGAGAACCAGCAAATCATATTATAAATCCAATTAAGGAAAGGACTGTAAAGAGTGAAATATCAAAAAGTGAATGGACTAATATTTCAACAAGTGAAAATAGTAATAACTATAACCAAAATCCGAATAACTACAACCAAAATCCGAATAACTATAACCAGAATCAGAATAACTATAACCAGAATAACTATAACAACACAAATATTAATGTTTTCTCTCGTGAATACGCCAAATATTTAGGAATAAAACCAAGAGCAACAACCAGCGTGAATATCCGGCTCGGAGGGGTTGTATAAAAAATATGTTTGTAAAATATAAATATATGTTTTCCATTGAAGAGAGAAAATATATATCAAAACAACTTAAAGACCATACACAAGAAAAGGCCATAGAAGATTTCCAAAAGCTCAGGTCAAGGGTCCTTACTGATTTGAATGGGATTAAACCACTCTCACCATTAGGATTGAAATTCATTGAGAATTATGTTCATACTGAATTATTGAACACGAAATCTAAATTGGGTGTTTCTTTTTACGAGTTCTGGTATGACCGTGAATTCTATATGAAACGCAACCCTTCAACTATTAAATTGATTGAATCTATTAAAAAAAATAAGCCATATTTGTCTGAAATCAAAATTGGCAAACAAGTGTTCAATCTCTATTATGGAAGTATTTGTATTTTTCGTCCGACTATTTCTGCTAAACTATATTCTCAATTTAAACCACAAACAATACTTGACTTTACTATGGGATGGTCTGGGAGACTTGTTGGTGCTACTATACTGAATGTTCCTAAATATATTGGAATTGATAGTAATATGAATTTAGTTGAACCTTATCAAAAAATGACTGAATATTTGAAAACTCAATCTACTACTGAAATAGAATTATATTTTGAAGATGCATTAAATATAGATTATTCTTCTATGGATTATGATATGGTATTCACAAGCCCCCCGTTTTATAACAAGGAAATATATGGACAAAAGGAAACATATAAAACCTCAGAAGAATGGAACAACAAGTTCTATAAACCAGTATTTCAATTAACTTGGGATAATTTGAAGAGAGAAGGATATTATTGTTTGAACATACCGATTATACTTTATGAAACTATTTGTGTTCCCTTATTCGGAGAAGCGAATGAAATGATTGAACTCAATAAATATTCCAGGATACTTCCGAAGAAAGAAACAAAACAATTCAATGTTGGGCAAAAGTATAAGGAATATATTTATATTTGGAAAAAAACGGTTTTTTAAATTGTTTTTTATATTACTAATGACATACGAACCAAAACATACTGCCATTTTCTTCAAACATTTGCATTTGTATTTTTTCATTGAAGTATGTTAAATAAAACGCCTTTCTATCATTTACATACAAGAAAACATAATAACGACCGCCATAATTCATTGAGTATTTTTTGTGAGGAATAGTTAGCAATGCATTATATCTATCGTCGTTTTTATCTATTCTATTTATTTGTATAATTTCACCTTTTCTAATTATACAATTATTATAAGACAATATATGTTTCACGATTTCTATCGGTAGTTTATCCATTATTTATATCAGTTTTTTATTTTCTCTCAACCTTTAATAATATAATGAGTATTGGTAAATATACACATGGTTCTCCGAATGTTTATCGTGCAAATAATGATGATGATGTTGAATTGGTCATAGGAAATTTTTGTTTTATATCAGATAATGTTAATATATATTTAGGTGGAAGTGACAGAAGTAAATGGGTTACTGCATACCCTTTCGGTCATATTCACACCGAAAAATTTAACAACTTCAATTGGGTATATAACTCTAAAAGAAAAGGTGATGTAATTATAGGAAACGATGTATGGATCGGCGCGAATGTAGTAATTCTTTCTGGGGTAAATATTGGAGATGGCTCTGTAATATTGAATAATAGCCATGTTGTTAAAGATATTGAACCATATTCCATTGTTGGTGGAAATCCTGCAAAAAAGATAAAGAATAGATTTACACCAGAACAAATAGAAAAACTACTCAAAATAAAATGGTGGTATTGGGATGACGAAATGATTAACCAATATATATCTTTACTATGTAATGAAAACATTGAGGACTTTATACTTGCTGTTCTTTGACCCTCACTAATATATATTAATATATATTAATATATATTCACATAATACTACTTAGAGAGAAAGTATTATTGTATAATAACAACCAAGAAAAAATAAAATATGACAGCAAAACCAGAAGCCTTTTACATTGATAATGTATTGTATTATAACAATACTGATTTATTTAATTATGATCCTGTATTTTACTATGGTTGCAAAGTAAAACCGAAAACTATTATTACAAAAAAGAATATTCCTGAAACAGAATATATTTATGCAAACTTGAAGAAAGGAGAATGGAACTTAAGTTCTGCTGAATGTAAAAAGTCTCAACTATTAATCACTCAAAGATGGGTTGATAAATATTTATTCAAGATTGAAGAGAGAAGAGTTGTTGAACCTGCGCCTGTAACTATTCTTGAAAAAGAAGAACCCTTAATTGACCTGAATGAAAGTGAACAAGAAGAAAAGGAAGAAATAGTTGAAGGCCCAAAAATATTATTGTTAGAAGATAATGAAAAATTTAAAGATGCTGATGGAAATATTGTTGAAATTGAAACAAGAGGAGAAAGGAAAAAAAATAATATTTATTTTAAACTATCCCATGTTAGTAAAGGGTTTAATATGGAAAGATTACATACAGTAGTAACTGATAATTCAAAAGGTGGATACAATAAAAATATTCATTATAAAAATTTTTTTATTAAAACCGATAATAACACAATTATTAAATCATTATATTTAACTTATTATGGATTTTTAAAAGTAATTAATACTTCAAGGATTAATTCAAAATTTTTTACAAAAAATATTAATATTATAACAAAATGGTTAGATTATCTTATAAACAATAAATATTGTGATAATTATATTCTCTCAAATGTTAATAGGGATTTATCAGGAGTTATATACATTTGTTCTTCACCATTAATTGATTGTATTAAAATTGGGTATTGGACGGGTAGTGTTAAAGCACTTCAATCAAGATATAAAATGGTTTATGGTAAAGATGTTTTGTTAAATTGTAAAAATGTTGAAAATGTTCGTGATATAGAAAAAAAAATACATTATAATTTCAAACAATTTAACATTTCTGGTGAATTATTCCAAAAAGATAAATTACAATTATATATTGATTATTTAAATAAACATATTGTTGAATATTTAGATAGAAATTTCGAAGAAGAATGTAATGAATCAGATCAAGAGTTAGATGATGAAATAAAAAGTAATAATGAAGGGGATGAAAATGAAACGGTAGAAGAAGCACCTGGAATAATTCATTTAAATGATAATGAAAAATTCCGTGATACCGATGGAAATATTGTTGAAATTGAAACAAGAGGAACTAAAAATTATAATAATATTTATTTCAAGGTTACCGATGTTAGTAAAGGATTTAATATGAAAAGTTTAAGCACATCATTATTAACTAAAGATAGAGGATATGAAAGAAATATACATTATAAAACATTTTTAATCACCTTCTCTAATAGAGAAGGCAAAACCACGAATAAAAATATTTATCTAACATATAGTGGTTTATTAAGAGTTTTATTCGTGTCAAGGAACAAAAATGTTGAAAGGTTCCAAGATTGGGCTATGAAAACATTATTTACAATTCAAATGGGTTCAACTGAAGAAAGGGTAAGATTGGGAACAAGTATATTGAATATTCCTGAGAAAACATACAAGGCAGTATTCAAGAAGCATGCCAATAAATTTCCTTGTATTTATTTATTATCTCTCGGAAATGTTGGAGTATTGAGAGAAACATTTGGAATTATTGATACTTCAATCCCAGATGATAGTATTGTTTATAAATATGGTTTTACAGACGATTTAGGTAGAAGAATGGGTGAACACGAAGATAAATATGGAAAACTAGAAAATGTGAAAATAGTTTTATCAACCTTTCATATAATTGATCCAAAATATACTTGCGATGCTGAAGGAGATATTCGCGAAGAATGTAATGCTTATGAAATCGGATTGAAAGTTGAAGGATTTAATGAATTAATTGTATTGAATAAAAAACAGTTAGACCATGTAAAAAAGAATTACGGCAGAATTGGAAAAGATTATGCTGGACATTCTTTTGAATTACAAGAACAAATAGTAAAATTAAATCGTGAAATAGAAAAATTGAATTATGAAACAGACAGGTTAAAAACACTTGTAGAAACAAATGAGATAATAAATAAATTAAAAATGGAAAAAAAAGATTTGAAAATAGAAAATCTTGAACTACAAATACAATTGTTGAACAAATAAAATATGAAAAGAATATAAAGAAAAAGAAAAAAGTAATTGTAAAAGAATATAAAGAAAAAGAAAAAAGTAATTGTAAAAGAATATAAAGAAAAAGAAAAAAGTATTTGTAAAAGAAAAACGAAATAAAAAGAAAACAAAATAAAATAAAAGAATGAATTCAATTTCAGATATTGAACATATTTTGTATATAAACCTTGAGTCGAGAACTGATAGAAGAAATGATATTGAAAAAGAGTTGGCAAATATTGGGTTGGAAAAGAAGTCTCAAAGGTTCAATGCTGTATGTATGCATAACGGGGCTCTTGGATGTAGTTTAAGTCATTTAAAATGTATTCAAAAAGCAAAACAAAAGGACTGGGATCATGTATTAATATGTGAAGATGATATTCAGTTCTTAAGTCCGGATTTTTTCATATCTCAATTGAATAACTTTTTAAGCAATAATAAAGATTGGGATGTTGTATTATTAGCTGGAAATAATATGCCTCCTTATGAAAAAAACGATGAAACAAGTATAAAAGTCACTCGTTGTCAAACAACATCAGCTTATATTGTGAAAAAACATTATTATGATATACTCATTAATAATTTCAAGGAAGGAATAAAACAATTAATGAAATTTCCATATCAACACCGTTTCTTTGCAATTGATAAGTATTGGTTCAAACTTCAAGAGAGAGATCATTGGTATTTAATAATTCCATTAACAGTTACTCAACGACCAGGATATAGCGACATTGAAAAAAGAAATACGAATTATATAACTCCAATGTTGGATTTAGATAAATCTAAGAAAATTATTTAACAACATTTATATTTTTATTCCATATCAATGAAATATTTGTTAGTTGAAATATTCAACATATTTTCTTTAAGTTCTTCTGTTAAATATAATCCAACAGAATAATCCTCAAAGTATTCTTCTTCTATTTTCTCTCGTTGAGTAAGTAGATGGTTGATAGAATCAGGTGATAATAAGTAGAACCTTCCACTGCAGTATTTTGTTTTTTGAACAATACAATTCTTTGGTAATTCTTTATGCACTTTATAATAATCAGATATATAAGGTTTTTTCACATCAACAATAAAACCACCATAATTTACTTTCGGTTCTCTCTTATTTAATATTCCAACAATAGTATTGAAGAAAAACGGATTAGTTAATAGTTGGTCGTCATCCGTTTTGAAAATGTATTTATATTTATCTTTGTATAGTCTGTCTATTATTTCATATGCACATATTACTTTTTTTGGTAATGAATTATAATCATCTTCAACTTTCAACACTAATAAATTATCGGATTCAAACAATAAATATTCGTTTTCAATATTTGGATCTCCTATGACATGATAATATTTAATATTACTCGGTATATTTTTAAGCCAAGTATTTTTTTGTTTTAAAGCCTTATGTTTATATTTCTTACAATTCATTATTAATAATATGTAGTCTTGTTGTTCCATACATTAAATAGAATTAATTTTTACCCATTTATACGGAAATAAATCATTTAAATCATAATTTATGTTTTTACAAAACCATTTTTCAGGATAACAAACTATTTTATTTCTATTAGAATTAAAGTATGCACCCCACCAGCTAAATGTGCTATTCGCTATGATATTATGACTACATAAACTCATTATCACCAATTGTTTCCAATCATCAATATTTTCATCTATTTTATGAAATGAAAACTCTGGAAAATCCGTTTTCAATAAGGATATAATTGGTTCAACTTCTGAAATATCTTCTTTTTCACAGAAATATAGAATTTCCCTACAGTTTGTATTTTCTTTGATATACGATAAAGAGTTTCTGTAATATTCATATTTCAACAATTCATATTTTTCAGAATACATTTTGTAATCACCTATACGAAAATGAATGCTTATTGTATTTGAGTAATTATATGGATAAACTTCAGAAACTATTTTTTTTATTTTTTTTAGTTGAATCAAGTTACAAATACTGTGGTAATTATACTCAAAATATTTATAAGATTGAAAATATCCGAACAAATTAGCATTCTTTGAATTCTGAATGTATGGTATTTGATTATATTCGAAACATTTCTCTCTTATTAAAAAATAATTTGGTTTATCATCAATTGTATAACATTGAAGGTTTTTAAGAAAAGTATTCCAATAAGTTTTTCTAATATTATTTTTATTGAAAAGTAAATGATTACTCGGGAAAGAGAATGTTGTATCAATATACATAGAATAAGATATGGTTGCAAAAATTTGAAATAATTGGTTTCCCAATCCACCCATTAAATTGCAATAAATCATAATTATATTTCTTTCTTTTCTTTATATTTTTCTTTATTTATATTATTTTATTGAAATACAATGAGTATTACAAAAATATTTATGAATATTCAATAATTCAAATATAAAATGTAATGAAAAACCAATAATAAAAGAGTTGTCTGTAATTGTTGTTCCAATGAATAAATATAATAATCCTTCTATTATACATTCTGAAAGAGAATATTTCGCTATTTTTTTACCTTTATTTTTACTTTTACAAGCATTCCCATAATTACAATAAAATGTTTGAATATTCAACATATATCCCAAAAAATGTTTTAAAAATCCTGTAAAAAATAATATTAAATATAAATTACTTATTATTTTCTCTACAATAAAATGTATTAGATAACTATACAACCCAACTATAACACATTCTATCAACAATATCATAATCTCTCTTTAGAAATTAAAATTCTTCCATAAAGTCAAACACATCATCCGTTTTCGTTTTATTTGCCAGAGCATAGTCTGATACATTTTTTTCAAAGAAATTTGTTTTTCCACTTAAACTTATTAATTCCATCCAATCAAACGGGTTTGCAGAATTGTATATCTTGTCATAACCTAATTGTACAGATAATCTATCTGCAATGAACTTGATATACTCTGTCATCAAATCAGAATTTATGCCTATTAAACGACAAGGCAAAGCATCACAAATAAACTCTATTTCTATGGACACCGCTTCTTTTATTATTTCATAAACTTTATTTTTATTTATTTTCTTCAACAATTTTTTATAAAGTATAATGGCAAATTCAGTATGCAATGCTTCATCTCTCGATATTAATTCATTTGAAAATGTAAGTCCAGGCATTAATCCTCGTTTCTTCAACCAATAAATGGAACAAAATGCTCCAGAAAACATAATACCTTCAACACAAGCAAACGCAACCAATCTTGTTGCAAAATTACTTCTTTTATCGCCAATCCATTTTTGCGCCCAATCCGCCTTCTTTTTTATACAAGGGAAGTTCTCTATGGCGTGAAATAATTTATCTTTTTCTTCTGATTTTTTGATATAAGTATCAATTAATAAACTATATGTTTCACTATGAATGTTTTCCATTGCCATTTGAAAACTATAAAACGATCTAGCCTCAGCAACTTGTATATCATTCATAAAACGCATAGCCAAATTCTCTAAAACAATCCCATCACTTGCAGCAAAAAAAGCCAAAATAAAAGAAATAAATTGTTTTTCCTCTTGAGAAAGGGTTTCCCAATGATTTAAATCTTTAGATAAATCGATTTCTTCTGCCCTCCAAAAACAATCTACTTGTTTTTTGTACATTTCCCATATATCTTGGTATTGAATAGGAAACATAACAAACCTATCATCGTTTGGAGTAAGTAATGGGTCGTTAATTGTCTTTGACATCCTTAATATTATATATATAAAAAGATTTTTAAATTTTAATTTTTAATAATTATTAAGTATATGGAAAAAGAATACTGCTTGAATCAAATTAAAGAACAAATAGAGACGAAAAGTAGAATGTTATTAGAAAGAAAAAAATATTTAGAAACGATTATTCACGAAAATCAATTTTTAGGAAATGTTAGAAATGATTATTTAAAATATAATAATTATATTATTGAGGAACGGTTGAAACAAATTCAAGCTTTAGAATTTTTAAACAAATATATTGATGATATAATAATAAGTGGAAGATTAACCAGGAGAGATTTAAATAATAAAAAGAAAGAGAGAAAGAAAATTATTAATGAAATACTTTTAATAAAAAATAATTTAGACAATATTATCAACAATATCAACAAATAAAATATTGTTATATATTATAAAATGAGCGGACTTTTTAATAACTTTTTTTCAAACAGAAATGCGAACATCCAAGTTCCATTAGACGATGATAGTAATGACTACAGATCTCTTTATGATAAAATTGCTGACTTGAAAGTTATGATTGATGATAATGAGAATGATAATAAAGAATTTACTATTGAATTACAAAATATTATTGCACAGATTAACGATAATATTGGTGAAATTTTCAATTTAATTGGCCAAATTGAAAAAACAAATGGAGATTTGAACGACAAGACTAAACAATTAGCAATTGAAAAAGCAGATAAGACAAAATTAATATCAAAAATTACGGATTTATCCAGTAGGTTAGATGAACAAATTAAACGATTGGGTCAAATGAAATCTAGTAGAGTATTTAATAACATTAAAGATGATTTAAATAAACTTTTACAAAGAGTTAAGGACAACAAGAAGAAAAACCAAGATTTTGTAGGAATTTCACCTGAAGATATAAAATTAAATCAACGAAACCGAAATGAATCAACTGAAACTTTCGGAGGAATACGCAGAAGAAGGTCGCGAAGAAGACACAGTGGAGGTTATGTTCACCGTAAAACATCACGAAAAGGTAAAACAAGCAAAAGAAGTTCAAGATAAATTACTCAACATTCCTTGAATAGTTGGTAATTGAGAATTCCATTTTCCGTGGATGCTTCTATATCTTATATTTTTCAGATTACATCTTGATTGTATTACTCTTTTTCTATCTTGAAAAACCTTTTTCCATTTTCTTTGGATAATCCTTAACCAAATTGTTTTTAAAATAGCAACGCATTCACCATTTGGAAGAATTAACGGGTTGCCTATTTCTATTTTCACATAATTTTCACTATCAATGATTTTTTTGTAATTTCTGATAATTGGATGATTATTTAAATGATTAAATAATAATCTATAGTTTTTTATTTCCCTTTTTATTAGTTTTATTTCTCGGTTTATATGTATCATTGTGGTTTTATCTATATTGTCATATTGACTAAAAACGAGATAATGCGTTAATATACCTTCACTACTCAATTCGTCATATCCATGAATTAAAGGATTGAATAGTTCGCATAAAATAATCTTGTTTTTTCCTTTGTTTTCTTCCATTTTATTCTCTTTATTTTCTTTATTTTCTTTTTTCTTTTTTCTTTTTTTGTTTATTTATAATATTACAAAATGTCTTTAATATAATTTTAAATATTGATATATATAAATAACCATATGCCTGTAAATAGAAAATGTCCACCAGGTGTAATTTGTATTGAAAATTTAACAATGTATTTTCTTATATTTGTTATTTTATTCTTGATTTATTTAATATTTTTTAATCAAAATCAACACCAATATAAAAACCAACACCAACACGAATATAAAAACCATAATCATAATCATTTAACTACCCCTCAAATTATTCCACCAATTAGTTTCATAAATCCGATACAAATGCAACACGATGTTCTATTGAACCCATATGCTCCTCCACTTAAAGATGACCGTTATTTTATACCAGTTCCACCTAGAGTTCCTATAAATATTAGCACAAATGTAGGAGCAGTTGATACAAATTATCGACAAATCGGTATTTTGACACCATTTAACCGCAACATTCCAAATGATAAAATATTACCCTTACTAGGAAGACCTTTATTTACCAACCGTGATAAATGGCAGTATTATACAATGAGCGACCAAAATAACAGTGTAAAGTTGCCTGTGAAAAGAAATGGGCGAAATTGCATGAACGAATATGGATGCGATTCTTTAAGTAATGGTGATATTGTATTCGTTGAAGGGTATAAACAGAGATTTCAAGTTACAATGTATGAAAATGATACTATTAAATATTTGCCATTTATATAAAATCACTACTATTCTGCAATTCTTTATTCAATTCATAAAATGTTTCTTTGTTACTATAATTATCATTATTTCCTTTTATTCTATTTACAAATTCGAAAATTTTCTTGTCCATATATTTATCTATAAGTTGTCCGATTTCGAGGAATGAATTTTCTTTAAGTCCATTTGTTATATTTTTTAATTCGGTTATTTGCGCTTTAAATTCTTCAAGTATTTCGCCGTTTCTATTCATTTCTTCTTTTCGTTGTTTTGAACCCTCTTTTATTTCTTGTTCTAACTCTTCTTTTATTTTTTCTTCTAACATTTCTTTATTTATTCTTTTTTCTAATTCTTTTTCCTTTTCTTTATCTTTATGTTCATTTTCATTTTCGAATTCTCTTTCCTTTTCTTTATCTTTATGTTCATTTTCATTTTCTAATTCTCTTTCTAATTCCCTTTCTAATTCTTTTTCCTTTTCTTTATCTTTATGTTCATTTTCTAATTCCCTTTCTTTTTCTAATTCCATTTCTAATTCTTTTTCTTTTTCTTTTTCTTTTTCCTTTTTTTTTTTTTTTTTTTTT
>Ga0209189_1000361_pt1 | contig 38572 bp, 43 predicted proteins | sample C_130820_EF_Meta_FD_187308 | JGI IMG/M metagenome (GOLD analysis project Ga0209189, IMG submission 187308) | Freshwater microbial communities from Lake Croche, Canada to study carbon cycling - C_130820_EF_MetaG (SPAdes) (version 3) | ecosystem: Environmental > Aquatic > Freshwater > Lake...
ACGAGAAGAAGGTAGAGAAGAAAGCCGAAGCTAAGAAGTAATTAGTTAGGTGTGGGTGGGGATTCGTCTCCACCCATTTTTATCTAAGGAAAACAAATGAAACATCTAATCACAATCTTATTGTTAGCATTTACTGCTAGCACTTTTGCTGCAGAACCAACCACTGCGCCAGAACGTAAAAAGGTTACACCAGATTTTAGCAAGAAAAAAGAAAAGAAGCCAGCCAAAAAGCCCACTTCTAAACCAGTTTCTGCACCAAAAGCCAAGCCAGCCACCGAGCCAGCGAAGTAAGAATGCCTAAATAATAGACAGTGGGTTGAAGGATCCCAATAAAACCTTCATTACACACAACACAAAAAGGAGTATTTTATGTCAAATATGACACCCTTCGAGATTCGCCTCGAACTTTTAAAAATGGCGAAAGACATGCTTTCTGAGGACTATCATGGAAAGCGTGAAGTAATTAGCAACGACTGGCATATGAAAGTCGAATCTGCTAAACTAAATGGTGGAGCGATTCCTGATCATCCAGGATTTCCAACCTACCCTGTTGAAACCGATATCATTGCGAAAGCACAGATACTCAATGGTTTCGTCAGCAACATCCCACTAGAAACTAAGACTAGCAAGAAGTCCACCTGATAGGGATCGAGGGTGTGCATCCGCACACCTTCCTTAAACTAAGAAAGGAGATTACTTTGCCAAAAGTAAAAATTCAAATCATTGCAACAATTGCAATAGTGCTAATAACTGCTATAGCACTGGCATCAATAGATCAAAGGAAACTATTTCCTATCAAAGCAACATTTAATCAGCTAACCCCTGTAGCACAAAAAGAAGTATTGTGCTTGGCTGATAACATTTTATTCGAAGCAGGACATGAACCAAAAGATGGACAGATGGCAGTTGCCGTTGTTACACTTAATCGAGTCAAGTCTGGCAACTACGCAGATACAATCTGTGGTGTAGTTAAACAAAAGACTGGAAATACATGCCAGTTCTCATGGTGGTGTGAAGACAAACCAAGAACAGCTTCCATTACAAGAAACTTGACTAATGCACAACAGTCGTTGTATAATTCTATTCTAGACATGGCAGTATACGCATACCTTAACTCTGAAATATTAAGAGACAATACAAAGGGTGCTACATTTTACCATGCAGACTACGTAAATCCAAACTGGAAGAACTTACGTAAAACAGTGCAAATTGGAAGACATATTTTTTATAAGAATGGAGAAGTTGATGTCAAATATGATGAAGAAGTTAAACCTAGCACTGGAGCAGGACGATCTGTCCCACTCGTATTTCTTACTAATGGAAGAGATTACAATGGCTACCTGCAAGCAAACTATCGAATGGATTTTTGATTCGAACTTTGCTGAAGAACGACCAGAGGTGCTTAACTTAATTGTTTGTTCTCCTGGTGGTGACTTAAATGCTGCGTTTGCAGTAATTGATACAATGCGTGGTAGTAAGATACCAGTCCATACTATCGGACTTGGTCAGATCGCTTCCGCTGGATTGTTAATTTTTATTAGTGGTATCAAGGGTAATCGTGTTCTTACACCGAACACTTCTATCTTGTCCCACCAATATACATGGGGTGCTTTCGGTAAGGAACATGAACTGTTTGCAACCGTAAAGGAGTTTGATCTCACAACGAAACGACTCATAGCACATTACAAAAAATGTACTGGGATGAACGAAGCCCAGATTCGTGAAGTCCTTCTGCCACCGCATGATGTATGGCTTGATGCGCAGGAGTCCAAGAAACTTGGTCTTTGTGACTTAGTGAAAGATCTAAAATGAGACCTAGTCAAAAAACACAAATGGGAGAAACAATGAATCATGAAAAACTCACACTCATTATCTGCTCGACAATTATTGCACTCAGTGCTATCTTTGGTTGCGCCTACTACTACACTAATCAATCTAAAATTATGGCAGACACGATTGCAGCTGCTTCAGCGAAAGGTGTTGACCCACTAGCAGTACGCTGTTCTTTTGCATCAAATCAAGATACAATCTGCTTGGTTTATGCGTCAACCCTGCATTTAGGCACAACTGCCCCAGCTGGAAAAAGGTAATACTTTTAGGTTACCCGCAGAAATAACCCTACCGAGTGTAGGGTTTTTCACATTGGGGTTAAAACTCACCCCAAAATACACCCAAAAACACCCTTTTAGGACTGCTTAGATCGCCCTAGGATCGCTTTAGAGGGATTCGGGGTAAGGTTACCCACCCCTAAGCACGAAAACGGCTAAAAACACCCCAAAAAGCGTTGCGAAAAAGCAACGAAAATACCCTTCCAAACTTGCAGAAAACAGTTGACGGAAATTCAGAAATTGGGCATAATTACTATTATAGTGATTAGGAAAGGAAATGAAATGACTGAATTTGAGAAAAACTGCTACGGTATGACCGAAGCTACCATCCGTGAAGAATACATGAACGGCATTACTGCCAAGTTTTCTGGTCTGGAAATGGTTGCGATGGGTGTGTTGTCTGATGCGCAAGAATTGATGACCTTTGGTCATGAGCAAGCCACCGATCAGGCTCGCAAAAACATCAACATCGCAAAGTTCATTCTGTCAGAAATGATGGAAGCCAAAATGTCTGCAAAAGTTTAAGGGGAAATTATGAGTCAGGTCTTATACAAATCGAAAGCCGAAATGCGTGTTGAGGGTGAGAAGGCTCTCAAGAAATTTTTGAAGTCTGGTGGTGTCGTTGAAGTTGTCAAAGCCAAACGTGCACCCAAGCAAAAAATGCGTGCCAAGAACAGCAAAGGTTTTCTTGGTAGCACTGCTCCCTCTGGCGTAACCTCTTCTAACTTTTGGAGATAATATGAAGATCGTAATCACAACTCAGTTTCGCGAAAACTATGGTGCTCATGATTGGGATGGCACTGGTGAGTGTCCTCAGTATTGGAAGTTCAAAGGTGGTAGTGAGTACATCATCGAAGACGTGCAACAGCATGTCAAGCTGAATGACTTCTTTGGTAAGAAGTGCGAGATGATTGTTGACTCAATCCGTCCCAAGATTGAGCACAAGAGTGAGTACGCAGAAGAGTACATCCTTGGCTGGTCGATCGAAGAAGACAGTTACATGTCTGAGTTTGAGCAGTCTCAGATGGAGTACGATGGTGTGATTACACACAAAGAGCCACGACTGGATATCGATGGCAATTTGATTCCACGAGAAAGGGCAGTGGCTTGAGTAAAGACGACATATTGCAGTGGGTCGGTGCAGGGTTTATCGTGGCTGGTCACGTAACAAATGCTATTGGTCCTGATGCATATCCATGGAACATTATAACCTTTGCCATTGGCACAGTGATGTTTCTTGTTTGGTCAGCTAGGGTGAAGAATCGCCCACAGCTGGTAGTAAATGTAATATCGTTGACAATAGGGCTGGTTGGCTTGTACAAAGCACTGGCATAATTTGGAATCGCTTTACTTTAAATCATTTATAGGGTATAATTAAGTTATGGAAATTACAATCAGAAAAGTCGCCAATGGTTACATTGTGCGCACAGAAGGTGAAGACCCTGTCGAGGGTTTCGTGACGAAGGAATTTATCTTCACGAGAAAATCGCAGGTCATTAAATTCTTTAGAGAAACTTTCTCAGCGGGAGAGTAACATGGGTATGATTTTTGTTCGTGATAAGTCTTCCAAAAAGCGTAAGCCCACAAAGGCTCAACGTGAGTTGAAAGAGCAGTGGGAAGCCATGCTGAAGAAATACGAAACAAAACCTGTATCGGGTAAGCATAAGCCTATGACAGCACCAAAGCCATATATGCGGGAAACTGTATATCATCCTAGTTTAAATAGTGGTTACCATGACACCTCTGCAAAACCCAAACAGGTTTACACAGGAACTAAGATGCTTGGTATTGGCACAATGCATAAGTCTAACTCAGTACCAATCTTCAGCGATGAAGAAGCAGTCGCTATCGCAACGATGCGGAGGGGATAATGTTCTTTAACCTTATGGCTGCAGCACTTTTAGTTCTTGCTGTGTTGCTGTTAATCCTTGGTAATGTTAGCTGGGGTTTGAGTTGCTTAGCTGGATTCTTTTTGATTAAAATTTGGAGTTGATTATGGAACTTTCTATTACAGAAATGCGTGACAAAGTATCACTGTGCGTTGTTGATCAAGACATGGACGCACTGGCAAAGATACATAACTTTCTTTTGACCCAGTCCAAGATCATGGACAAGTGGTTCGACAAGTATCTCGACATGTTCGAGAAGAAAATGAAACCTGAAGAACCTGATACCAACATTTGGAAAATGTATCACAGCAAGTCCAATGAGTATTCAGAACTTCAATCACTAATCAGGACTACAGATGCTTACCTCAGAAAATACAAATCAGTTTAGTACTGCTTCATCCTTTTCTCTTTTCATTGAGAAGAAAGCAAGGGAAAAGCGTATGCCGTATATGGATGCTGTGCTTGAGTATTGTGCAGAAAACTATATCGACCCGCAGGACATCGCTTCACTGATTAACAAATCCCTTAAAGATAAGATTCAGTTGGAGATGATTGAAGCAAACATGCTACCTAAACAAGCACAGTTGGATGTTTAAATACATTTGGTTAGCCGTACCAGTTTTAATCTTTTTTATTATGATGGGTGCGATTGTTTTTGTGGGAGCACAGGCAGACAAGAATACTATTAGGTATGATTGTCGTCAATTGATTGGTGGTTGGCATCCCGATGTCCCACAACAGGTAATGGAAGAATGTAGGAAACGAAGTGGACGGATTTAATGTATACAAATACTACATGGCAGTTAAATTACATTTCACCACTGACAGTTATGATGTATTTGAAACCAATGGTCATGTGAAAGGATCACGAGATGTATTTTCTAGTCGTAATGACAGGTTCATATTTGAGAAACTTGGAAGAAAGTTTGAGAAACCTTTTGATGTCATACAATATTTTGTTGCGAACTTTGCTTATGGTAACGATGCCGTCGTATACTGCGATGCTGAGTCAGATGCGAATCTTGTAACATGGCAACGAAGAAAACAATCCCTAACTCAAACATTTAAAAACGACATTGATGCATTGTTGCTACATGTTGAAAAGAATAAACACACACATGACAGAGTCTTTAAATTCGTACAGGGTGACCACCCAGAACTACTCAAGTTGTTTCTTGGAAGTCACATCAGTATTGAAACTATGGTTATACTCGATTCGTTCGAGGACTATCTTTCTGATTGGAAGTCAAATACAAACTTGCTTTGGGAAGAAGAATATCGTAGAATCATTAAGTGCAAGAGATTCATTAAGTTTGACTCGAGCAGGTTAATGGAAAACTATCAGGAACTAAAAGAGGGATTTAACTTCTGATATCATGGGCAACAAGAAACAGAATTATCATCATGAGTATGATGACGAAGAACGCAGTAACAAGCGTAAGAAAAACCCGAAACATTCACCCAATGTTAGGGGACAAGGTATGAGAACGCTAAATAGTTATGTCGAGGAAGAAGACTACGATGAACTCGAAGACGACAACCATGACAATACTAAGACACGTTTTTATACAAAACATTAATATACTTTTTATACAAGGAAACATACGATGGACATTCAAGCACTCCGCAACATGCGTAAAACAGACTTCAGCAAAATCTCTGCTGAGTTTGACAAGATTGCCAACCCAGAGGCTGGTGGCAAAAAATCTTATCAAGACGATCGCTTCTGGAAACTAGAAGCCGACAAAGCAGGCAACGCAACTGCTGTAATCCGATTCCTACCACGTGTTGAAGGCGATGAACTCCCATGGGTTCGTATCTTCAATCATGCTTTCCAAGGTCCAACTGGCAAGTGGTATATCGAAAACTCTCTTACCACACTCAACGAAAAAGATCCTGTTGGAGAACTTAACTCCAAACTGTGGAACTCTGGCTCTGAGGAAAACAAGAAGGTTGCACAGAAGCAAAAGCGTAAGTTATCTTACATTGCCAACGTGTTGATCATCTCTGATCCAAAGCATCCTGAGAACGAAGGACAGGTTCGTTTGTATAAGTTTGGTAAGAAGATCTTTGACAAGATCATGGAAAAGGCTAATCCTACTTTTGAGGATGAAAAGCCAGTTATCGTATTTGACTTATGGGAAGGTGCAGACTTTAAACTGCGTCAACGTAAAGTCGATGGTTACGCTAACTATGACCAGTCTACCTTTATGGAACCAACAGCATTGTTTGGTGGAGATGAAGACAAACTGCTAAAGGTTGTTAACTCTCAGGTTAAACTGGTTGAGTTTACCGATCGTAAGAACTTCAAGACCTTTGAAGAACTCGCTCGCAAGTTGAACGATGTTCTTGATGGTGGTTCTACTCCTGGTACTTCTGCTGCTAAGATGGCTGAAGATGAGGATTATACACCACCAGTGCGTACACCTGCGCCAGCTGCAAAGCCAGTAAGTGTATCAAAGGTTAGTGCTGGAGATGACGAAGACGTAATGTCTTATTTCCAGAAGATTGCTGACGAAGCATAATCGCTTGTAGCATTGAGAAAGCCACCTTCGGGTGGCTTTTTTGTTAAGTGCCGTATCGTTTTTGCATTTGATTCTGAACACCCTGATTTGGATTACGCACTGGTGGCTTAATCGCATAGGTGCTAGAACTATTATTGTTGACGCTACTCATTGGTGCAATAACTGTACTTGACTGAGAAGATTTAGCATTCTTTGCCATCTCACTATCAGCAGACTGTGCAGCAACTTTGTTACCTGTCTGCGGTTCGCTTGATGATATTTTACCAGCAGAAACAGTTGTGCCACCCTGAACGACACTCATCTTTCCTCCAGCCATTGCTAGAGCAGTTGCTTTCATCCATGGAAATGCATTTACTGCTTCCATAGAGTTTTTATCAACTTTGGCAAACTCTTTCATTGCGCTACCAACTGATGTCAATCCGCTGCCAGCTTTTTGAACTCCCTCACCGCTTTCACCGATCTTAATCAATTGATCAACTGGAGAACCACCTGGAGTTATTGCTCCAAGGAATCCGCTTACAAGATTGCCAACTCCAGCCACTGCTTGCCCAGCCCCGAATGCTGCCATCGCAAGACCGACCGCACCAATACCAGCAGCAACTTTAAGTAATTTTTCTCCATCGAGGTTTGATAATTTATCAAGACCCTCATTCATCTCAGAGAAACCTTTACCAACTGCCTGCATTGCTTCACCGACGATATAAAGTGCAGCACCCATTAATCCGAGTGCACCTGCGCCAGCAGCGATTAATGGTGCTGCTGTTCCTGCGATTGCACCAACCACCCCAAGAGCACCAATCGCAACAATACCTTTACCAACTGTTTCCCAGTCTAGCTCAGAGAAGGTTTTAAACGCAGCGCCGACTCCCCACAGAACTAATCCGAGGATACCAAGTGCAGCTGCACCCGCAATCATATTACCTTTTACTTTATCAATTGCAATTGCAGCAAGAACTACGCCACCAAGCGCAACTAATCCTTTACCAACATCGCCCCAAGAAACTTCAGCGAAGTTTTGGAATGCTTTACTAACTATGTAGAAAGAAGCACCTAGTGCAAGTAATGATTTCCAAGAGTCATTCTCTTTAAGAAATTTGGTGCTAAGTACTAGAGCACCCATTGCAACTAATCCCTTACCAACATCGCCCCAAGAAACTTTTCCAAATTCTTGAAATGCTTTTGCTGTTATGTATAGTGCAGCTGATAGTGCCAAAAGAGTTTTAGCTGCTTTACCTAAACTTTCACCAATCTTAGATAAGAAACCTTTACCTCCACCACCTCCATCTCCGCCACCTTCTTTTGGTGGCTGAGCATCATTTGGTTTTAGATTTGGTGACGTATTCTCTGCAATCTGTTTAAGCAACTCAGTTTGTTCATCCATCTTTTTCTGATTTTCCATATCAGCTTCAGTCATATCAGCTGAACCTAAACCAGACGATTTGGTGTCTTTTTTCTTTCCTGGGAAGTTGATTACATTTGAAGGCAATTCACTATCATCTGTATCTTCAGCTTTCTTAATTTTATTGGATCTTTTCTTTGTAGAGTTTGGATCATCAGCATCAGCTGCTTTAGTTATTTTTGGTTTATTTGGATCAGCTTTAATTTTAGAATCTGTTGATTCTACTTTAATCGGTTTTATGTCTGCAGATTTTTTCTTTGTGGAGTTAGCATCATCCTCATCTGCAGCTTTAACTACTTTAGGTTTCTTAGGATCTGCTACCTTAACATCTTTCTTAGGATCTTCTTTCTTAATTCCACCAAATGACTCGCTGAAGCGTGTATCTGTTTTTGCTAGATCTTTCTCCAGCGATTCTTTCTTCTCAAAGAATCCGCCACGTTTGATCTGTCCTTCTTTGAATCCACGTTCTTGTAGCCCTTTAATGGACTGTTCATTCTTTACGATTTCTTTTTGCAGTTTTTCTGATTCATCGAATGCTTTGGCAAAACTCTTTTCGCTACCAAAGGTAGTTCCCTGTGTAGCTTTTCTATCAGCAATGTACTGCTGTTTTCTTTCTTCGTAATCTTTCTTTTCAGCTTCTGCTTTAAGACCTTTTTGTTCTCTACCAGCCAATGCTTTATCTGCTAAGCCACCAAGATATGTTTGATCATGGCCACGTTTTAGAATGCTGGTTTTGTCCAAGAAGCCACGTAAGGTAAAGAAATCTTTCATACCTGTTGGTGGTGGAAGATCTCCTGGCTTACCCTTTGGTTGAAGACCCATTACCTTTTCGGTAACTGCTCCTGCCTTAAAGGTAGACTTGATTTCCTTGAGTGTCTTTGATAGTTCGCCTTTATCACCGAGACCATCGCCAATTGCTTTGTTGAGTTTTTGCAACTCATCAACCTGTTTCTTGGCGAAGTCTAAGTAAACAACATTACTTTCTCTGGTTAGACTTTCTAGTTTAGACGTGGATGCTCCGCTACTGGCCATTACACCAGTACCTTGCACCTTCTGTTTGTCTAATACTTGTTTCATTTGTTTTGCATCCTTTGTTTTTCTTCTTCTAACCATTGAATCAACATACTTACATATATCTCTCGTTCAAAAGGGAACATTTCCTCTAGTGCTTCCAAACCATACTTATGATATTGCATAAGAGCAAAATTCGTTTTGTAGTAGTTATAGAGAGACTCATGACAAAGGCATATTAAAAAAAACTGCTGAGACCCTCAATCACTTTACTGTGATGATGTTTACAAACTGGACAATCGTATTGAACTTCCTTGGACAGTTTGGGCATGGTTTCAAAGAACAGTTGAATCTTCTTAAACTGTTCTTGAGTTAAATTCTCTAAGAACTCTTTTAACTCTTCCTCAGTTTGATCCTTAGAATAGTGTAGTTCATCACCATCATAAATAAAGTCTACAGATTTTATCACTATTTTAAATATTGATTCTGCATCAGTTTGATCTAAATTCTGTAGATCGTTTATAATGTTAAGTGATGGATATTTCATCACTACACCTACATCATCGAACAATGCTATCTTCTTATTGTGATCGGCTGGAAAATTTACCTGTAGCTTGGACAGGTCAAAGGTCAACTTCACTCGTGCCTTTGTTTCCTCATCGGGACAAACATCACAGGCAACTACAATCTCGACAATTTCGCCAACCGATTTCGATCTTAACTGGGCAAAAATGTACTCGATATCGAACAGTGCAAGAGAATCAACATCCAGTTCTGTTTTGACACAGGACTTGATAATCTGTTTCAGTGTGTCCAACATTACTGCTGGTTCTTCACTTTGTTGGGCGATGAGAAGTGCCTTTTCTTCCTTGACTAAGAAAGCACGAAACTTAATTTCTTGTTTCGTTGATGGTACTGTTGAGGTATATACTGCTGCATTCTGAATAGGTAATGCCATATGTCAAACTCCTTTGTTCATGTTATCAATCAATTTGCTCAATTCCGCAGTACTACCCACGAAAATCGCATTATTATTTGTCACTTGCTTTGCTGCCTCACTTTTGCTCGGAGCGTCAAGTACTCGCTTCTTGCCATGCAGATCCATTAACTGATGGTTAATGTCCGCAAGCTGTTTCATCAAATTGCCCACGACCTCAAAGGCACGTGGATGCTCTGAAGATTTTGCAACCTCCAAAGCATGGTTCAATGCATCCTGTCCCTGCTGAAGCAGGTTGTGTAAATTACTTCTTGATTTATCATAATCATAATTCACTTTTTCATCGGGAGGGAGAATAACTTCTCCACTCTTGGTAATGACTTCGCCTGTTACTTGCAGGGCAGGTTCCAGGTCAAAGATCTCACTCATATTGTTTTCGATTTTCATATTGATTAGAGACTTGGTCTTGGACGTGGTCTCGGTGTATCGGTTGTGGTTGGTGTAGGATCTGCGCTTGGTGTTGGGATTGGGTCTGGCATTGGTAAGCTAGATGTTGCTGCCATTGCTGGTGGTGTATAAGGTACTGGTGTTGTATTGCTTGCTGCGCCAGCTACCTTTTCCTGAGTGCGACCCCATGCTGCAATACCTAGTACTGCGCCCATGGCCAAGTGAAACAATCCAGCACCCTGAAGTGTAAGAGGATTCCACTGAGTCACTGGTTGTTTTAACATTGCTTGCAGTAGTGCCCATGCAACAGGGAATAAAACCATGTCGCAAAAACAAACAACCATATACATCCAACCCATGGCTGGACGCCATTTCTTTTGCATCCAGTCTTCGTCTTTTTTAACTTCTTCTGTCATTGTACTTCCTTAGTTATTATTTTAGAAATCGCCTAGATCCAACGGACCTTGTGCAAAACTAATTTCTTCTGGGAATATGGAATCGCCAGTACCAGTAAATACGTTTTGCGTATCACCGAATATCTGATCTTGGTATCTATTAAAATCGGTATAGTATTCATTTGGTATCTCGAATGCAGAGTTAACCTGTGACAATAAAGAACGAGTGGTGAAGCCATCCTTATTAGAGAAGTCACTGCCCAAATTATTAAACCTGTTGTTATCTTGAATCGTACTGCCCTGTGTCACATCAGATATTGTTGCCGATCTCCAATACTTGTAATTCATGGAGATGTTTACTTTTAGCGTTTCTTTAGATGCATAATCCAATGATACAGCCTGCATCTGTTTTGGATAGCACTCATATAATGAAACAAGATAAACTGATCTACCATCGTTGTTGAACATCATAATGTCAATGGTTGGTGCGATGTAATCATTATAATAATTCCAATGACGTGTGTCTGGATCTGATATAGATTGAATCCATGTATCAAAGAATTCTTTTACAATATAGTTAGAGTCGCAGTAGAACGAGAAGTTGACATTACCATAAAGGTTCTCGTATGGCATCTCACGAACTTCGCCATAAGTCCTTAGTTGCGCAGTACTGATGTTTTGATCTGGCAGTTGTGTTTGATCACAGAACAAACGCATTAGTCGTAGCGAATCGCTTGCGTTATTAAAATTAATACCCTTAGGCTGTGAAATAGTTACCATGAACTTATTCGGGTTAGCCAAACCACGTGTCTTAACTTCTGTTATGAAATCTGATAGCATTAAATTTTTCCTAGTGAGTCTTGCCAGACCTGTACTTTAGTTGCACCGACAAATCTCTCAACTGGAAGAAGCATGGCCATGGACCAGTCTTTTGAATTGATTTTCACAAAAGGCGATCGAACATGATCGGTTAAGTATTCTTTGACGCAGGGTTTAGCCAGATTAAATCTAGCCACGCCATTCAGCGTTGCCCATGACATACGTAACTTGGTGTTACCATCCATCTTGTCGTTATTACGAAACTGTTGTAGTCTGTCCAACAGCTTGATACGAATTGGATATGCTAGATAGTGCATATTCAATCCACGAAAACCATGCTGTGTTTTGGCAAAAGGAAACACCAGCGGAAACCTATCGTAGTAGGGTAGCGTATCTTTATGTTTCGGATCATACATATACAGGTAACAGTTACCTGGAATGATCTGAGACCTATTTTGAGATGGGCTATTCTTCACCAACTTATTTGGTGTTGAAATTTGTTTGGACAAAAGCAGTACCTGTTGATCGAACCATGTTTTGGAACGATACTTTATGGTTGGATCGTAGATTGCTTTGTCGAATAGTTTTTGGTATGTATCCATATATCTATTTATTTGATTCCTAGATGGTGTTCTGTAAGAATCTTGAATTCCCATCCACGATCTTTTGCATATTCCGTTGCAGCTTTCCACTTAGCCTCGTTCTTGCCCCATGTCATTACTTCTGTGATATAACGCTGTGTAACTCTGCTTGGTGGGATAGGTGGGCGAGTCTGAGAATCTGGTTTGATTTCAACCAGATATGTGGCTAAATTGCCTTCTTTATTACGCACCTGTATCTGAAAGTCTACGAAATAACGATGAATTCTATTGTCGGTAGGACAAACGTACGGAATTACAGTCTCCTCAGACTTCCACTTTACAACATTTGGGTTGCGATCACACCATGTGGCAAACTTTGTTTCCCATGAAGAACGCATTATAATGTTAGTTGGATCCCCAGAATACTTCTCAGGTTTGGTTGGAACAAATTTTCTTTTATGATACATGGCTAATTTGGCGAATAAATAATAGACTACCCCTCCATTATTTAGAGAAAACATGGCAGAATTCGACGCACTTTCAAACGTAGATCCCAATGGATTTTTCACTGGCATAAGCGATCCCGCACCCAACGTCGCTGATACACCAGAAGGCATTCGCCCACCGATATCATCTACCAAAGCCAGCAATAAGTACTCTGTTGGTGTAAGAAAATTCCCAAGTAATGTTGAAAGCATTGAGATGCAGAATTATATTAAATTCTACATCAACGTACAGTCTGATTCTAAAATTGCCAGAGATAACTCTGAGGAGATGGCTCTGGTTCAGCCAGATCGTTCAGCCATGAATAGTTTAGTGGGTAAAACAACAAGTTCTACTGCATATGCAGCTGCTGCAGCAGCACAGGGTGCTGTAGTTGGATTCATTGGAGGAATAGCTTCTGGCGCAACCAGTGGTAAAGATGCTGTCGGTGCTATTGGTGGTGCAATCAGTGGTGGTGCAAAAGGTCTTCTTGGTGGTGCGCTAGTTGGTGGAGGTGCTGCTGCGGTTCAAACAACTGTACTAGAATCAGCTGGTATTAAATTTGGTGCACCAGCCAAACGTGTAAAAGAAGCTATAGTCCTCTATACTCCGCAACAACTTAGTGTTCGTTACGGTATGCAGTGGTCTGAAGAAGATGTGGGTATCGCTGCTGCTCTAGCAACCAATCCCGAACTAGCAAATCAGTTAAAAGCTGCTGGTGAATCTATGGCAGCAGGTAACGTAAAAGATGGTGCAGTACAAGGTGGCGCTGGGCTTGCCAATGCAGCAAAGGGTGCTATATCCTCAGAAATTTTAAAGGGCAATGCTGGTCTCTCAGCAATGACTAGATCTGCAGGCAACCCAAGAAAAGAACAGATCTTTAAAGGTGTAGACTATCGTAGGTTTACCTTTGATTATCAATTTGCTCCAAGAGATGCTGCTGAAGCACAGGCTGCGTTAAACATTATCTGGTTGTTTAAATATCACATGCATCCAGAGTTTAAAGATGCCAACAACTTTGTTTATGTATACCCATCAGAATTTGACATCGAATATTTTATCGGTGAAAGACAGAACAGCAGTTTAAACAAAATTTCATCCTGCGTACTTACAGAGATGAACGTAAACTACTCACCGAATGGTGTGTTTACTACATTCCCAGACGGAACACCAACGCAGATTAACGTAACTCTTAACTTCGTTGAACTAGAGACACTAACCAAAGAACGTATCGAGGCAGGTCTATAATGTATTTCGACAATATGCAGGATATGTACTATGACTTCCAGAAAGCAAATGGAGACATAGACTACGTAAAACTAAAAGACATAACACAGAACGTGCGTTTCAAAATGAATGTTCTGGAAAACATTAGTCTTTATGAATACTACGATATGAGTGATCAGGATACACCAGAGATCATATCAGAACACTTTTACAAGTCTCCAAAGTATCACTGGGTCATTATGATTGCCAATCAAAAATATGATTATGTGGAAGATTTCCCTATGGCAGTTGATAGGCTAGAAGCGAAAATTACTGAAAAGTATGGTGCTGGTAATGAGTACGATACACACCACTACTTATACAATGGGTGGATAGTTGACAATATAACTTATCCAATGGCATCTGCTGTTTCGAACTATCAATATGAGTTTGATCAGAATGAAGCCAAACGCAGAATACGAATTATCAGTCCAGGATTACTTGATCAGGTCTTAACTGAATTTAGAAAAATAATGTAATGGCGAAAAAAGATGGTTTAAGATTTGCTGGTGACGTAGACATTGAAAGAGTTGAAATAGTCTCTTCCAATGGTCGTGGTGTTGAAGTTACCAATATGATTGCAGAGATTCAGATATTCGAGGATATCTTTGCTCCCTGCGTTACAGGCACAGTTACAATAACCGACAGTATTGACTTAGTAAATGTCTTTCCATTCGTTGGTGAAGAAAAGATCATACTTAAAATTAAGACGCCAGCAATTCCTGATAAGATGAAAGAAGCAAGAATTGATCAGCAATTCTATATCTACAAGATGTCTGATCGTAAGGTGTTGGGTGATAAGAACGTATTCTATATACTACACTTTTGTTCCTACGAATTGGTTTCTGACGCTAACTTAAAACTTTCTCGTTCGTTCGAAGGTAAGATCTCCGACCTTGCCAAGAAAATAATGAAGACTGAGATTGTTAAGTCCGATCTTCCAATGGACATCGAAGAAACCAAAAACTCTGTAAAGTATATTTCCAACTACTGGTCTCCGTATAGGAACATGACTTTTCTGGCTGAACGAGCAATCAGCACCAGCAATGTTCCAAACTATGTGTTCTTTGAAAATCGCCATGGTCTAAACTTTGTTTCACTATCTGGTTTATTCACTAAGAAAGATAGAGAGCAATATACATACGACTCTTTCGAACGTCTACCAAAGAAACATGGTTCCATTCAAAATCCAGAATTATCATTTTCTAGGTTCTTAGACTATACCATTGAAACAGGTTTTGACTACATCGAGCGCATCAACAATGGTATGTTTGGTAGCAAGATGATCTCGCATGACATTCTAACTAAAAAGTACAGTACGCAGAATGTTAGTATGTTTGCTAACTTTGAGCAAGAAAAACATCTGAACAAGTATCCAGTCTCCACACAGGATGTGTTGGCACGTTATAATTCAAACATCTTTAATTACCCTAAGTACAATAGCCATATGAATGGTTCGGGTGATGATGGTGTTCAAAATTGGTTACAACGCAGAGTATCACTAATGGCTCAGGCGCATGCGTACAGAATGACAGCTGAAGTTCCAGGTAGAACAGATATTACTGTGGGTGAGATTGTTACTGTTACAATTTACAAGTCTTCACAAACACTAAAAGAAAATGAAAACGATTCTTTGACTGACAATATGTTTTCGGGTAGATACATTATCAGCGCATTGAACCACCGCATTACTCGTGAGAAGCATGAGATCCATATGGAACTATTGAAAGATTCGTTAATCGTTGATCCTAAGACAGGCAAGAAATGAAGTTATATACTGGTGTAGTTGAAAATCGTAAAGATCCCTTAAAGCTGGGTCGTTGTCAGGTTCGTATTGTCGGGTTACACACCGAACAAAAAACAGTACTACCAACGGCAGATTTGCCATGGGCATTCCCAATGCAACCAGTTACCTCTGCTGCTATGAATGGTATTGGTCATGCGCCAGTTGGTCCAGTAGAAGGTACATGGGTCATTATCTTCTTTAGAGATGCTGACGAACAACAGCCAATTATGATGGGTACAATCGGTGGTATCCCTCAGGCTGATTCCAAAAAGATAGATGAGTTTACAGACTTTGTTGAATTGTTTCCAAGTGCCATCGCACAAACTGGAACTAAGAATGGTGATGTAGCGCAAAACGTAGTTTTAGATGGTTCTGGCAATCCAATAACAACTGGTTCTGGTGGTGTGTTAACCACTGGTAATGCCGATACACCAGCACAGGCAGCAAATACAGCCAATCAACAATCAGCTGAGGCAAAAGTTAATTCATCAATTCCTGGATCTCCACCATACGGTAAGAAAGAAGGTTCTTCAGTAAACATTCCTCAGACGTCTTACAAAGGTATTCAGGCACTGGGTAATGCCATGACATCGTTGGGTATTACAGCTAGGTATGCACGTGCAGCTATCCTTGGTATTGCCATGGGTGAATCAAAATGTGTGCCACAGAATGAAGCGTATAGCTACAACATATCCAGATTGAAGCAGGTGTATAGTTGGATTGATGATGAGAACGCAGCAAAGTATGCCAACTGGAAAGGTTCTCGTGAAGACTTTTTCCGTTACATCTACGGACCAACAACTCGTTCTGGCAAATCGTTGGGTCATACTGCTGCCGATGATGGTGCAAAGTATTGGGGTCGTGGATACATTCAGCTAACTGGTAAAGGTAACTATACCAAGTACGCAAAACTATCTGGAGTGGATATTGTTAACTCTCCAGATCTTACCAACGACTATGACAAAGGTGCGTTGGTTGCTGTGGCTTATTTTAAGGATCGTGTTAAGGTTGAACAAAACGATCCATCATATTTTGAAGCAGCATGTCGTGCTGTAGGTTATAACGTACCAGACATTAAAGCTGCAAAGAAAGCATACTACGAATACTTTCTTGGTGAAACTGCCACTGATGACAAGTCTGCAGTTCCAGGGGAAACACCTGCCAACGTAGAAGTAAACGATCAGGGTATTCCACTAGATCGTGTTCAAAATATGGATACAGGATTCTCTGATCCAGATATGAAGTATCCACTACGTTCTCATATCAACGAACCAGATACAAACCGATTAGCTCGTAGCAAAGTTTCAGGAACTGCCGTTGAAAAGAAAGATGCCACACGTGCCACTGGATTGCCAGTTGCCGATGATACTACATTTAGTCAACCAGCTGTTCCATTCAATGCCAAGTATCCATACAACCATGTGTTTGAATCTGAGTCTGGACACATTCAAGAGTTTGACGATACGCCAGACAACGAACGTATTCACCTGTATCACAAGACAGGCACATTCTATGAAGTTGATGTAAACGGCACTCAGGTTAACCGTATTACTGGTGATGGTTATACAATCATCGATAAGAACGGCTACATCTATATTAAAGGTGCATGTACCATTACAGCTGAAGGTGCTACAAACATCTTTGTAAATGCCGATGCCAATATTAAAGTGGCTGGTATAACCCAAATCGATCTACTCAACGATGCCACAATTAATGTTGCAGGAGATTTAGATATGAATGTGGGTGGAGCATTTCAGGTCAAGTGCGACACCTTTACGCTAGAAACCACTGGCGACTCCGTAGACATTTCTTCAGTGGCTGGGGTAAACATTCAGGGTGAAGACGCTATCAATGTTAAGTCTGGTGCTGCAGTAAACGTACAGGGTGGTGGTGATATTAGCCTTAATGCTGGTGGCAATGTTGCCGCAGACGCAGGTGGTATTATCGATCTTGCCAATGGATCTGCAGCTGATGCTGACGATGCAGCTAAGACAAGTCTTGGTGAACCGCCAGCTGTTGGCAGTCCAGAGAACAACGTGTTTGCAACTCTTGAAGTTCCAACTCGTAATATGGAAGATGAAGCAGCATTCGAAACTCCAGAAGACAATGCATCAGCTGAAGGTCAGGCTGCAAACAAGAGAGAGATCGTGGGTGATAAGAGTACTCCAGAAAACACAAATGCTACTGAGTCTGCCAATGCGCCAGCCAACAATATTACACCACAGGGAGCAAACTGCGATTTAATCTATACAATGAATACTTTCCCAACATCGTTTAGATTGTCACCAAATGTTAATGTAGGAACTATGATTGCTGGTAGTCACATCTTACAAGGACAACAGGCTCTTGGTAAGATGATGAGTATTCAAGAGATCGTTTGTAATATGAAAGGTTTGGCAGAAAACTGTATCGAACCAATTATGGCTCTTGCTGGTGGTAAGGGTGGTTTGATTATTACATCAGGCTTTAGACAGAATGGTGTTGTGGCCAATTCATCTGCAACTTCACAGCATCCTGCTGGACAAGCATTCGACTTCCAGTTGGCTGGTAAGATAAATGACTATCAGGCAACGTATGACTTTATTCAGAAAGTTGCCGCAAGTGTTCCGTACGATCAATTGATTCTGGAGTATAGAGATCCAGGGGTCAATGGTAATAACAGAAAAGTTCGTATCTGCTGGATTCACTGCTCGTTCAAGTACACTGGAAACCGTAAGATGGCATTCACTATGTTGAACGACAAGACCTATAAGAAAGATGGTTTCGCTTTACTATGATAACCCTAACACCGTAATTATGCACCAAGTCAAGTTTGGAATCAAGTTTAGATGACAATTAGAGTTACGCAATCCAATGAGATCGGCATTCCCAGTGCTCCAGCTGGTGACCAGTATGGATCTGGGGATGAAGCGCAGTTACAATTTTATTTAAAATCTGTATATGAAGGAACGTCATTTTCCGTGGATTTAACTTTTGATGGTGTTTATATTGATATCGCAGAAGAAAAAACTTACTCGCCAGCAACAAACGTAACATTTACCGCACCAAGCACTGGCATCGTTATCACAAAGTTATCCAACAGTTCTGTTAGAGTCACTGGTCCATATTCCAACCCATTTCCAAATACGTTTTATCGATTTAAGATGGCTGATTACACTACGAAAATTCTTCCTGCCAGCACTACTGAACATTGGATCGGTTTGGTAGAATACAACCCACCAAGCCCCACTTACATAGAAAAGACATTTGATCTTGCAGTGACTATTCCTGCTGATCCAGTTTTGGGTGGAAACCCAACTACTGAAACTATTACTATGCACCAGTGGGTTTACTGGACATATTCCAGCGCAAGAGATTCTATCAGAAGTCTTGCCGCACGAGGAGAAAAATAATGCCAGCAGTAGCAAGAGCAGGAGATACAGTTATGTCTAGTTCTGGAACTGGACGTCAGTGTGCATCACCTATGACTACATCTGTTGGTGAAGTAAACTCCAAGGTAAAAGCAGATGGCATTTTCGTTGTCTGCGAAGGAAAAATGATTGCTCCGCACCCAAAAAGAGGATGTTCAATAGATACCTCAACCCTTTCTTCGTTTTCCTCTAAAGTGCGAGTTCAGGGTAAGGGTGTTGGCAGAATTGGCGATGGGTATGATGCTGGACCAGAAACCAATGTTATTTCCAAAGGATCGTCCAAAGTGTTTGCAGGTGGATAATAAATAATAAAATGGCTACAGCAACTAAAAGACAACGTACATTTTCAGACTTAGATCTGAATTTCACAGCTCACCCAGTGACTGGAGACGTGGCACGACTATACGACGAGAATGCTATCAAGCGTTCAGTACGTAACCTGCTTCAAACAAACAACTTCGAGAGACCATTTCACAGCGAAATAGGCTCTCAGATCCGTGCACTGTTATTCGAGCCAGCATCTCCAATTTTAAATACCATGCTGAAGCGAGTTATTACTGATACTATTAGTACCTTTGAACCAAGAGTTGTAGTAAACAGTGTTACAGTTTCTTCAAACGCAGACAATAATTCACTGAATGTTACCTTGGTATTTACCATAGTGAATACAGTTAACCCAGTAACAATGAATGTTGTTTTACAGAGAACACGATAATGGACAATAAAAGAATTAGAGTCACCGAACTGGACTTTGACCAGATCAAAGACAATTTTAAAAACTTCCTAAAAGGTCAAACCGAGTTTCAAGACTACGACTTTGAAGGTTCTGGTGTATCAGTATTGCTGGATATTCTGGCTTACAATACCCACTACAATGCGATGTATGCTAACCTTGCCATGAATGAAGCATTCCTTGATTCAGCTTCAAAGCGAAACAACGTAGTTTCTCATGCCAAGTCGTTGGGATACATTCCAAACTCGGCTAGATGTGCTCAGGCAGTTGTAAACATTACTGTGTTAAATGTTCCAAATTCTCCTGATACACTTACGCTTCCAGCTTATACTCAGTTCTCAACTTCAATTGACAAAGTTAACTATACCTTTTACAGCAGAAATGCTATAACTACAGTTCCAGTCAATGGTACGTATACTTTTAGCGATGTAGTTATTACTGAAGGCACACCACTGCGTTTCCAGTATATTGTAAATGATGGTGTCGCCTTTATCATCCCGAATGCTGGGGCAGATCTTTCCACCCTAACTGTTCGTGTTCAAGACAGCACCAGCACCTCTGGCTATGTGGTTTATACACGTGGTGATGACCTTACATTGGTTGAGGCAGACGACACAATTTTCTTTGTTAAGGAAATTGATAACGAACTCTATGAAATTTATTTCGGTGATGGTATTACTGGTCGTCCAGTAATTTCTGGTAACGTGGTAACTCTTGATTACTTTGTTTCTAATAAAGAAGCTGCAAACAATGCTAAGGCATTCGCATGCAATACGAGTATTGGTGGTGGCACTACCATAGTTACTACAATTTCCATGGCGCAGGGTGGTTCTTCTATTGAAGACATCGACAGCATTAAGTACAATGCACCACGTAACTATGCAGCACAGAATCGTGCAGTTACCGCTGAGGACTATAAAGTTATTCTGCCGTCACTATATCCAAACATTGAATCGGTAAACGTATGGGGTGGCGAGGAAGCAGATCCGCCACAGTACGGTAAGGTATTCATCTCTATTAAACCAAAGTCTGGTGAAACCCTCACTACTTCTACCAAAGAGATTATCAAGAACAGCATTCTTCGTAAAAAGAATATCGTTTCTATTAGTCCAGAAATCGTTGACGCAGACTTTCTTTACGTATACATTACTACTTCTGTGTACTACAATCCGCTACAAACTGAGAAAAGCTCAGATACACTAAAGACACTGATCAATAACGTAATCAATACCTATGATAACGATGATCTTCGTAAATTTGGTGGAATGTTTAGATTTTCCAAGTTGTCTCGTTTAATTGATGCAACCGATGTCTCGATTACAAGTAATATCACTAACGTAAGAATGGCCAAAGTATTCAGTCCAGAGTTCAATAGCAAGGCTAAATATAACATCCTCTTTAACAATCCGATCTATAACTCTGGTTCTGCCGAGGAAGCTGTTAAGAGTAGTGCTTTCTACGTAACTTCCACAGATCAGCCAGTGTATATTGACGATGATGGTGTTGGCAATCTAAGACTGTTCTACTACACAGGTACAAGTACCAAGGTGTTTATTAATAAAACTCTTGGCACAGTAAACTATACAACTGGAAAATTGGTTATCAATGACTTCGTTATTCTCTCCGCTGAAAATAACCAAATCACGATCTATTGCGTTCCAGATTCAAACGACATCGTCTCAGTAAGAAATCAAATCGTGGCTATTAATCAGAACAGCACCAAGGTTAACGTAATCGTTGACACAGTTGCTTCTGGTCAATTCACTGGTGGAACCAACTACGTATTCTCTTCTAGCCACAACTACTCAACATGACAAGTTTAGTCAAAGCCAAAGTTTCCACTGTAGTATCTAAACAGGCTCCAGAGTTTGTTCGTGAGGAACATGCTCAGTTCATCAAATTCTTAGAAGCATACTATGAATGGATGGAGCAACAGGGGAATGCTGGCTTCACGATGCGTAACATCGAAAGCGCACGTGATATTGACAAAACTGTAGACGACTTTGTTCAATACTTTCAAAAAGAGTTAATGGTTGCTATCCCTGAGTATGTGCTTACGAACAAGCGTTTATTGGCTCAACGTATCCATGACCTGTATCGTGCCAAGGGTACTCAGCAGTCTTACGAATTACTATTCCGAATTCTTTACAATGAACCAGCGGAAATCTACTATCCTAAAGTAGACTTACTTCGTTCATCGGACGGTAAGTATGACAGACGCACTGTTATTAAAGTTATTGAAAATGCAGGTGATGCTTTCAAACTGATTGGTCAAACGATCACACAGGCTGCTAATATCGAGAACGGTATCTCTCTTGCAACGGCTAGAGTTGAATCTGTTATTAAGACATCTGCTGGTGAAAACATTGTTGCAGAGATAAATGTAAACCCAAATACATTGGTAGGTACATTTATTTCTGGAACCACTGTCACTGGTTCAGATAATGAAACTGGTTCATTAATTTCCATGACTACGCAAACTCTAATCTCCAATGTTAATTTGGATACAAAGGGTTCTTATTATAATATCGGTCAAAAGTTTACCACTGCTGCTGGTTCAGGATTGGACTTTCTTTGCGAAGTTGCTTCTGTTCAGACAGGTAAAGTTTCTGGCATATTCGTTGAAACCCCTGGATCGAACTATCGTAAGGGGCAGGTAGTAACTTTCGATAATACCGATACAGGTGGTTATGGTGCCAGTGCTATTATTGAACAGGTTGATCAAACAGCTATCCTTCTTGAAACAACGACAGATGCATTACTGTCATCTGGTGCGTTAACATTTGATATTGGTGATGCAACTGATGGTTATACGCCATTACCTTCTTACAGCAATTTGGCAGGAACTAGATTAACTGGTTCTGGTACTGGAGCATCGTTTAATGTTAGTTATGTAGAAGGCGCACCAGATACGTATAAGATCGATATCTACGCTGGTGGTAATAATTACACTGTTGGCGATACCATTAAAATTCTTGGAACATCAGTTGGTGGCTCGACCACTGCCAATGACATTACTATTACAGTTGCTTCACTCAGCGATATTAAAGCTACAGCAGGTGATTTTATTGTTGGAACAACATGGGTCATTACCGACATCGGTAGTACTACTCAGTTACAGTGGAATCAAATTGCAGGAACAACTGGCTTAACTTATAGCGTTGGTTCACGTTTTACTGCTGCAATTAAAGGTTATGGCAAGGGTTCTGGCAAAGCAACCCAAACCTCTATAGATACACTCACCTTTACGGGAACTGCTCGATCAGTTTCAGTTACACCAGATGGCAATAGACAAACAGGTCGTGTATCTGATACCTCAATTTTAAGCAACACTGATTCTTACATGTTGCTGGAGGATGGTGGTAAAATTATTCCTGAAGATGCCACAATCGGTGGTATCAAAAGTGTTAGAGTTATTGATGGCGGTAAATTCTATAACAAAGTGCCAATTCCAACAGCTGTTACTACTACTGGTAATGGTGCCAAGTTAGTTGCCTATGGTGAAGATATTGGTAGAATTACTTCTATAAACATTACAAATCTTGGTGTTTATTACGAATCAAAACCAACAGTTGCAGCACCTGTCAATGCAATTATTAAAAGTTTAAACCAAACAAACTTTCTTCCTGGTGAAGCAATTTACACAGAACCAGAAGTATTGTTACTAGAAACTGGTGGTGAGATACTTCTTGAAAATAGCTACACTGATAGATTGCTTGGTGAAGAACAAAGCAATGGTTATGGTTTATTTGATTCGTTCAATACATCAAGAAACTTACTAACAATTAGTCCAGCAAATATTAAAAACCGCATTACTGCTGAAGACAATTCTGGTTACATAACTTTTGAAGATGAGCGTAAAGTTGTTACGGAAGATTCTGGCGAGTTTACCAGCAATCAGATTATCCATGGTCTATCATCTGGCGCACGTGCCAGAATAATGAGCATTGGTCATGCCAATGTAACACCGCAACGTGGTGCAGTAGGTAAGTATGTTGGAGTATTCATTGGTGCAGATGGCAAGGTTTCTGAGTCATCTAAAAAGATGCCAGACAACCTGTACTACCAAGAGTTTAGTTACGTTATTAAAGTTGGTTTGTCCATTGACAAATATCGTGATGCGGTAAAACGTATTCTACATCCTGTTGGACTTGCAATGTTTGGACAGGTTGCTATTCAGTCTACTGGCAACGCAAGTATGCCAGGAACATTGAGTAATAATTATGACCCAAGCAATATTCTTCTTGGTATCCGAACAATCATCGATGCTAAGATTAAATCTCAACACAGAGATACAGTATTGGTATTCCCGTTGTTCGTTGAAGCCAATATGCGCATGCATATTCTTGCTTCCGACTTTTTACCAACTCTGTACTTCCCTCGTTCCGAGCCACTCAATGTATATGTTCTTGATCTAAGAGCCACAGAAACAACTAGATGGCAAACCCATCTTTGGTTGGATCCGTTAGATCTTCGTTCAAGAATTGCAAGAAGTGTACTCCGTATCGAATCCAAAGTTCTCAAAGCAAACACACAATTGGTTGGTGGACCAAGACTTGGGCACTTGGAAAAATTCAAATTCTTCATACCACCATATGAAGCTGGAACTAAAAATTCTTTAAATCTGAATCGTGGCGCATGGTCAAAACCATATCCAGCCCCAAATAACACATACTGGGACAGCTATGGAACGACTCAGATTAAAGACTTCGGCAATATCGTTCTCTCAGATGTCATAAATAATCCTAGTAAGAAAGTAGATTTTGTTATAATCGATGCTCATATCGACATAGTTACTTTCCCTCCTGGGACAATTACTTTCGATAATGGTTTAACCTATATTACAATGGATAACACTGGACTCTTAATGGACTTAGATACAGAAAGAGTTGATGCAAACGACATCTACATGGACGATAATCAAACAACAATGGACTCTATAAAATAAGAGTTAGGAGAAAAAATGGCTGCTATTATTACAAACAAATTCCGCATTCACAATGCTGCGCAATTCAAAGAAGGCTTTAGTGAAGCTGCACCAACCCAGATGTATCTTTTCATCGGACGTTCACAACCATGGACTTCAGACGCATCCCCAGATACCCCAGTAGACACAGTTGAGGCTGAATACTTTAACTATGATGATATGATCGCCATGAAGCGTATTCAGTCATCGGACGTTTCACATGCTATTCTACGTCGTGACTGGACTAGCGGTAAATACTACGATATCTATCGTCACAACTACGATGGTTCTTCTGCTCAGGGTGCAGACATCGATGCTGGAACATCAACAACTCGTGCAACACTATTTGATGCAAACTACTTTGTCGTAACTGATGAGTATAACGTATACAAGTGTTTGGACAACCGCAATTCGTCAAACGTAGTTGCTGCTTCTACAGTTAAACCAACTGGTACCAGTACCACTGCTTTTACTACAGCTGACGGATACGTATGGAAATATATGTACTCTATCTCTGCTGCTGACGTATTGAAGTTTGTTTCCACAGACTTTATCCCAGTTAAAACGCTGGACTCAAACCCAGGATCCACTGATTCTTACTACAGCCAATGGCTTGTTCAGGCTGCAGCAGTTTCTGGTGCAATTGGTAATATCATTGTTACCAATGGTGGTTCTGGTTATACTTCTGCTCCAACCGTAACTATCGCTGGTGATGGTACTGGCGCAACTGCTACAGCCACTGTTTCTGGTGGTGCTGTAACAGCAATAAATATTACTGCAGCAGGAACTGGTTACAGCTATGTAACAGTGTCAATGTCTGGTGGTGCTGGCTCTAATGCAACTGCCTCAGCAATTGTGTCACCAAAAGGTGGCCATGGAGCTGACCCTATTAAAGAACTTGGTGGTTTCTACGTTATCATGAACGTACGTCTTGAGTACGCTGATGGCTCTGGTGACTTTCCTGTTGATAACGACTATCGCCGTATTGGTATCGTAAAAGATCCAGTATTGTACGGAACAACCAACCTTGCAACAACCTCAACTCTAAGAGCAACCAAAACTTTGACTCTTCAGGCTGGTGTAACAGGAACTTTCACTGTTGATGAAATTATCACTCAGGCAACTAGTGGCGCAACAGGTCGTATTGTTTCTTATGATTCTACAACAAGAACCATCTATTACATCAAGCAACAGGGTGTTCAAAACAACATCGCTTTCACAACTGGTTACAATATAACTGGAGGTGGTTCTGGTGCTATCGGCAACGTATCTGCATTGGGCAATCCAGAAGTTGCTGTTGACTCTGGCGACATTATTTACTACGAAAATCGTCGTCCAATTAACCGTGCTTCAGACCAGTTAGAAGATATTAAGATCGTTGTTGAGATGTAATAAATAGTAGTTGAATGCACCGAATAAACATAGGCTGAGAGAATGACTATCAATTTTAACGTAGATCCGTACTTTGACGATTACGACGAAGATGACAAATATCTTCGTGTACTGTTTCGTCCAGGATACCCAGTACAAGCACGTGAGTTAACCCAAGCACAGACAATCCTGCAAAATCAGGTTACTCGTTTTGGTAATCATGTGTTCAAACAGGGTTCGATGGTAACTCCTGGTCAGGTTGCTTATGATGGTGAATTCCACTACATTAAACTTCAAACAATCTACAACAACATTGAAGTTACATCTTATGTGAGTCAGTTCGTTGGTCAAACAATTATCGGTACAAACAGTGGGGTAGAAGCGTTAGTGCTTTATGCCACTGAGTCTACTGAAACTGATCCTCCAACTCTGTACGTTAAGTACATGAACTCTGGTACTGATACAGCTACCAAAGTTTTTTCTGATAATGAACAAATCATTTCTCAAGATGATACAAACCAGCGTTATGCATTCACCTACACTCAGGATGCAACTGGTCTAGGTTCATCGGCTTCTATTCAAAAGGGTATCTATTTTGTAAATGGATTCTTTACTCAGGTAGATGCTCAGACTGTTATTCTTGACAAGTATACAAATAGCCCATCATACCGTATCGGTCTTGATGTTTCTGAGGATGTAGTAACTCCTGAAGAAGATAACAATCTATTTGACAATGCGCAGGGTTCAACGAACTATGCTGCTCCTGGTGCCCACCGCTACAAGATCACTCTCACTCTCGAGAAACGTGCCACTGAAGATGATGGCGACGTGGACTTTATTGAATTGCTACGTATTAAAGCTGGTGAAACTCAGTATCAGGTTAAGAATGCTGCTTATGCAGACATTATGGATACCATGGCTCGTCGTACTTATGATGAGTCTGGTAACTACAGTGTAAGACCTTTTGGTATCGATGTTCGTGAACACCGTAATAATGATCGTGGCACATGGGATGCAGCTGTTTCATATAAAATTGGAGACATCGTTGCCAATGGTCTTGGTCAATACTACGTTGCAAGAACTTCTGGTATTTCCACAACTAACAAACCAGTTCATACACTGGGTGTTGCTTATGATGGTACTTCTCTTTACTGGGAATATACTACAACACCACCATACAATCGTGGTGTTTACTCTGTTGAAGATGGTGGCGATGAAGCATATCTTGCCATGGGTATCGAAAAAGGCAAAGCATACGTACAGGGTTACGAGATCGAAAAACTCGCAACCACTTACGTTAAAGTTCCAAAGTCTAGAACATATAAACAAATTCTGGATGGTAAGATCTCTACTCCAGTTGGAAACTTCGTAGAGGTAACAAACCTCTATGGTCCTCCAAACCTTCCAACATTCCCAGTTGTTTATCTGCGTGATGCCAAAACAGTGACACGTGGTGCTGCAGCTGGCAATCAGGTTGGTACTGCTCGTATTCGTGGTATCGAATTGGAATCTGGTGCCAATGGATCAGTTACTGCATACTACAAAGTAATGCTGTATGATATCGACATGAACACAGGTATTAGTGATATCATTATTAATAGTGGTGGAACTGGTGCTAGTTCTCCAACAATCACAATTGCAGATCCATTTATTGATGGTATCAGCGGTAATGTTGTAGCATCATGGACTAGCGGAATGTCTTCCGCTGTCGGTAGATATATTTCTTATACCAACTCTGGTGTAAAGAACTTCTATAAAGTTACTGCATATAGCGGTGTACTAAGTTCAAGCGCACCTACTCATACGTATAGCACTACGACTTATGGTGGAGCAACTCTGCAATATGTTGGCACAACTGCCACTGCTACAGCTGTAGTTTCTAGTGGTGCTGTAGTTGCTGTTCAGATTACACGTCCAGGTAATGGATATGTATCGCCTCCAACCTTTACGTTCTCCAATGGCTCTGCTTCAGTATCATGCTCTGTTGGTAAGTTGGACTTTTCTCGTTTAGTGAAACAACTACACTATCCAAGCGATGCAGCTGGTAATGCTTTCTCTGCTGATGCTTACCCAGTATACAATGCTGGTGTTGGTCAGATCACCTGTAGCGGTGCTGGCTCTAGCGCATTGGTTTCAGGTAACGGAACATATTTCCTAAGACAAACTAAAGTCGGTGATATAATCCGTGCAACAACTACGGCTGGCGCAATTTCTGAATTCAAAGTTGGCTTTATTGTTGACAATGTAACCTTATATGCATCAACCAACGTAACGAATGGTTTCTCTGGCAGTGCATTCACAGTTCTAAATAATCCGCTGTTTGAACCAACAAACTTGGCTCTGTTGTATAGACTTCCATACGATACAATTCGTCGTATTCGTTCAGTGGACGATGCAACAATTGGAACTACTACACGTGTTCGCCAGTATTTCGCTGAGCAGACAGTTAACTCATCGTATCAGTTAAACTACTCTACTGATACTGTTGACCAAACTTTCCTTACGCCAGATAGTCCATCCTCTACGGATCGTAACTATCTGTTGGTCAAAACATCTGGTGGTAACCTAAGCACTTATCCAGCTGGAACAGTTATTGCTCCAACTTCGATCGTGTTTAGCGATACGACACAACGTAACATTACTATTACAGTTCCAAGCGGATTGTATGATGTTACTGGTTCACGTGTTCGTTTGATTGCAACAGTTAACAAGTCACAATCTTCGGCTGGCGAGAAAGCGAAGACACTAAACTTTGGTGAGATTCTAAATGTAACTGCTCAGGCAAACGTACAGGCTACAACGATTAGTCTTGGCAAGGCAGATGTATTTAAGATCGAAAAGATTCTTCAATCAACTGTTGCCTTTGGATCCCCATACGACCCTGCAGCTGTAATTGACATCACAGACAACTATACTTTGGATAATGGTCAACGTGATACTCATTACGATATTGCATCCATTACAAGAAAACCTGGAGTTTCTGCTCCGCAGGGTCCAATTCGTGTTTACTTCGAATACTTCACGCATACAGGCACTGGTGACTACTTCTCTGTAGACTCATATTCTGGTATCAATTATAAGGATATTCCTTATTATAAGGGAACTTCTTTAGCAAATTATATCGATTTTAGAGCACGTATTAATGATGATGGTAAATCCTTTAGTTCTGCTCCGAATCTTCCAAAGCGTTCAGAAGACTTAATCGCTGACTATACTTACTATCTCGCACGTCGTGGATCTTTGGTTCTGAATGGCGATGGTACTTTGGTTAGCAAAGAAGGTGTTGCAGCTGATAGTCCAGATTATCCAGAAGCACCAGGAACTGGTATGGTATTGTACAATGTTACATACATGCCTTTCACTTATAATACCACCAACAAGCAGGTTATCATTACCTCCATCGATAATCGTCGATACACTATGCGCGATATTGGTAAGTTGGAAACTCGTATCGAAAAGCTGGAAGAGTTTACTAAACTCTCTATGTTGGAACGTGCCACTGCATCTACACAGATTATTGACACAACAACACTGAGCGATCGACTAAAAGCTGGTTTCATTGTTGATACCTTTGATGGTCACTCTGTTGGTGGAACCACAGAGATTGACTATCGTGTTTCTGTGGATACAATTAATCGTGAAGCACGTCCGTTGTATAACATCGAGAACATTAACCTAATCGAGAAAAACTCGAATGATAACCAACGTAGCACTAATGGTTACATTGTTAATGGTGATGTGTTTACATTACCATTCACTCACAAGGTAATGATTAGTCAGTTGAAGGCATCTAGAACTGAGAACATTAATCCATTTGCCATCTTTACTTTCATCGGCAATCTAACACTTAACCCAGCCTCTGATGAGTGGGTTGATATTGAAAACATAGATGTAACTGTATTTGATGACAAAGAGAAACAATCTTTGGAATCTATTGCCAATGCAAGTTGGAATCCAGTAACTGGTAAACAGGGTATTTTGGGTAACTACTATGGCGCATGGCAAGAAGTTGTAACTGGTCGTACAAGAACTACATCTAGTAATTCTAGAACAGTTTCTGACTTTACTCGTCCACATGCTTCTGCTGGTGGTCCAAACTCTGGTTGGTTTAGACAGGTTCATGATGAAATTGATGCCAAAGAAATTGGATATCAAAGAACTCAGTATACCACTGAAGTTAAATTGATCGGTAGCGGAACACCTATCCTCACTGAAGATAAGGTAACAAGTTCTACAATTATCCCATACATTCGTTCACGTCCACTGCTATTCGTTGGAAAGGGTATCAAACCTAGTACAACAGTAAATGCATTCTTTGATGGCACTTCTGTAAATGATTATGTTACTCCTGCCAAACAATTGGTTATTACCAACCGCACTGGTACATTTGATGACAAGTCCAATGTCGGTGCAAATAATGCCGAAGCTGCACGTTTAAGTACTATCAATGGCAATACCGCACTTGCTTATAATAAGGGCGATATTGTTTATGTTGCGACACGTTCAAGCACTTCTTATACTGTTGACAACTCTCCAGCCACTGGTGTTGTTGCTCTAGTTGAAGATAATGCGACAACTATTCGCATAGTTAATGTATCTGGTACATTTACTGCTGGCGATATTATTGTTGGTTCTGTTTCTAGTGCACGTGCAACAGTTGTTTCTATTGCAAGCCCAACATCTCTGGTAACAAATCAGAATGGTGAAGTTGCTGGTGTCTTCAATATTCCAAATACTAGCAAACTACGTTTCCGTTGTGGAACACGTATCTTTAGATTATCAGATACTGCAACAGATCTAAATTCAACAACTCGTGCTGAGGCATCATATCTCGCATCTGGCGTTAAAGAAGTTCATAATAGATCGTTTAGTTCTATCCGTCACTATGAGATCGCAACACGTGAACTACCAAGACAAACCGATGGTGCTCCACCGAATACATGGGTAAACGATCCAGCTTCGGCTCGTACTGTTGGTGATACTAATTGGTATGATCCGCTGGCACAAACCTTCTTGGTTCAAAATCCAGGTGGTATGATGTTGAGCAAAGTTAATATTTACTTCCAAAGTAAAGATGCCAACATGCCTGTGCGCATGGAAATTCGTGAGACAGTGAATGGTTATCCAGGAAAAATTATCCTACCATTCTCTCAGATTTCGTTGAACCCATCACAGGTTAACATCTCCGATGATTCCTCTGTGGCAACTACTTTTACATTCCCAGTACCGATCCCACTCCGTGACAAGGGTGAATATGCATTGGTTCTACTGTCCGATTCCAATAACTATAAAGTTTGGATTGCTCAGATGGGTGAGAAAGATGTTCTTACAAGTCGTCCGATTTCTGAACAACCTTACATGGGTGTCATGTTCAAGTCACAGAATGGCTCGACATGGACTGCGGAACAATATCAGGATCTGAAGTTTGAATTGTATCGTGCTCAGTTTGATACCAATACTGTGGCTACTATTGACTTCGTAAATGATACACTCCCAACAGATACGTTGAAGAGCAATCCATTCGAGACAACTACTGGTTCTGGCGTAATTTATGTTACTCACTACAACCATGGTATGCCGAGCGGATCCAAAGTTAGATTCAGTAATGTAACTGGAACTTATCATGGTATCTCAGCAGCACTTTTGACCTCTGCAAATACTGTTACACGTATTGATAATAGTAAATATTCTATTACTGTTTCTGGAACAGCCAATGCAACTGGTTTAACTGGTGGTGATGGTATAGGAGTTACACGAAATGTTCAGTTTAATCTGTTACACCCACAGGTCGAAGAATTTATCCTACCAGATACCAACATTCAATATCAGGTTCAGGCATGTACAGGTAAGTCTCTGGACGGAACTGAAGTGCCATACGTTCTTGAGGATGTGTGGGTAGATGTTACACCTAATCAGTCTAACTACTTCACCAATCCAAGACTATTGGCTTCTTCACTCAATGAGTTGACCTTACTTAATGGTAGTAAGTCTTTCACTCTGCGTGCTAAGTTATACACAACGAATGATGCGGTAACTCCAATGTTGGATATTCATCGTACCTCAGCACTGGTTGTTGAGAATATGATTAATAATCAGGATAGTGCCAATATCACTTATGTTGATGAAATTCAGCCAAGGATTGGTTCTTCTTTATCTAAATATATTACCAAGAAGGTTAAACTTACCACTCCTGGTACTGGTATGTATGTGGCATTTGACGTTAATTGCCCACCAGAAGCCAGTGTTAATGTATACTATAAGACAGCTAAATCTGCTGATGCGATCTTGTTTGAGTTGCAATCATGGAAACTTTCTGTTCCTGATAAAGACGTAATCCCTAAAACCAATGATGCTACTTCATTCCAAGAAACTACCTTTACGGAAGATGAATTGGACGAGTTTGATACGATTCAGGTTAAGATTGTCTTTACCTCTACAAACTCATCGGCTATTCCAAGGATCCAAAACCTTAGAGTGATTGCGTTGGCATGATGAAAGTTATCAAAGTACAAGACGAGAATAATCTCGTTAGAGATGTTGAAACAGGGGCTATTCTTTTTAATAACTCTGTTCAACATCAAACGTATGTGGAACAACGCAAAAGGTTCATATCAAGAAATGCGCAAATAGAGCAGCAGGCAGAAGAAATAAATAACATGAAGAATGATATTTCTGAGATCAAGGGTATGCTAACTGCCCTACTGAATAGGAACCAATAATGGCGGTCACTAACGTATCCCAATCGAACACCTTTGATCAGTGGAGGGTTAAGACCAACACAATCGCCAGCGATCTCGGTGATGCTGCCACCCTAAATACTACTGCAACCACAGCTGTTGGCGGTGTGAATGAACTAAATACTAATGTTGGTTTGCCAGCCAATTTAACGACTACGGCAAAAAACAACGTAGTATCAGCTGTAAATGAAATGGACAGCCGTGTTGGATTAGCATCTAATCTTAATACGACCCTAAAAACTAACGTGGTGACTGGTGTAAACGAAGTCAACACAAAAGTAGGAACACTAAATAATCTGACGACCACTGATAAAACAAATTTGGTTTCGGCAGTTAATGAAACAAAGAATTTCTCTCTCGCAATCGCAATTGCTCTAGGATAAAAATATGGCGAACACCTTTAAAAATGCACTGGCAAGAAACATAGGAACCTCTGCGGTATCCGTATACACAGCGCCAGCTTCTAAAAACTCCATCTGTATCGAACTTGACGTATGTAACACTACAGCGTCTGGTGTTACATGCGATGTTTATATTACAAAATTCTCCGATTCTCTCAACTACTACCTAGTTAAGTCTACCCCTGTTCCAGTGGGTGGTTCGCTACAGGTTGTTGCTGGTCAGAAAATTGTTCTGTCCAACGGAGACATTTTAAAGGTAGTTTCCAGCGTAGCGTCAAGTCTTGACGTGGTGGGCGCAATTCTAGAGGACGTCTAATATGGCAATCGTTGGCGTAAAAATCGGTAGAGGCACAGGTAATGTTGGCCAGAATACTGCTGTAGGCACACAGGCACTAGCCACCGCAACCTCTGATGGAAATACGGCTCTTGGTTGGCAAGCATTGTCTACTGGTAATACAGCTGGTAGCACGGCTATCGGTCGTCGTAGTATGTACGCAACAACTGGTAACTATAACACTGGGGTTGGAACCAACTCTTTATTCACTAATACCAGTGGTGCACAAAATGTTGGAATTGGACACAGTGCATTATTTTCGAGCACAACATCATCCAACAATACTGCCGTCGGTTATTTTGCAGGATATTCAAATACAACTGGTACTGATTTAGTTGCTGTTGGTTATAATGCTCTTCAGTCTAACACCACTGCGTTACAAAATACGGCAGTCGGCTCTCAGGCAGCAACTACAAACACAACTGGCTCTGGTGTAACTGCTCTTGGTTACAGAGCACTTTATTTAAATACAACTGGTGTTGAAAACGTAGCGATCGGTGGAAGTTATGCCAGCTATTCGGCACTATACTTCAATACAACTGGTTCGTATAATACTGCCGTTGGTGCTGGTGCTTTATACACCAATACAACTGGTAGCAATAACATAGCTATTGGTTATACTTCTTTATCTACCTATGTTGGAGATAACAGTATTGCTATCGGTTTCAATGCGTTAAACTTGGCCACTGGTGCTGAAAACCATGCGTTTGGTCATCGTGCAATGCAAGCAACTACAACTGGTTCAGAAAACACTGCAGTTGGTAGAAACGCTCTTGTTGCCAACACGACTGGCTCTTTTAATGTGGCAGTTGGTAAACAATCTCTTTCCGCTAATACCACAGCATCTAACAACACTGCTGTAGGTTATCAGGCGGGGCTTAGCAATACAACAGGAACAGCAATCAATGCTTTTGGATATCAAACTCTTTACGCTAATACAACTGGTATTGGTAATAGTGCTTTTGGTGGCTATCACGCTGGAAATTACGATGCCGCTTTAAAGGCAAATACCACAGGCAATTACAACAATGCTTTTGGTTCAGGTGCTTTATCTGCCAATACAACTGGCAGTAATAATACTTCAGTTGGTTACGCTTCTCTTGCATCTAACACCACAGCGTCTAACAATACTGCCGTAGGCTATCAGGCTGGGTATAGTAATACGACTGGCACTTTATTAACTGCTGTTGGAAAAGAAGCGGCATACTCCAATACAACGGGCAATTATGTTACTGCTATAGGATATGGCGCAGCTTATGCCAATACAACTGGTGAAAGCACGACAGCAGTTGGTTTAAATGCGCTTCGCAATAACACAACTGGTAATGCCAATACAGGTGTTGCACATGATGCTTTAGTCTTTACTACGACTGGCTCATATAACGTGGCGGTTGGTAAAGAAGCCCTCTACTCCAACACCACAGCATCTAACAACACTGCTGTAGGTTATCAGGCAGGTAAAGCAAATACAGGCAGTGCCAATACTTTCATTGGAAAAGCGGCTGGATTTTCTACTACATCAGGAATAAATAACACCATTATTGGTTATCAAACTGGATATGCTTTAACTACGGGAAGTTACAACACATTTGTTGGTGTTGATAATAATACCAACGGTGCGGCTGGTTCAAACATAACAACAGGTTCTAAAAACACCATTCTTGGTGGATACAACGGCAACCAAAATGGCTTAGACATTCGCTCATCAACCAATAACACTGTTATATCTAATGCTGATGGAAGAATATCTTTTTATGCAGATGGAGCAACCAACACTGCTTTCTTTAATGGTGCCACCTCTACTTATAACAGCACTGGTACAAGTATTCAAAGTTTTTATGGAAATACAACATCAAGTACACTGGGCGCTTGGGCAACCATATGGACTGTACCTCAAAATACAATAGGTCTTTTGAATCTTGGCATTAATTATGGCGGCTATGGAGGCGGATATTTGTTTTATATTGTATATGGTGGTAATACAAGTGTCGCGTCGTTTACAACACTTGCAAGTGCTGTTGGAGACCAGTCGGGATATAGCTTTGCTTTTAGATTAAGCGGTAATAATTTTCAAATTCAAAACAATACCAATACCGCAACATTTACACCTCGTTTAACTTTTATTCAGTTGTACTAATATGACCACATACACATACACAATTAAAAATTTGCCTGCATACACATCAATTGATGGACAATCAAATGTTGTTTTTGAAGTCAATTGGCAGTGTTTTGCATATACACCTGACTCTCTTGTTGGGAATGTTCATACACCAAGTTACTCTGCAATTTACAACGGAACCACTGTTGTAACTTATGTTGCTGGGCAACCATTTACCCCTTACAACCAATTGACGCAAGAGCAGGTTTGGGGATGGGTAAACCCAACAATAGATAGAGCGGCAATTGAGGCTGATTTGCAAACGCAAATTGATGCCCAAATTAACCCACCCGTTGTAACCCCACCCCTACCTTGGAGCAATTAAAATGACCGAACAAGTACAAGCACCAACAGCAGAAGAAATCGCAAAGCACTACAGTGCTGCCATGGACTCTGTAAATCTTATCAATGGCACCAAACCAGAATTCACAAGTGATGAAGACTGGGCAGATACTCTAGAGCGCAATGCTGCTCACTTAGAGATCATGGTAGCAAAAGATTACTGGACCACAGAAAATCTAACACCATTTACTGCTGCGATCGCTACAGCAAGAGCATAAATAATAGAGAACATTAAAGAGACTATCAATGGCATACATCGGCTATAATCCAAGTCAACTAGCAGTTGCACCATTCGCAGTGAAGAGTTTCACAGGCGATGGCAGTACAACAACTTTCACTTTGGATCAATCAGTTCCAGGTGCGAACGAAGCGAACGTAGAAGTTGTCGTTGAAAACGTACAACAAAACCCGATTGACGCTTATACAATTGGTGGTGCTCTTAATAACTCTCTAATCTTTTCCGAAGCACCAGTTAGTGGTGCTGCGATCTATGTTATTCACAAAGGTGAGTCAACATACAATCTACAACCATCCACTGGCTCGGTAACTGCAGCCACATTGGATCCAGTACTACGTAACTTCACTGTGAATAACTTCACTGGTGATGGCAGTACTACTTCCTTTACGCTAACTGATACTCCATACTCTGCCAATTCTATCTTGGTAACTGTAGATGGTATTGTTCAAACAGCTAGTACAAACTACACTGTTTCTGGAACTACACTAAGTTTTGGTTCATCGGCTCCAGATAGCGGTGCTGTTATTACTGTTGTTCACATGGGCTTTAGTTCTGGTAACAAGACAGTTATCGATGGTGGTATTACTCCAGTTAAGTTAAGCACTGGTGGACCATGGTGGACCAGTGATGGTAACGTGGGTATTGGTAATACTGCGCCAGCAACTAAATTAGATATTGGTTCATTGGTAGATACAGCGACTGCTGCAACTTATGGTGGAACTCTAAGAATTAGTTCAGCAACGCAAACAACTGTTAATGCTGTTGGTGGAATTGAATTGCCTGTGGCTGGTGATGGTTATGGTTATAAAATTCAACAAATTTCCAATGCTGGCGCTAATTTAGCATTTGCAAATAGATATGGAAATGCAAGCTGGACTGAGAGAATGCGTATTGATACTGCTGGCAAATTGATGTTAGCAACTAGCACGTCATTGGCTGGTTGGTCAACTGGTTGGTATGGTATACAATTTCCAAATGCAAATATATCTGGTGCAGCAAATCAAATTGATATTGCTCAAAACATGTACCTGAATAGTAGTACTGGTAGTTGGACTACCATGGCTACTGGTCCAAGCGCATTTGCTCAAATAGATAATGGTGCATTCTATTGGCAAACTGCAGCAAGTGCCAGTGCTGGCACTCTTGTTACACCAAACGTAGTAATGAGTGTGTCCAATACTGGTCTACTTACTCTACCATACGGACAGATCAAATTCCCAGCTGCTCAAAACGCATCCTCAGATGCCAATACGCTGGATGATTATGAAGAAGGTACGTTTAGTCCATCAATAACTTTTGGTGGTAACTCAGTTGGAGTAACGTACAATGGAAGAGCAGGAATATATACAAAAATTGGTAGAAATGTTTATTACAGCTTTGGTATGGGTTTATCGAGTAAAGGAAGTTCAACAGGTTCCGTAGCTATTGCTGGTTTCCCGTATGCATCGGGTACTGGAAAATCATATAGAGAAGAAGGAACAAGATGTGGACAATATGCTGGAGTTAGTAGTGATATGACTTTGTGGGTTCAAAATGGCACAACTTCTTTTATTATAATAGGACCATCTACTGGCGCAGGATTAACAGATACTAGTTTTACTAACAGTTCATCAGTATTCTTTTGCGGGTATTACGTAACAGATTAAATATCTTCAGTGGATTCTGAAGACGGACATTAATCAAAGGAGAAAACAATGTCACTAAGTAAAGAAGTCGTTATCGACAAAATCGAAGTCGTGGAAAACGGAATCATTCAGGTTCGTCAGGTTACACGCATTATGGAAGACGGACAACAGTTGTCCTCGTCTTACCATCGTTGGAGTTTAACTCCTGGTCAAGACGTTACTGACCAACCAGCGAATGTACAAGCAATCGCTGCAGCAGCATGGACTACAGAAGTTGTTGCTGCATATGAAGCAGCACAAGCAGCTGCCCTTGCTGAAAGAAACGCACAGTAATTTTATCTAAGAGAATAGAAGATGCCAATTTCAAAAATTAAGACCAGTTCCATTACAGCAGATGCTGCGAGTATCAATTTAAACATTGATGCCAACACGCTGTACTTGGACGCAGCTAATAACAGAGTTGGTATCGGTACTACTAGTCCTGGAGCAACACTGCAAGTGCAGGGTGCAACTACTTTGGCTAGTGGCAATTTTACAGTAGATACAGCTGGTAGTTTGTCCACACAAGGATATACAATTTCAACCAGTGTGCCAAATGGTGCAGTTGG
>Ga0209189_1000362_pt1 | contig 38561 bp, 35 predicted proteins | sample C_130820_EF_Meta_FD_187308 | JGI IMG/M metagenome (GOLD analysis project Ga0209189, IMG submission 187308) | Freshwater microbial communities from Lake Croche, Canada to study carbon cycling - C_130820_EF_MetaG (SPAdes) (version 3) | ecosystem: Environmental > Aquatic > Freshwater > Lake...
AACTTTTTTATGCTTAATATTTCCGGTAACCGCGACAACTAAATCCTGTGGCAGATAACGCTTCTTGTAGTAATTAAAGACAGCGTTTCGAGACATTGACTTGATTGAATCAATAGTTCCTAGAATTGGGCGACCAAGAGGTGTATCCCCGTAATAAGTTTCGGCGTAAAGATCATGGACTAAATCGCTAGGGTCGTCATCGCGCATTGCAATTTCTTCCAAAACAACTTTGCGTTCAGCATCTACATCAAGGGCGCTAACGATCGATGATGTAATCAAATCTGAAACCACATCAATTGCCATCGGTAAATCTGTATCAATGACACGTGCATAGAAGCAGGTGTATTCCTTGCTGGTGAAGGCGTTCATCTCGCCACCAACAGATTCGATGGATGAAGAAATTTCTAACGCATTGCGTCGTTTCGTTCCTTTAAATAGTAAATGCTCTAGAAAGTGAGAAGCCCCAGCAACAGCCGGGGTTTCATCACGTGATCCAACATTTACCCAAATACCTATCGCGGCGCTGCGTACCGAAGGAACTTCTTCAGTAACGATACGCAGACCGCTAGGTAAAACTGAACGACGAACGCTCATTTATTCAGCTGAACCAGTTGTTCCATCTTCAAGTACAGGAACCAAAGACAACTTGCCCTTTGGATCGATCTCGCCGATTTCAACCTGGATCTTGTCGCCAACCTTCATAACCTCTTCCAGGTTTTCAATGCGCTTTCCACCATGTATCTTGCGAATCTGAGATACGTGGAGCAAGCCATCTTTACCTGGCATCAATGAAATGAATGCACCGAATGCAGCAAGCTTCACAACGGTACCTAAGTAACGCTCGCCAACTTCTGGCATCTGTGGGTTCGCAATTGCATTGATCTGTGCGCGAGCAGCTTCAGCTGAAGGTCCATCGGTTGCGCCGATGTAGATAGTTCCATCATCTTCAATTGAAATATCTGCGCCAGTTTCATCTTGAATCTGGTTAATAATCTTGCCCTTAGGCCCGATTACAGCACCAATCTGATCAACTGGAATCTTCACAGAAATAATGCGAGGAGCAAATGGGCTCATCTCATCTGGAGCATCTATTGCTTCATTCATGACATCTAGAATCGCAAGACGCGCTTCCTTAGCCTGCAATAGCGCACCTGCAAGAACAGATGCTGGAATTCCATCAAGCTTTGTATCTAGCTGTAGGGCTGTAACAAAGTCCTTTGTTCCAGCAACCTTAAAGTCCATATCTCCGAATGCATCTTCTGCACCCAAGATGTCTGTCAAAGCAACGTATTCAACCTTGCCATCAACATCATCTGAGATTAGACCCATTGCAATACCTGCAACTGGTGCGCGTAGTGGAACACCTGCGTTAAATAGTGCAAGTGTTGATGCACATACTGAACCCATAGATGTTGAACCATTTGAACCAAGTGCTTCAGAAACCTGACGGATTGCGTAAGGGAACTCTTCACGTGATGGAAGTACTGGAATCAATGCACGCTCAGCAAGTGCACCGTGGCCGATTTCGCGACGCTTTGGTGTACCAACACGACCTGTTTCACCAGTTGAATATGGTGGGAAGTTGTAGTTGTGCATGTAACGCTTGTGATTTTCAGGATTCAACGTATCTAGCTGTTGTTCCATCTTCAGCATGTTAAGAGTCGTGATTCCAAGAATCTGTGTCTCTCCACGTTCGAAGATTGCTGAACCGTGTACACGAGGAATAACTTCTACCTCTGCAGATAGCGCACGGATATCGCGAAGTCCGCGACCATCAATACGAATCTTGTCGCGCAATACGCGCTGACGCACAAGCTTCTTTGTCAATGAACGGAATGCTGCAGGAACTTCCTTCTCGCGGCCTTCAAACTGCGCGCTTACAGATTCCTTTGTCGCTGCACTGATCTCATCGATCTTTGTTTCGCGCTCTTGCTTACCAACAATTGTTAGCGCCTTTGCAAGATCATCCTTTGCAGCCTTTTCAACAGCGGCAAACACATCATCTTGGTAATCCAAGAAGACTGGGAATTCTGCAGTTGGCTTTGCGGCAACCTTTGCAAGCTTTGCCTGTGCGTCACAGAGAATCTTGATGAACGGCTTTGCGGCATCTAGGCCTTGTGCAACAACTTCTTCAGTAGGAGTTGGTGCGCCACCCTTGATTAATTCAATTGTGCGCTCTGTTGCTTCTGCTTCAACCATCATGATTGCAACATCATCATTGTTCACGCGACCGGCAACAACCATGTCAAAAACTGCGTTAGCAACTTGTGAGTGGTTAGGGAATGCAACCCACTGACCATCAATCAAAGCAACGCGAACGCCACCGATTGGACCAGAGAATGGAAGACCTGCAAGCTGTGTTGACATTGATGCAGCATTAATCGCAATAACGTCATACATATGATCTGGATCAAGTGCCATTACAGTCACAACGATCTGAACTTCGTTACGAAGTCCCTTAACAAATGATGGACGCAATGGACGGTCGATCAAACGACAAGTAAGAATCGCATCTTCTGATGGACGACCTTCACGACGGAAGAATGATCCTGGAATACGACCAACTGCATACATCTTCTCTTCAACATCAACTGTTAAAGGAAAGAAATCAAATTGATCCTTTGGTGTTTTTGATGCAGTTGTTGCTGAGAAGATCATTGTTTGATCATCTAGATAAACTGCTGCAGCTCCTGCTGCTTGGCGCGCTAGGCGTCCTGTTTCAAAACGAATTTCTCGTTTTCCGAATTTTCCGTTATCAATAACTGCAACGGCTGACTGAACCTCTTGACCCTCCATGGGTCCTCCTCTTTGTAGATTGAAAAGCGCGACAAAATTATCGGGCTTTGTTATCTGCCAAGAGAATGAATCTTCGATCGAAGTTCACGCGCACTATTTCCTTTAAAATCCTTTAAAAGAAGAATTGCGCGGAAACCACTACCGAGGACCATTGCTCTACGGCAGATTGTGTTTACTTAATTAGCGGCGAATACCGAGTTTCTCGATAATTGCGCGGTAACGATTGATGTCTGTCTTAGCTAAGTACTGAAGAATGCGGCGACGACGTCCAACTAGCAACAAAAGACCACGACGGTTGTGGTGATCATGTGGGTTAGTCTTCAAGTGATCTGTGATTTGTTCAATACGCTTTGAAAGAAGAGCGACCTGAGCTTCAGGTGATCCTGTGTCAGTAGGAGTAGAACCGTACTGAGCAATGATTTCTTTCTTTAGTTCTGGTGTTAATGCCATTTCTTGTTCTCCTTATGTACTGAGCACGAGGCTCTTTCGGTTTGATTCACGAAAGATTCGCTATCTCGATTGAAGGGCTAGGTTACCAGCGAGCCTATGAATAGGTGAAATCGGGCGGATTTGCCCGCTTAGAGCTCAGTTAATCTGCGGGCTTCTGCGCAATCCTTTGCCATTTGTTGAAGTAATGGCTCGAGTCCATCAAATTTCAAAGTCTCGCGAAGTCTCCAGCCAAATTCGATAGTTGCAGGCTTTGTATACAAATCAAGGCCCACTTGATCAAGTGCGTATGCCTCAACTTGGCGACCGCGAACACCTTCAAAAGTTGGATTTGTGCCAATTGAAATTGCAGCGGGCCAGCGATCAATTCCAACTGTTAACCAACCGGCATACACACCATCTGCTGGAATTGTTTGACCATCTATATTTCCAAGGTTTGCAGTTGGATATCCAATTTCACGTCCACGTTTTTCGCCATGAACAACAATTCCATCTAGACGATGTGGGCGGGTCAACATTTCTCGTGCACTTTCAACATCGCCATTTACTATGGCGGCACGAATTCGAGTGGAAGATATTGCTTCTTCTGCATTTGACTGTAAATCCAAAACAACAGTTTTAAATTCAGTGTGTGCGGCAAGCGTGGTCACATTACCTGCAGCCTTGAAACCATAAGTGAAGTTTTGACCGACAATAACTGTGCTTGCTTTGAGTTGTTCGATTAAAACCTTACTGACGAAATCTTCAGGTGCCATGGCAGCAAATTCTTTGGTGAACTTGATAACCGCAACCTGGTCTGCGTTATGAATCTTTAGTAGCTCAATTTTGTCGCTCAAGATAGTTAATAACGTTGGAGCCCGCTCAGGTGCAAAAATAGATACAGGGTGTGGATCAAAAGTCAGTGCAACAATCTTTTCATCGCCAGCTAATTCTTTGGCACGGTTAAGGATTTGCTGGTGCCCCTTGTGGACTCCATCAAAGTTACCAATAACGACGATACTCATATTCTTATTGTCTCAGAGTCATTGCGCTGCCGCGAATACAGCAATTGGCTTGGCTTTACTATCGACGTTCTGTAACAGGGCGATCAAATCGTTAGTTGCAGATATTCCTGCGTAAATCTGGTTGTCTGCATTAGCGGTCAGCGTGCGCCCAAAGGACAGCTCGATCTTCTCATCTAACTCAATCTCACGAACAGGAAATGTTGCACGTGCTACATCTGCTAAATCCAAGGTTGAAAACTCACCGTTCTTTAAGTGCGTCAACGAAACCGCCCGGTCTAAGCCAAAGCCTGCAACGCGAGAACGACGAAGCGAGTTGAGGTGTCCCCCAACGTTTAAAGCATCACCACAATCACGGGCGATGGCGCGAATAAATGTTCCAGATGAGCACGTTACTTCGATATCGATTTCAATACCTTTTTCAAACCTGCGGATGGCTAGAACATCTAATTGCGAAATAGTGACTTCGCGGGAAGGTAAAACAACTTCCTCGCCTGATCTGACTCGATCATAAGCACGTTCGCCAGCAATTTTTACAGCGGAAACTGAACTTGGGCGTTGCATAATTGTGCCGCGCATTTTTGATAACTCGTCAATAATCTGGGGATCTGTAATTGCAGAAGTATCTGCCGTGCTAATTACTTCACCTTCAACATCATCGGTAACTGTTGCAGCACCTAACACCACGGTTGCTTGATAGCTCTTGTCGCCATCTGTGATGTATTGCAAAAGCCGAGTTCCGTTGTTAAATCCTAAAACCAGGATTCCGGTTGCCATTGGGTCAAGAGTTCCAGCATGACCAACTTTGCGTGTGCCAAGTGCCTTGCGTGCAATAGCAACCACATCGTGGCTTGTCATGCCTGGCTCTTTATCTACAACCAGAAAACCGTGCTCGTGCACTATGTGCGTCGCTACTCTTCTTCGATTACGCGTGGAGCTTTGTAAGGATCTTCTCCCCCGGCAAAGCTGGCATTCTTTCGAAGCTCTGCCACTTGAGCATCTTGCTCGTGAACCTTTGCAAGCAAAGAATCAAGTGCCAGTGCGCTTTCAGGTAAACCATCTTCAAAGAATTCAATGCTTGGTGTAATTCGAAGACCTAATTCGCGGCCAAGTGCTGAACGAATTGCACCCTTAGCGCTATCTAACGCTGCGGCGGTTGCTGCGCGCTCATCTAGACCACCAAGGACTGTATAAAACACTGAGGCTTGCTGAAGATCGCCAGTAACGCGCGCATCAGTAACAGTTACAAAACCTAGACGTGGATCTTTAATCTTTGTCTCAAGCAGGTTTGCAACTACTACCTTGATGCGGTCGGCGACCTTCAGTGTGCGATGTGATTGACCCATTGTTTATGCTCGCTTTTTCTCAACCATCTCAAAGCACTGAACGATGTCGCCTTGTGCGATCTCCTTCATGTTGCCAAGGCCAATACCGCATTCGAATCCTTCACGGACTTCAGTCGCATCATCCTTGAATCGCTTGAGTGAATCAATTGTGAGGTTATCAACCAAGACTGTTCCGTTGCGCAAAATTCGTGCCTTTGCATTACGACGGATAACTCCATCCTTAACAACAGATCCAGCAATATTTCCAGCCTTTGAAGACTTGAAGATTTCGCGAACTTCGGCACTACCGATGATCGATTCTTCATACTCTGGCTTGAGCATGCCCTTAAGGGAAAGCTCAATCTCTTCAATTGCGTTATAGATAACTGAGTAGAAACGAACTTCAACACCTTCTTGATCAGCATAAATTGCAGTTTGTGGCTCTGGCTTAACGTTAAAGCCGATCACAACTGCAGTAGAGGCAGATGCCAAGGTGATATCGCTCTTAGTGATTGCACCAACACCGCGGTGAATAACGCGAAGATCAACTTCTGCGCCAACATCCAACTGCATCAATGCATCTTCTAGCGCTTCAACAGAACCAGAAACGTCACCCTTAAGAATCAGGTTCAGTGTAGAAATCTTGGACTGCTCCATGAAGTCTTCCAGTGAAACCTTCTTACGAGCCTTAGCGAGCTGTGCATTACGTTCTGCGGCTTGTCGCTTTTCAGCAATCTGACGTGCAGTGCGGTCTTCATCAGCAACAAGGAAGGTATCGCCAGCACTTGGAACAGAAGTAAATCCAAGTACCTGCACCGGACGAGAAGGACCAGCGACATCAACGTTGTCGCCGTTTTCATCCAACATCGCACGAACGCGACCAAATGCACTACCGGCAACGATTGCATCACCAATCTTTAATGTTCCGCGCTGAACGAGAACAGTGGCAACTGGTCCACGACCACGATCAAGGTGAGCTTCAATAGCAACACCACGAGCATCATCATTAGCAACAGCACGCAGATCGATAGCAGCATCTGCTGTTAGTAAAATTGAATCGATCAACTGATCAATACCGATACCAGCCTTTGCAGAAACGTTTACGAATATTGTGTCTCCACCGTACTCTTCTGCGATCAAGTTGTACTCGGTTAGCTGTTGGCGAACCTTGTCTGGGTTTGCACCCTCTTTATCAACCTTGTTAACTGCAACTACAATAGGAACATCGGCTGCTTGCGCGTGATTTAGCGCTTCAATTGTCTGAGGCATGATTCCATCATCTGCGGCAACAACCAGAACAGCGATGTCAGTTACCTTCGCACCACGAGCACGCATAGCGGTAAACGCCTCGTGACCTGGTGTATCGATAAATGTAATCGCACGGTTAGTGCCCTCATGATCATGGTGAATTTGGTATGCACCGATGTGCTGGGTAATACCGCCTGCTTCACCTTTCATAACTTCAGATTTACGGATCGCATCTAGAAGAGAAGTCTTACCGTGATCAACGTGACCCATAACTGTTACTACTGGTGGACGTGCAACCAATGTGTCTGGATCTAGATCATCTAGTTCGCCAGCTAAATCGATGTCGAAGTCTTGTAGTAATTCGCGGTCTTCATCTTCGGGGCTAACAATTTCGATGTTATATCCAAGTTGAACACCAAGAATTTCAAATGTGTCAGCATCGACAGATTGTGTTGCTGTAACCATTTCACCTAAGTGGAATAGTGCTGCAACTAGCGCTGCTGGATCTGCACCAATCTTGTCTGCGAAATCTGCCAATGAAGCTCCGCGACGCATACGAATAGGCGTCTTGCCATCACCGTGAGGAACAACTGCGCCACCAAGTTGTGGTGCCTGCATATTGTCGAACTCATCGCGTAATGCCTTACGTGACTTTTGTTTACGACCAGACTTCTTGCTTGCATTCTTTCCGAATGCTCCACCTGCGCCACCGCGTTGTGGTGGACGACCGCCACCTGGACGTTGCGGACCACCAGCCGGTGCACCGCCAGTTCCTGGTGTATTTGATTTATACGGAGATGATGATGGTGCGCCACCAGTGCGTGGTGGAAAACCTGCACCAGTTGCTGGACCACCAGTGCGAGGTGCACCTGGACGTGCTGCAAATCCTGGACGTACAGAACCTGGACGTGATCCCGCCATTCCTGGACGAGGTGCTCCAGTTCCTTGCGGACGTTGTGGTGGACGTGGAACCGCACCCCCTGTTGAAAATGGATTGTTACCTGGACGAGGTGGACGCGGAACCGCACCCCCTGTTGAAAATGGATTGTTACCTGGACGTGGTGCAGGTGCAGTTGGTGTTGCAGGTGCGCCACTTTCAGTTGCACGGTCTGCAGCGCGCTGTGTTGATTCATTTTTCGCCGCTTCGTGCTTTGCGGCTTCCTCTTTATTTGCAATTGATTTCGCTTGTTCAAGCTTGAGCGCTTCGATGTCTACGCCAAGTTCAGCTGCAAGTTCGGCTGCTTGTTCAGCACTGACTTCACCCTTTGGCTTTGCTGCAGCTTTCTTAGCAGCGGCCTTCTTGACGGGTTTCTTTTCCTCGACCGGTTTTGCATCGGGATACATTTCAATCAACTTACGGACAACTGGTGCCTCTACTGTTGATGATGCGGAGCGAACAAACTCGCCCATTTCTTGGAGTTTTGCAAGTACAACCTTGCTCTCCATACCGAGTTGTTTTGCCAACTCATGTACGCGGACCTTTGACACATTTCTCCTGTCTTGGCCCGCATTTTCTCAAATGCAAGCCTTAGTTGAACGACCTCATAGTTCTAACGAGCTCATTTGAGTTTCATATCTTTCATATCCATTCGTTGTGTGTGATACATCTTGTGTAAAAATTCGAACTAACTTTCAAGAAACTTCAGAAGTTCCGATACATCGATCGCCCCGTCTTGCTGCTCCTTATTTATTTTAAGGGCAAAACGAAAAGCGCCTCGATTTATCGCACCTTCTGCACACTTCTTGTGAAGCCAAGCGCCCCGACCTGGAGCACCGCCTTTGATATCTGGAATCAATTTTCCATCGATCAAAACCACTCGAATTAATGCTGTTGGGTTCGCCTTCTTTCGGCAGCCAATGCAGCTGCGTACCGGAAAGTGTGAATCCAACTCGCTCATGGTATCCAACTAGAGCCCTCCAGTCATAATCTGGTACTTGGTCATAATGCGCGGTTGGCTCACAAGGCTGCGTCTGTGGCAGCGGGAACAACTGTGTCCGGGTGAATATCAATACGCCAGCCAGTCAATCGCGCGGCCAGGCGAGCATTCTGTCCATCTTTTCCGATGGCCAAGGAAAGTTGGTAATCCGGAACGATTACCTTTGCACTGCGTGTTGCAAGATCAGTGATTTCAACTGAACTGACCTTTGCTGGAGCAAGTGCTGCTGCAACAAACTCTGCTGGATCTTCAGACCAATCAACAATGTCAATCTTTTCTCCGTGTAGTTCATCCATCACGGCGCGGGCACGAGAGCCCATTGGGCCAATCAAAGAACCCTTTGGGCTAACACCAGCGCGATGTGTTTTAACTGCAAGTTTTGTTCGATGTCCTGCTTCGCGCGCAACAGCCATAATTTCAACGATGCGATCGTTAATCTCTGGAACTTCAAATGCAAATAGCTGTTTCACAAGTGCTGGGTGAGAACGGGACAACATAATTTCAGGTCCCTTTAATCCCTGCTTAACTTCAACAACAAAACACTTAATACGATCACCGTGGTTATAAACCTCGCCCGGTACCTGCTCCTGTGGTGGAATTCGGCCTTCAACGCGGCCAAGGTTGACGTTAATCATTTTCGGATCACGACCCTGTTGTACAACACCAGAAATAACATCACCAACTGAAGCGGTGAACTCGCCAACGATTTCGGCATCATTGGTTTCACGCATTTTTAATTTGATTATCTGGCGCGCAGTCGATGTTGCAACACGCGAAAATCCATCGGGTGAATCAACCTCTTCACTAACGCGAGTTCCGTCTTCGCCAAAGATTGGCACAAAGATAGAAATCTCACCGGTCTCGCGATCTAAGTGCGCTCTAGCATGGCGCTTGGCTGTCTCTGTTTGATTGTAGGCACCAAGGACCGCAACTTCGATTGCATAAATTAGATCTTCCAGATGAATATCTTTTTCTGTCGTTAGGGCAGCTAAGGCGGACATTTCTACATGCATTAAATCTCATCCTTACGATTGAATTCGATCTCAACATGTGCACGTTTGATATCTGCAAAGGCAACTTCATGAGTCTTCATACGACCCTTAATATTCTCAATCAAAATTGCTCTGACCTCATCAAATTCGGTTAAGCGACCAGACACTTCAGTGTCGTCGTTAAGTGTTGCTTTGATAATTCTGGTCAGATTCTTCGTCCAGTGTCGAGGCAAAGTTAGTGGACGTTCGATTCCAGGTGATGTGACTTCAAGGGTAAAAGCTTCAGTTAACAATGGAGACTCATCCAGAATTGCTGAAATCTCACGGCTAACAACGGTTACTTCATCAAGGCTTAGTGGAGCATTACCATCAATCATGCAAGTAACGATGCGGTGATTACCAGGATTGCTTGTAAATACATCTTCTAGAAAGAATCCCGCGTTTTCTACAGCAGGTCGAATTGCATCGGCGATTGAATCTTTAAGGGCCATCAATTTCTTCTTTCTATTAAGTTGTGGAGTAATTGTAACGCGAATAATTAAAAGGTTGCAATTCCTACTTTTACAATTAATGCAACCGTCACAATTAAGAAGACTTTACGCACCAAAGTCGATCCGCCCTTAATCGCCAATCGTGACCCAAGAATTGCTCCCGATATATTGGCAATTCCCATGATGATTCCGATCTGCCAAATAACCGCCCCATGGATCCCAAACACCATAATTGCACCAACGTTGGTCGCAACATTGACTACTTTTGCAATCGCCGATGCTGTAATAAAGGCATACCCAAGGGATGCAACCAGAATAAGCATCAAGAAAGAACCAGTCCCTGGTCCAAAGATTCCGTCGTAAAAACCAATGACAGCACCTGCTAGGCCAGCTATCTGAACTCTTTGATGCGGTTGATGGCGTAAGTTTTCAAACTTTCCTAAATCAGGTTTAAACCAAGCATAAATTGCAACAATTATTAAGAGCACCAAAACCATTGGGCGCATACTGCTTGTTGGAATCTTTGATGCCAGCACCGCTCCCCCGGCAGATCCCAAAAATGCAGGCAATCCCATTGCAATCAATATCTTCGGATCTGGCTTAATCTGCTTTCGATACAGAGCAGCCGCTGTTGTTGTTCCGAAAACTGCAGATAATTTATTTGTGCCAAGTACTTCGGCAGTTTCAGACTTTGGTAACCCGATTAGCAATGCAGGCAGTTGAATCAATCCCCCGCCACCAGCTATTGAATCGATAAAGCCAGCGAAAAATGATGCTGCTAAAAGAAAAAGTGAGGTCGCAATTGTTAAATCGTGAAACACGATTATTTAAGAAGTTCTGCGATCGAAGTTACAGCAGAAGTAAGTGCAACCTCTTTTTTGTCACCAGTCTTGCGAACTCGAACTTCAACATTGCCATCAGCCAAAGCCTTACCCACAACTACGATAATTGGATTACCAATTAATTCAGCATCTTTAAACTTAACACCAGGACTTGCATCACGACGATCATCTAACATGACCGAAATTCCCTGTGCTTCAAGATCAGTGCCAAGCTTTAGCGCTGTATCAAATAACAGGTCATCTTTACCCGCTGCGACAATATGAACCTTGGCTGGCGCCAATTCTGCTGGCCAGTTGAGCCCAATTTCATCATGTGTTTGCTCAGCGATGGCAGCAACTGCGCGTGTTACACCGATTCCATAAGAACCCATAGTCACAATTTGCGACTTACCGTTTTGGTCAAGAACTGTCAGATTTAATGCTTCTGCATACTTGCGACCAAGTTGGAAGATGTGGCCGATTTCGATTGCGCGATCAATAACAACAGGTGTTGCACACTCTGGACATGCATCTCCTGCACGAACTTCAGCAGCTTCTACATAACCATCTGGTGTGAAATCGCGACCATTCACAACATTTCGCGCATGTCGATCCTTCTTGTTCGCACCAGTTACCCATGAAGTTCCGGGTGCTACGTGTGGATCTGCATAAACAGTAATGCCAGATTTCTTGGCATCCTGTGGCCCGATGTAACCCTTAACTAGACCAGGGAACTTTGCGAAATCTGCATCTTCAAATACACGAAGCTCATGGATTCCACCAAGGTTTTCTTGGAAACGCTTTAAATCAACTTCGCGATCTCCAGGTACTAGTACGCATACAGCTTTGTTATCTGCCATCAGCATCACATTTTTTAAAGTGTTTGCCCCAGTAAATCCCCCACCAAACTTGGCATTTAGCAGTTCAACTAAAGAATCAATAGTTGGCGTATTTGGTGAATCAAAATCCTCAAGCGCGGGAGTTTTTGAAAAATCCTCAGCATCCACCTTCGTGACCATCGCTTCAACATTTGCGGCAAATCCACACTGAGGACACAAGACATATGTATCTTCACCTGTTGAACAAGGAGCCAGGAATTCTTCTGACTTAGATCCACCCATAGCACCTGAAACAGCCTTCACAATTTTATAGTTCATACCAAGGCGATCAAATGTTTTTACATATGCTTCGCGATGTTCTTGATAGGACACTTCAAGGCCAGCATCATCGCTGTCAAATGAGTATGAGTCTTTCATGACGAACTCACGGCCTCGGATAATCCCGCTACGAGGTCGGGCTTCATCGCGGAACTTTGTTCCGATCTGGTAAATACTAAGTGGCAAATCTTTATACGAGGAGTACTCGCCTTTAACCATTAAAGTAAACATCTCTTCGTGGGTTGGACCTAGTAGGTAATCCCCACCTTTGCGATCTTGCAATCTAAACAACGCTGGCCCGTACTCTTCCCAACGATTAGTAGTTTCATATGCATCACGTGGAAGAAGTGATGGAAAGTTAACTTCTTGGAACCCCGCCTTATCCATTTCTTCACGAATCACTCGTTCAACATTTCGAAGTGTTATCACGCCAAGTGGCAGCCACGAATAAATACCTGCAGCAATCCTGCGCACGTAGCCAGCCCGAACTAGCAGCTTATGGCTTGCGACCTCAGCATCTGCTGGATCATCGCGAAGAGTACGCAAAAATAGCGTAGACATTTTCAACATGGGCAAACCCTATCGAACATCAACTGAAGGTTGCCCTGAAGCAACTCCGGCGGCTTCCATTTCTTCTGCTAAACGCATAGCTTCTTCGATAAGTGTTTCAACAATTTGTGCTTCTGGAACAGTCTTGATGACCTGACCCTTAACAAATATCTGACCCTTGCCATTTCCTGAAGCAACACCAAGATCTGCTTCACGTGCTTCGCCAGGACCATTAACAACACAACCCATAACTGCTACGCGCAGTGGAACAGTCATGCCTTCCAAGCCAGCCTGCACTTTTTCAGCCAATGTATACACATCAACTTGTGCGCGACCACATGACGGGCAAGAAACAATTTCAAGTTTGCGTTGACGCAAATTGAGGGATTCAAGAATAGAAATTCCTACCTTCACCTCTTCAACAGGTGGTGCAGATAAAGAAACGCGAATTGTGTCGCCAATACCTTCGGCTAACAAAATTCCAAAAGCGGTTGCAGATTTAATTGTGCCTTGAAACAGTGGACCAGCCTCTGTTACGCCAAGGTGTAACGGGTAATCACACTTTGCAGCAAGAATTCGATAAGCGTTGACCATTGTTACCGGGTCATGATGCTTTACTGAAATTTTGATATCTGAAAAACCGTGCTCTTCAAATAAAGATGCTTCCCACAATGCAGACTCTGCAAGTGCTTCAGGCGTTGCCTTTCCATACTTTGCAAGTAAACGAGGATCTAAAGAACCAGCGTTTACGCCAATGCGAATAGGAATACCGGCATCCCCTGCTGCTTTTGCAACCTCTTTAACTTTGTCATCAAACTGCTTGATATTTCCAGGATTAACTCGAACTGCCGCACAACCTGCATCAATTGCAGCGAAGATGTACTTAGGTTGAAAGTGAATATCTGCAATAACCGGAATCTGTGACTTCTTAGCAATTTGAGCCAGCGCATCTGCATCATCTTGACTTGGAACTGCGACACGAACTATTTGGCAACCAGATGCCGTTAACTCTGCGATCTGCTGCAATGTTGCGTTCACATCGGCGGTCAAAGTTGTACACATCGATTGAACTGAAACCGGTGAATCGCTGCCTACCCCGACGGAACCAACTTTCAGCTGACGCGTCTTGCGACGTGGATGCAATGTTGGAGGAGGCGCACTTGGAATTCCTAGATCAACCATGGCTTTATTCTGCACTACTCAGGCAAAAACTGCCGAATTAAAGCCACCTGCACTTGCTTAAAGGTTGAGCGTTACAGGATTGATCACATCTGCAACCAACAAAAGCAGGGTTAAGCAAGCAAGAATCACAAAAACCACCATCGTTACTGGGGTAAGCACAGTCACATCTATTGCAGCAGGTCGTGGACGACCACGTAACCGAGCAAAAAATGCGCGAATTTCATCAGCGATTGCAACTGCCATATGTCCGCCATCCAAAGGCAAGATTGGCAATAAATTAAATATTCCAACAAAGATGTTCAAACTAGCAATGATTAAGAGAAATGTTGCTAACCGTTCAGAAACAGTTAACTGGGAGTCTCCTACTGCCTGACCTGAAACTCGAGCTACCCCAACGACACCAACTAAGCCATTCGCATCGCGTTTTTCGCCGTGAACAGTTTGTCCCCACAGTGCTGGAACCTTTGCTGGCAATTTAACAAGTGATTTCACACTCTCTGTGATGAAATTCTTAGTTAACTTAAAAGAATTTGATGCAGCCGAAATTAATCCAAACCGCTTCACGCCAACTGTGTTTACGATTCCAAGTACGTAGCGCTTCGTACCTTCAACATCTGTTAATCGTGGCGTCGCTTTCACGGTAATTTGCTGGCCAGCTCTAGTCAATCCAATGGTCAATTCTTTCCCACCTGAATTGCGAATTGCTTCAACATCTTTGTACCAATTTGTGACTTTTACTCCATTGATTGAGACAACTTCATCTCCTGCTTGAATTCCTACGGATTGTGCAACAGAGCCCGAGACGACTTCGCCAATAACTGGCAAAACCTGATTTGTTCCCACTCCTGCAAATAAAGTGAACAGAAGTAAGTAGCCAAGTACGAAATGAAGCAACGAACCCGCTCCCAGTACAACAAGTTTCTTGCCTGAACTCGCCTTATAGAAAGCTCTTGATTCCTCGCCTTCAGGCATCTGATCATTAGGTGCCATGCCTTCAATTCGACAGTACCCACCAGCAGGAATCGCTTTGATACCAAACTCAGTTTCACCGCGCTGGGTTGACCATAAACGCTTTCCAAATCCAAGGAAGAACTCTGAAACCTTCATTCCATAATGACGTGCTGTTAGGTAATGGCCGAATTCATGCACCATAACTGAAAAGAGAAGCGCAACTATAAAAGCTGCGATACCTAGAATCTGCATCAATTACCTAACCGTGAGAAGTTGTTCCGGAGTATGCACGATACCGCTGACACCTTGAGATATCGCAGTTTATCCGCCTAAAAGGTTCTGAGTTGTCCCGAGAGATTATTTAGCAACCTTGACCTTGCGCCCTACAAATTGTCCTGCGATAACAAGAATCAATGCCAACATGAACATGGCAGAGCCAATGACATTTGCCTGGGCTGGGATTCCGCGGGCTGCGGAAACATAGACAAACTTTGGAAATGTGGTCAGGGTTCCAGAATTAAAGTTGGTAATGATGAAGTCATCAAATGACAAGCTAAAGGCCAAAAGCGCAGCACCTGCAATACCAGGGGCCACCAACGGCAAAGTCACACGTCGGAAAGTTTCTAATTCATTTGCATAGAGATCCATTGCTGCTTGCTCTAAACGTGGATCCAGGGATGCGATACGTGCCTTAACAGTTACAACTACAAATGAAATACAGAACATCACGTGTGCAATTACTGTTGGCCAGAAGCCTGGGTTGATATGAAACACCAAGAACAAGGACAAAAGCGAAGCACCCAAAACAATTTCGGGTGTTGCCATTGGTAAGAAGATCAATAGATTTGAGGTTGAACGACCCTTGAATGCATAACGACCAATTGCAAAGGCAATCATCGTGCCAAGAATCGTTGCAAAAGTTGTAGCCAATAAACCAATCTTGATCGAATTACCCAGCGCCGAACATACTTCTGGTGCACCGCACGGGTTCTTCCAGTTATTTAAAGTAAAACCCTTCCATACAAGGTTGGACTTACCAGAATCATTAAAGGAGAAAGCGAAGGTATAAAGAACTGGGATAAACAAATAAGTGAAACCAAAAACAGCATAAATGCGGATCAGATTGCGGCCAAACCAGCGTGATAGACGTGCCTTGGCTGGGATCGTTGGGATTGATGCATCTTTTTGATTGCTCATACCAACTCCTCCGTTCCGGCCTTACGGATATAAATGGTGACAAGAATCAGAATCGCAGCCATCAATGTAAATGACAATGCTGCAGCAGTTGGGTAATCAACGATCTTGAAATATCGGGACTCAATGACGTTTCCGATCATCTTTGTATTAGGACTTCCCAAAATTGCAGCATTTACATAGTCGCCTGCTGCCGGAATAAAGGTCAGCAAAGTTCCTGCGACAACGCCAGGCATGGACAATGGCAACGTTACTTTGCGGAAGGTAGTAATTCCATTGGCATACAAATCCCCTGATGCTTCCATCGTGCGCGGATCGATGCGCTCTAATGATGCATACAAAGGCAAAGTCATAAAGGGCAAAAAGTTGTATGTCATGCCCATGACCACGGCAAAAGAGGTAGATGTCAAGGTCGTACTTTGACTAATAATTCCGAAGTTTCGCAGGGTCGGAACTACAAATCCTTCCTCACCAAGAATCTGCTTCCAGGCAACTGTACGAAGTAGAAATGAGACAAAGAATGGGGCAACAACTAACACCAACAGCAAGTTCTTTAATTTTCCAGCTTTGAATGCAATTGCGTAGGCCAAGGGGTAAGCGATTGCTAATGCCAAAATCGTTGCTAATAATGCAAAAACAAAGGAGCGTGCAAACTGTTCCTTATTGTCAGTAAAAGCGTTGACGTAATTTGCAAAATGAAAAGTCTGCTCATTTTGTCCAGTATCTCCCCCAGCAATTGGTGTCTGGGTTGAGGTTTGAGCCAAGTTGACAATCGGCAAAATAAAAAAGGTAAATAAGAATAGAAAACCTGGAAGCAACAGCAGGTAAGGCATCTTCACCTTAGACAAGGCGTTGCTCATTCCTCGTCTAGTTCCTCAGGGTTAACTTCTAGTCCGGCTTCAACATCTTCATCTCCACGCAATGCAAAGGTGAAGTTCGGTTCCCAAGAAATGACAACCTCATCGCCCTTATCAAACGGTGGAACACCATCATCATTTTGTTCAAACACCATAACTTCTTGTCCCCAAGGCATCAGTACTTGGTACTGCGTAGATACGCCGATATAAGAAACATCTTCGATACGACCACCGGTCAGAATGTTTCCACGAGTTGGTGTTCCAACAAGAGAGATACGGAATTTTTCTGGTCGGATTCCTGCATAAATTGAACTGTCAACCGCGTGGCTACGGCTCTTAGGCATCGAAATCTTTTGGCCAAATAGATCAACAACTAAATTGTCTCCATCAGTGCCCTCAATGCGTCCCTTAATCAGGTTTGATTGACCTAAGAAGTTGGCAACAAAAGCGGTATTTGGATTGTCATAAAGATCTGCAGGTGAGCCCATCTGTTCAATCTCGCCCTCGTTCATAACAGCGATGGTGTCAGCCATAGTCATGGCTTCTTCCTGATCGTGTGTTACGTGAACAAAAGTAAGGCCAACTTCGCGTTGAATCCATTTCAGTTCGATCTGCATTTGGCGTCGAAGTTTTAGATCTAACGCACCCAGTGGCTCATCCAATAGCAGAAGTGCGGGGCGGTTAACAATTGCGCGAGCTAGTGCAATGCGCTGTTGCTGTCCACCAGATAACTGGGTTGGCTTGCGTTGAGCAAGGTGAGGTAGTTCTACTAATTCGAGAACTTTGTTTACATCTGCAGTCACATCTTTAATTCCACGACGGCGCAAACCAAATGCAATGTTTTCAAAAATTGTTAAATGTGGAAACAGGGCATAATTTTGGAAGACGGTATTGATTGGACGCTGATACGGACGCTTGGTCGTAATATCTGTTGCACCTAAATGAATACTTCCAACTGTTGGCTCCTCCAACCCTGCGATCATTCGCAGAGTTGTTGTCTTTCCACATCCTGATGGACCAAGTAAGGCAAAAAATGAACCTTCAGCGATCGTTAATGAAAGATCATTGACGGCCGTAAAATCACCATACGACTTTGTAATGCGGGTAAGACGTAGATCTCCTCGCGTTGCAGATGAAACGTCAGGCACTAGTTGCCAGCCGCCTTCTGAAACGCTTCGCCCCATGAAGTTTCTTCAGCTGGAGTCAATGAACGGAAAACGCTTAAGTTCTTCGAAGTCTTTGCATCAGGGAAGATGAATGGACTGTTCGCAAGTTCTGGAGCAATCTTTTCCATTTCTGCTTGTGCACCCTTAACTGGGCACACGTACTTAACATAAGCAGCAACTTCGGCAGCAATAGCTGGCTCGTAGTAAAAATTGATCAACTTCTCTGCATTTGCCTTACCCTCAGCAGTTGCTGTTGAGGGAACCATCATGTTGTCACCTGAAATTGTTCCGCCTGACTCTGGAATTGCGAAGTCAAACTTTCCTTCATTTTCAGATTTCAAAATAAACATATCGCCAGACCAGCCAATAACAGCAGTTGCATCACCAGAAGTGAGATCTTGTGCGTATTCATTGCCCTTTACGCCGCGGATCCAGCCATCGCTAATCTTCTTTGCCATAAAATCAACAGCATTCATGAATTGCGCTTCAGTAACTGTCTGAAGGTTTACGCCCTGCGAGCGCAAAATAATTCCGATTGTGTCGCGCATTTCTGAAAGTACAACAATCTTTCCCTTGTTTTGTGGTGAGAAAAGTTCATCCAGCGTGTGAATACCCTTTGGATTCTTTTCTGTATTCCAACCAAAGCCAGCCATAATGCCTTGCCAGGTCAAAGATTGTTCGCGCTTAGGATCAAATGATGGTGATGCAAGTGTGTCGAGAATGTTTACTTTGTTTGGAACATTTGCCACATCAAACTTTTGTGTGTACCCAAGACGGATCCAGCGTGCAGCCATCCAGTCTGTAGGTGTAACTAAGTCATAACCAATATCTTTGCCAAGCTTTAATTGCGCTTGAACTTTTCCAAAAAACTCATCGTTGTCGTTGTAATCTTCTAAGTAATTAGCGGTAATGCCAGTCTCTTTTGAGAACTTTTCAAGTGTTGGGTACTTTTTTGTATTCTTGTCGTAATCAAGATACAACGGCCAGTTGCCCCAACGAACGGTATTTTTTCCTCCAGCAGAAGATGATGAACCTCCGCCACCACACGCAGCGAGTAATCCTGCTGCACTTAAACCACCTGCGCCTGCGAGTACTCCGCGGCGAGAAACCATTGCACCTAAAACCGTTTTTGCTTCTGGTGAGAGTGAACTTTCTTTTGACATACTGATTTACTCCTTAAGGGTTAAGCACAAGCTAGTTGTCGGATTACCGAGCCTCAAGCTTTCTGTGGGTAGTGGGCTGATAGAACAGATGAGAACAGGGGGAAATACTACGCCCCAAGATTAGTCATCACATGCTTAATTCGGGTGTAATCCTCGAAGCCGTAGCCGGAGAGATCTTTGCCATATCCCGAACGCTTGAACCCTCCGTGGGGCATCTCGGCTACCAGCGGAATGTGGGTATTGATCCAAACGCAGCCAAAGTCAAAGGCCTTTGCCATGCGCATCGCTGTTCCGTGGTTAGCGGTCCAGACGCTAGATGCCAATCCGTATTCGACCCCGTTAGCCATGGCTATCGCCTGGGCCTCATCGGTGAATTTCTGAACGGTAATAACTGGCCCGAAGATCTCCTTCTGAATAAGTTCATCGTCTTGTCGCAATCCGGCAACAACTGTTGCTGGGAAGAAAAAGCCGGGGCGATCTAGTGCGCTTCCACCAGTAGTCAATGTGGCATGTGTCGGAACCCGCGATAACAGATCTGAAACGCGAGCCAACTGGTTGGCGTTATTGACCGGCCCCAAGAAAACATCGTCGTCGGCAGGTGCGCCAATAGCAATCTGCTTAGCTTGTTCGGTAATAAGAGCAACAAATTGATCGTATACAGAATCTTGCACAATCACACGGGTCGCAGCTGTGCAATCTTGACCAGCGTTGAAATACCCGGCGATAGCAATTGCTTCGGCTGCTGCTGCTAAATCTGCATCGGCAAAAACAACAACAGGTGCTTTGCCGCCAAGTTCTAGGTGAACACGCTTTACTTGCTTCGCCGCAGATTCGGCAACCTTGATTCCGGCAGCAACTGATCCAGTAATTGAAACCATATCCGGACGCGTGTGATTAACAAGTGCAGCACCAGTTTCGCGCTCGCCACATACAACATTGAAAACTCCTGCGGGTAAAAATTCCGCCATCAAATTAGCCATCCAAACAGTTGATGCAGGAGTCGTATCACTTGGTTTTAGTACAACAGTATTTCCGGCTGCAATTGCAGGTGCCCACTTCCAGACCGCCATCATCATTGGATAGTTCCAAGGTGTTACCTGTCCAATTACTCCAACAGGTTCGCGACGAATCATTGATGTCATCCCTGGCATATATTCACCAGCAGATTTTCCTTCAAGATTTCTGGCAGCACCCGCAAAAAATCTAATCTGATCAACCATTGGTGGAACTTCTTCAGAAGTTGTCAGTGAAATTGGCTTGCCAGTATTTTCACATTCGATCGCAATAACTTCCTCTGCTCGCTCTTCGATTGCATCTGCAATTTTCAGAAGTGCACGTTGGCGTTGCGAAGGCGTTGAATCGCGCCAATCGACAAAAGCATTGCTAGCCGCATTAAATGCAGCATCAATATCAGCTGCGTTTGATTTTGGAGCGGTAGCAAAAGGCTGCCCTGTCGCTGGATTTACAAGGGTTGTAGTTTCACCTGATGTTGATTCCACAGACTTGCCATTGATGAAGTTACTGAGCTTTTTCATGTGCCAGAGCCTAGCAATTTCAGTGCGATCTAACTAGTAGGTGAAACTTTCTCCGCTGCTGCTAATTGACCACATGCACCATCAATTTCACGACCGCGGGTATCTCGAACAGTTACTGGAACACCATAACTTTCGAGGATGCGTACGAACTCTGCTTCATCTTCGCGTCGCGAAGCGGTCCACTTTGATCCAGGAGTTGGATTAAGCGGAATCAAATTGACGTGTGCGTTTCGATTTTTCAGTAATCTACCCAGCAAATCTGAGCGCCATGATTGATCATTAATGTCCCGAATAAGTGCGTACTCAATAGAGTAACGACGCCCTGTCTTCTTTTCGTAAGCATCTGCGGCAGCAAGAACTTCGCGAATGTTGTAGCGATTATTAATTGGAACCAACGAATCGCGAAGCTCATCATCTGGGGTGTGCAACGAGACAGCTAAGGTGCAGTTGATACCCTCATCCATAAGTTTTTCGATTCCGTTTACCAGGCCAACTGTTGATACAACAACTGATCTGGCAGAGATCCCCAGTCCATCTGGGTTGGCATCGGTGATGTTTCGCAAAGTTCGTACAACAGCGTTGTAGTTGGCTAATGGCTCACCCATTCCCATAAACACAATATTTGAAAGTCGTGTGGGGCCACCAGGAAGTTCGCCATTGGCACATGCTCGTGCTGCAGCAACAATCTGATCAGTAATTTCTCCGGCAGTTAAGTTTCTAGTTAAACCTGCTTGACCAGTTGCACAAAATGGGCAATTCATACCGCAACCGGCTTGCGATGAAATGCAGACAGTTACTCGATCGGTGTATCGCATCAAAACGCTTTCTACCAACACACCATCGTGTAGCTTCCACAAATCTTTTCTTGTCATTCCGTTATCTGTGGTGCGAGTTGTCACCAAGGTAATCATTTTTGGGGTCAATGCATCTGCAATTGTTTGGCGCTCTGCGGCCGGAATATCAGTCCATTCATCGGGATTGCTTGAAAGATGGCTGAAGTAATGTGTTGCTACTTGAGTAGCTCTGAAGGGCTGAAAACCTAGATCTTTAGCAAATGCTTTACGGTCAGTTGGAGAAAAGTCCGCCAAATGCTTCGGGGCCTTTTTGCGCTGAATTGGCTCATCAAAAACCAGATTTACTTCAGGAACTTTCCCGCTCATAAGAAGTGCTTAACTAATTCAAGAGCAAGCCACATTGCTGGTGCTGACAAAACAACTGAGTCAAGTCGATCCAACATACCGCCATGGCCTGGTAACAGTGATCCCATATCTTTCAGGCTCATGTCACGTTTCATGGCGCTCTCGATTAAGTCGCCACACGTTGCGGTAAAGACAATCATTAATCCAACAATTATGCCAATCCACCAATGCATATCCATGATGTACTTAAAAGCTAGACATCCTCCGATGACCGTAAAGATAGTTGATCCAATAAGTCCTTCCCATGTTTTCTTTGGGGAAATTGTTGGGACTAACGGATGCTTACCAAGCAGGACGCCCACTATGTAGCCAAAGGTGTCATTGCACCCAACTAAAACCATAAATGTCATTACTCGCTGAAAGCCCGTACTTGGTCTTCCTAATAAAATTAAAAATCCAGCTAAAAATGGAAGGTACACCAGAGAAAAAGTTGTTGCAGTCGCCTTTGCGACAAATCCTTCTGGACCTTGGATTAACGCACCAATAAGCAAGAGTGGAATAGCGATAGCAGTTGCAACAGCTAATCCGCCAACACCCCCATTCCAGGATGCATATGCCAGGCCAACTGCGGCAAGTGCCAAACCATTAAATGAAATTATGATTGATCTGGCTGCAAATGCCCGAACGATTTCTCGTAATCCCAAGATCACCGCAACTGCAACCACAATCGCAAAAATTTGACGCTGGTATGACAGCGCAAACCAAACAAGTGCGATTAATGACAAACCAACGCCAATAGATGGCAGTAGCTTTCGCCCTGCTTTCTTATTGATCGCTTCGTTTATCGAATGTAAATCGGACATGAGAGAACCCCTTATACCTCGAGGAGTTCTACCTCCTTGTGCTTGAGCATCTCATCAATTTTTGCAACGTGATCAGCAGTTACTTTTTCGAGTTCTTTTTCACCTCGAGCTAAATCATCTTTTCCAATATCGCCATCTTTTTCCATTTTTTCCATCGCTTCTTTAGCTGCGCGACGGATATTGCGCATTGAAATCTTTGAATCTTCAGCCTTGCCCTTAACAACCTTGATGTATTCCTTGCGTCGCTCTTCGGTTAACTGTGGGAAGTTAATACGAATAACGCTGCCATCATTTCCGGGATTTACCCCTAAATCTGATTCACGGATGGCTTTTTCAATAGAAGCCATCGCACCTTTATCAAATGGAGAAATCAGTGCCATGCGAGCTTCCGGAACTTGAATTGAAGCAAGTTGCGACAAGGCGGTGTACGTACCGTAGTAATCAACCATTACCTTGTTAAATAGTGATGGATGAGCGCGACCTGTGCGAATAGAGGCAAAGTCATCTTTTGCGACTTCAACTGCCTTGTTCATCTTCGTTTCAGCGTCCTTGAGGGCGCTTGCTACATCTGCCATGGTCCTTGCTCCTCTAACTGCTTCGTACTACAAGCCTGTCGCTTATGCGACAAGAGTTCCAATTGTTTCTCCGCGAACTGCGCGAGCAATATTCCCGTTTTCCATTAAATCGAAAATGACGATCGGCAGTTTGTTCTCGCGGCACAGTGCAAAGGCTGCAGCATCTGCAACTGCCAATGACTTCGATAGAACTTCATCATAAGTAATCGTGTCGTACTTTGTTGCGGTTGAATCTTTCTTAGGGTCTGCGCTGTAAACACCGTCTACACCACTCTTAGCAAGAAGAAGTGCCTCTGCTCCAATTTCAAGAGCGCGTTGAGCCGATACTGTGTCAGTTGTAAAGAATGGCATTCCTGCACCAGCACCAAAAATAACTACTCGACCTTTTTCAAGATGACGAATAGCGCGCAATGGAATGTAAGGCTCTGCAACTTGACCCATTGTGATTGCGGTCTGGACCCGAGTTTGTACACCCTCTTTTTCTAGAAAATCTTGAAGTGCTAAACAGTTCATCACTGTTCCGAGCATTCCCATGTAGTCGGCGCGAGATCGATCCATTCCGCGCTGTGAAAGTTCAGCTCCGCGGAAGTAATTACCGCCACCAACAACGATTGCTACCTGTACACCGGTGCGAGCAACGTCTGCAATTTGTTTTGCAATATCTTGTACAACATCAGGATCAACACCGATGCCCTTAGCTCCACCAAAAACTTCTCCAGAAAGTTTAAGGAGCACTCTGCGATACGTACCTCGTGTACCGGGCATGAGTGCTCCTCCAACTTTTAATTATTCGGCTATTAACCGCTGGTTGTTATTCTAAGTCTAAGCGATCCGACCTAGTCCTTATTGACCCACGCGGAAGCGATGGAAAGCCTTAACAGCTGTTCCTGCCTCATCGAGGATTTGCTTGACAGTCTTCTTTGCATCCTTAGCAAATGACTGCTCGATCAAGGAAACTTCCTTAACAAAGCCAGCCACTCGGCCTTCGATGATCTTTGAAAGCGCAGCTTCAGGCTTCCCCTCTTCGCGCGCTGTCTCTTCTGCGATACGGCGCTCGTTTTCGATTAAGTCAGCAGGTACTTGTTCGCGATTAACAAACTGCGGTGCAAACGCGGCAATGTGTTGTGCGATGTCCTTACCAACTTCAGCTGCATCCTTAACAAGTTCAACCAAAACACCAACCTGTGGTGGAAGATCTGGACTTGTACGGTGCAAATAAATTCCAACTGGTGAATCCTTGATAACAGCGATTCGGCGAACTTCAATCTTCTCGCCCAATGTTGCATTTGCTTCATCAACTACAGATGAGACTGTGCTGCCATTAGCCATTGTCGAAGCCAAGAAAGCTTCAACAGAGTCAGATTGTGCATTTTGAAGGTGAGCAAGAAGCTCATCTGCAAGTGCAACGAAACGTTCACCCTTTGCAACGAAGTCTGTCTCACAGTTCAGTTCTAGCATCACGCCAAGGTTGCCCTCGACCTTTGCAACAACTGCGCCATTTGAAGTCAAGCGACCTTCGCGCTTTGTAACGCCCTTAAGTCCCTTAACGCGAATGAGATCAAGCGCCTTTGCGTAGTCGCCATCTGCTTCATCAAGTGCCTTCTTGCAATCAAGCATTCCTGCTGCAGTTGCTTCGCGAAGCTTCTTAACATCTTCAGCTGTGTAGTTAGCCAATTTATGCCTCCGGTGTTGTTGCTGTATCGGTTACTGGAGTCGCAGCTGGTGCATCGAGAATTTCCTTCTCCCAATCAGCCAATGGCTCTCCTGCAGCAACTGCAGGTGCATCAGACTTTGTCTCTTCCTTTACGTTTGCAGAACGTGCCTTAAGGCCCGCAGCAATTGCATCGGTGATAACGCGTGTTAGCAAGTCGATTGAACGGATTGCATCATCGTTACCAGGAATCTTGTAATCAACTTCATCTGGATCGCAGTTTGTGTCCAAAATTGCGATAACAGGAATGCCAAGCTTCTTAGCTTCCTGAACTGCTAGGTGCTCCTTCTTTGTGTCAACAACCCAAATTGCTGAAGGCAACTTAGTCATGTGACGAATTCCGTCTAGGTTCTTAAATAGTTTTTCGCGTTCGCGGCGAAGAACAAGAAGTTCCTTCTTTGTTAGAAGTAGATCGTTCTTCTCTTCTAGCGCTTCTAGCTCTTTTAGGCGCTGAATTCGCTTGTAAACAGTTGGGAAGTTAGTAAGCATTCCGCCCAACCAACGCTCTGTCACTGTTGGCATTCCAACGCGTGCAGCATGATTGATGATTGGCATGTGTGCTTGCTTCTTTGTTCCAACGAACAAAACGTGGCCACCCTTAGCAACTGTGTCCTTAACAAATTCATATGCTGAATCGATAAGTGCAAGTGATTGCTGGATGTCGATGATGTAGATGCCATTGCGCTCTGTGAAAATAAAGCGCTTCATCTTTGGGTTCCATCGACGAGTCTGGTGTCCGAAGTGGACTCCGCTGTCGAGGAGCTCTCGCATTGTTACAACTGCCATGACGGCATACTCCTTCTTAGGTTTTTGCGCAGTGCGCAATAAACCCGCTCGGTTTATGGCCAAACAATTTGTTCGGCCCGTCGCACTCGAAATCACCGACCACAATTTCTTGTGGACCGAGGTGGTTGTACCGACCTAAGTCAGCGAGTGCTGAGATGTCATCGATCTTTCGATCGATGCAGGGGAAATCTTACCTGAGCGTGAGCGTGGAAATTACCGCCCGATTAGGCGTAAGGCTCCCCAGGCGGTGATGCGAGCAACTGCTTCCAGCGCAATAGCAAAGGACATTTTGCTCTTTCCATGGGTTCTTTCGACAAAAGTAATTGGAATTTCAGCGATCGATCCCCCGCGTGCAATTGCCCGTCGGGTCATCTCGATTTGAAAGCAATATCCCTCGCTACGGATGGTTGAAACTTCCATCTTCTTCAATAACTCGGTTGTATAAATTCTAAAACCAGAGGTTGTGTCTTTAACTCCAAGAGATAGCAGCAAATTTGCATAAGTATTTGCAGACTTAGATAAGTATTCGCGAAATTTACTCCAGTTTGAAATTGCACCATCTTTAACCCAACGAGAACCGATTAGTAAATCTGCACTTCCAATCCATTCCATCATCTTCTGCAAGTCCGGCACTTGGTGAGATCCATCCGCATCCATTTCGATGATGTAGGTATACCCGCGCTGTATTCCAATTGAAAATCCTGTTCGATAGGCGCTGCCTAAACCTTGTTTGCCTTCACGTTCAATAACTTCAATTGTGCGCATTTTGACAATGTCAGCTGTGCCATCAGGTGATCCATCATCAATGACCAGCACATCTACATCAAGATTTTTTAATCCATCCAGAATTTCGCCGATACTTTCAGCCTCATTGTAAGTAGGAATTACGACTAATGATGCTCTCATGCTCGGGGATGTGCTTGCTTGAACGCCTTTTGTAATCGCTCAGTAGATACATGGGTATAAATCTGGGTTGTGGCTAAAGATGCGTGTCCCAAAATTTCTTGCACGGTGCGCAGGTCTGCTCCACCTTCCAACAAGTGGGTTGCAGCTGAATGTCGCAATGCATGCGGGCCCATTCGCTCAATTCCCTCGATTGCTTGTAACGCGTTGTACACGACCGTTCTAACCGTGCGTTGATCAATGCGTTTTCCGCGTGCACCAAGAAATACTGCTTCTAGAGATTGTGAATTAGCTAGCAAGTCTCTTGCATCCTTTAACCAAACTTTAAGCGCAGTCATTGCAGGATTTCCTAATGGAATTGTGCGCTCTTTATTTCCCTTACCTAAAACTCGAATTGTTTGGCGTTCGTAATCGATATCTGACAGATCCAAGCCACACAGTTCGGCCACACGAGCACCGGATGCGTACAACATTTCAACCATCGCAACATCGCGTAATGAAATTGGTGTTTCTTCTTCGGCAGCACGGGTAGCAAGTGAATCCATGGCAACTTTTGCATCTGCTATTTCAAGTACATCCGGCAGTGTGCGGTGGCCCTTTGGAGTTGCCAATGTTGCGGCCACATCCTTGTCTAAATACTTATTTTTAACCGCCCACTTTGTAAATAATCGAACAGAAACTGCTCGGCGCGACAATGTTGTACGCGCTCCCCCTTTAACTTGCTGGTTGGCAAGCCATGAGCGCAAATGGATAAGTTCTAACTGGGAAATATTTGTGACACTGATTTGTTCAAGGTGGGCAATCAAACTTTCCAGATCGCCAAGATAGGCACGAATTGTGTGGATTGAAAGGCTGCGTTCAACTTCTAAGTGGCGAGTAAAAGCTGCAATTAGCTTTTCGTATTCATCGCTCACAGTGTGAGTTTACTCGGGCTTACGTCCCTGACGCAGTAGGCCAAAGGTAACTGCATCTTCAAGTGCCATCGCAGATGCTGCAATCACGTTTTCATGGACGCCAACGGTGTTCCATTCGCCATTTCCGTCAGTTGTTTCGACCAAAACGCGGGTTACGGCGCCGGTTCCTAAACGACCTTCAAGAATGCGCACCTTGTAATCGGTAAGTTCTAGGGATGAAAGTTCTGGGTAAAGCTTGAGTAATCCAGTACGCAACGCATTATCAAATGCGTTAACCGGACCATTTCCTTCGCCCTTGCATGTGATCTCTTGTCCACTTGCGGTCACGGTTACTTCGGCCTTTGTTGTAATTGTTTGATCTGCCGCACGCTCTACAGAAGTTACCCAGTGATTAATCGTGAAGAATGATGGGCGTTTACCAGACATCTCTTCATGAACCAGTAATTCAAATGAGGCATCTGCTGCTTCAAATGTAAATCCGCGTGATTCCATTTCCTTTACACGGTCAACAATGCGACCAATAAGTTCTTTATCCCCACCAAGATCTACGCCAAGCTCTTGTGATTTCAACTCGATAGATGCGCGACCTGCCATGTCTGAAACCAACATGCGCATGTCATTTCCAACAGCTGAAGGATCTTCATGTTGATACAGCGATGGATCTACCTTTATCGCACTTGCATGCAAACCTGCTTTGTGAGCAAACGCTGAAACACCAACGTATGGCTGACGAGAACTTGGTGCGACATTTGTAATTTCAGCAACTGCATGTGAAATTCTAAATGCCTCTTGCAGCGCGTTTTTAGGCAAAACAAGTTGCTGCTTCTTTAACTCAAGGTTTGCGATGATTGTTACCAGGTCAGCGTTTCCTGTGCGCTCACCGTAGCCATTTAAAGTGCCCTGTACATGTGTTGCACCAGCAGCAACTGCTGCCATCGAGTTTGCAACAGCACACCCGGTGTCATTGTGACAGTGAATACCAAGTCGAGCATTACTTGCTGCTAAAACATCATGCACAATCTGCGAAAGCTCATCTGGCAACATTCCACCATTGGTATCACACAGCGCGATTACATCGGCTCCTGCCTCTGCTGCAACTCGTACAACTTCTAGTGCATATGCGCGGTTGTTGCGATAACCATCAAAGAAGTGTTCTGCATCTAGAAATACACGTTGACCCTCTTGGATTAAGTGTGTGACTGAATCACGAATCATCGCAAGGTTTTCATCCAGAGTTGTCTTTAAGGCAAGGTCAACGTGGCGATCAAATGCTTTTGCAACGAGCGTTACTGCTGGTGCGCCACTGTCTCGCAAAGCGCCAAGCAAAACATCATCAGCAGCATTTGCATTAGGACGACGAGTTGCCCCGAAAGCAACAAAAGTCGCGTTCTTTAACTTCAGTTCTTTCTTTGCAAGAGCAAAAAATTCTGTGTCTTTAGGGTTGGCACCTGGCCATCCACCTTCAATGAAACCAACACCTAGATCATCAAGGTGGCGCGCGATATTGAGTTTGTCGTGGACAGAAAGATTTAAACCCTCTTGTTGCGCACCATCACGCAGGGTTGTGTCATAGATATGAAATGCATCATTTACTGGCATTACTTAACCGCGCTCATCCAGTTGTGTGAATCTGTAATTGTGCCATGCTGAATTCCAAGCAAGTGATTTCGAATTTGCATGGTGATTGAACCAGGTTGTCCATCACTGGTTACCCAGGTGCCCATGGCACTCTTTGCTTGGCCAACAGGGGAAACAACTGCTGCAGTTCCACACGCAAAGATTTCAGTAATTTCACCTGATGTAACGCCATCTCGCCAATCATCGATCGACAACATAACTTCATCAACTTTATAACCAAGATCTGCTGCAACTGACAAGATCGAATCGCGAGTAATTCCAGGTAATAATGTGCCAGTTAGTTTTGGAGTTATGACAGTTGCATCAGTACCTTTACCCTTTACAAAGTAAAGGTTCATGCCGCCCATCTCTTCAATCCACTTGCGTTCCTTGGCATCTATCCACACAACTTGATCGCAACCTTCTTGAGCTGCCGCCTTTTGTGCAATCAATGATGCTGCGTAGTTTCCACCGCACTTTGCCTCACCTGTTCCACCTTGTGCAGCACGAACATATTCTGTTGAAATCCAAACAGAAACCGCCTTTGATGGATCAAAGTAAGCACCGGCAGGGGTTGCAATTAGAAGATAGGTAGCCTTATTGGAAGGGCGAACTCCAAGTCCGACCTCAGTTGCAATCATGAATGGGCGGATATACAAAGATTCGCCAACTTTGTTTGGTACCCATCCAGCATCTTGCTTCACTAGTGCCTCGACTGTTTCCATAAATAATTCAACGGGCATTTCTGGAAGTGCTAAGCGACGTGCCGAATTAGCAAAACGCTTTGCATTTGCTGTTGGACGGAATAATGCAATTGAGCCATCTGGTTGGCGGTATGCCTTCATGCCTTCAAAAATTTCTTGGCCGTAGTGAAAGACTGCAGTTGCTGGATCCAATGAGATTGGACCATATGGCATTAAGTGCGGTTCGCCCCAGCCATCCTTTTCACTCCATTCGCACATCACCATGTGATCGGTGTAGTACTTACCAAATCCACCTTCAGCAACTAACGCATCGCGTGTAGCTGCATCTTTCGCATGTGGATTAAGAGTGATTTTCATAAGATTACAGAGCGCTTGCTAGCGCATCTCCAACTTCACTAGTGCTGCGCTTCTTGTCTCCGCGAGCCAAAAGATCTGCCGCAACTACTCGTTCTACATCGCGAGCAGCATCAGTAAAACCAAGGTGATCCAGCATCATGGCAACTGACATTACCGTTGCAGTTGGATCAGCTAAATTCTTTCCAGCAATATCAGGAGCCGATCCGTGTACCGGTTCAAACATTGATGGGAATTTGCCGGTTGGATTGATGTTTCCAGAAGCAGCAAGTCCAATACCGCCACAAATTGCAGCTGCGATATCAGTCAGGATGTCTCCAAACAAATTATCTGTGACAACAACATCAAATCGCTCTGGGTTAGTAACAAAGAACATTGACGCGGCATCAACGTGCAAATAATCAGTTGTGATAGCTGGGTATTCCTTAGCAACCTCATTAAAGGTTCGAGTCCACAAACCACCAGCACGCGTTAAAACGTTATTTTTGTGAACAAGAGTTAGTTTCTTGCGATCACGTTTTGAAGCACGCTCAAATGCATCACGAATGACACGTTCTGCGCCGCGACGGGTATTCAAACTCTCTTCAGTCGCGATTTCAGCATCTGTTCCTTCGGCCAAGACGCCACCAGCACCAACATATGGGCCTTCTGTACCTTCACGAACAACAACAAAATCAATTGGTGCTTTCGTTGCAAGAGGACCTGTAACACCAGGCATCAAACGAGCAGGGCGAAGATTGATGTAGTGATCAAAAGCAAAGCGAAGCTTGAGCAATAGACCACGCTCTAGCACTCCACTTGGAACAGTTGGATCCCCTACTGCGCCCAGCAAAATTACATCTGCCTTTGCCAGCTCTGCCAATGTTGCATCAGGCAAAACTTCACCGGTGCGGTGCCAAAACGCTGCGCCAAGATCATACGAAGTCTTTTTAAATTCAACCCCATATTTTTTGGCAACAACATCTAGAACCTTAAGGCCTTCGTTTACAACCTCAGGGCCAATGCCATCGCCTGCAATAACTGCCAAATTAATTGTTGTCATTACCCCACCAAAGTTACAGAGCGCACCACATCTGCTCCAGTTTCCTTTTTAACTGATGCGGTTAGTTCATCACTTATAAGTGAGTCAACGGTAATGGCCATTAATGCATCGCCACCAGCGGTACTACGTGCTACTTGCATTCCTGCAATGTTGATACCAGCTTTTCCAAGTGCGTTTCCTACAGCGCCAACGACACCTGGCTTATCTGAGTAACGAAGGAACAAAAGATTTTCAGTTGGTGGAAGATCGAGATCAAATCCATCAATTGCAATAATCTTTTCAACTTTGCGAATGCCCATCAATGTTCCATCAACGGTAACGATCTTGCCATCTGCAAGAGCTGCGCGAAGTGAAATCATGCTGCGGTATTCAGGGCTTTCAGGATCTGTTGTAACAGCAGAAGTCACGCCGCGCTCTGCAGCAAGTGCTGGTGCATTGACATATGTAACATCTGAAAGTCCGCAGGCAAGAAGCGCACCCTTGAGCGCACTTGTTGCAAGGATTGATGAATCATGGCCAGAAATATCGCCTCTGACAGTTAAGTCCATACTTACTGGAGCTTCACCTGCGATTGCGGTTGCAATCTGTGCCATTTTTTCAACCAACGGCAAGCTTGGACGAATCTCTTCGTGAATCGCTCCACCTTTAACGTTAACCGCATCAGGTACTAGTTCGCCAGCAAGTGCTTTGCGCACTGACACAGCAACAGCAATTCCTGCACGCTCTTGTGCTTCGTCAGTTGATGCACCTAAGTGAGGTGTTGCAACAACTTGATCCAAAGTAAATAGTGGCGAGTCGGTGCATGGTTCGGTAGAGAACACATCAAGACCTGCTCCTGCCACGCGACCTTCGGTAATTGCATCAAATAGTGCAGCCTCATCGAGAACGCCACCACGTGCAGCGTTGATGATGCGAACAGAAGGCTTTACCTTCTTTAACGCATCAACGCCGATTAGGTTTGCAGTTTCCTTTGTCTTTGGAAGGTGAATCGTGATGAAATCTGAAATCTTTAGCAGTTCATCTAGTTCAACAAGACGCACCCCAAGTTGTGCTGCGCGAGCAGGCTGTAAGTATGGATCGTAGGCAACTACATCCATTCCAAATGCCTGCATGCGATGAGCAACTAATTGACCGATACGACCAAAGCCAACGATTCCAAGAGTTTTCTCGAAGATTTCTGCACCTGTGTATTTTGAGCGCGCCCATTTTCCATTACGCAATGCTGCGTGTGCTGGAGAAATGAAACGAGCAGATGCCATCAGCAATGAAATTGCTAATTCGGCAGCTGACACGATGTTTGAAGTTGGCGCATTAACAACCATGACGCCTGCTGCAGTTGCTGCAGGAATATCAACATTATCTAGACCAACACCCGCGCGAGCAATAACCTTTAAGCCTTTTGCTGCAGCAATAGCTTCAGCATCCATCTTTGTTGCTGAGCGAATCAGAACAGCATCTACACCATTGGCAAGTGCTGCAAGAAGTTCTGCACGGTTTGCACCATCACAGTTAACAACTTCAAAATCAGGACCTAGCGCTTCAAGTGTTGCAGGACTGAGCTCTTCAGCAATTAAAACAATAGGTTTAGCCACGCGCTGCGCTACCTTCTTTGTAATCGTCGCCCTTTGACTGCTTCATCCAAGAGAACATCTTGCGGAGTTCTCGGCCAACAGCCTCAATTGGATGAGTCTCTCCCTTAGTGCGAAGTGACTTAAATTCAGGCGCTCCAGCTTCTTGGTCATCAATGAAGCGCTTTGCAAAGACACCGCTTTGAATATCTGCAAGAACTGCCTTCATGTTTTCCTTAACATGTGGATCAATGACACGTGGACCAGAAACGTAATCACCAAACTCTGCTGTGTCAGAAACTGACCAGCGCTGCTTTGCAATTCCACCTTCGTACATAAGGTCAACGATTAACTTCAATTCATGCAAGCACTCGAAGTATGCAACCTCTGGCTGGTAACCAGCTTCAGTAAGTACTTCGAAACCATACATAACCAACTGTGATGCTCCACCGCAAAGAACTGACTGCTCACCGAATAGGTCTGTTTCAGTCTCTTCCGTAAATGTTGTAAGGATTCCACCTGCGCGAAGTCCACCAATTGCTTTTGCATAAGAAAGAGTTAATGGCCAAGCATTTCCTGTTGAATCTTGTTCAACAGCAACAATTACAGGAACACCACGACCCGCTGCGTATTCGCGACGAACCAAGTGACCTGGACCCTTTGGCGCAACCATGCAGACATCAACTGATGCGGCTGGCTTGATATATCCGAAACGAATGTTAAATCCATGCCCGAAGAACAATGCGTCGCCATCTTTAAGGTTAGGCAAAATTGAATCTGTGTAGATGTGACGCTGCAAGTGATCTGGCGCCAAAATCATGATGACTGTTGATTCTTTAACAGCCTCAGCAACGCTGACAACTCGAAGGCCTTCAGCTTCTGCCTTTGCGCGAGATGGTGAACCATCTTTTAATCCAACGCGAACATCTACGCCACTGTCGCGCAGGTTAAGCGCGTGTGCATGTCCTTGTGATCCGTAACCGATGATCGCGACTTTGCGACCCTGGATGATTGAAAGATCAGCATCCTCTTCGTGATACATCGTTGCTGCCACGGTATTACTCCTCATCGTCCTTTGTTGGTGGTTCTTGTATTTGGTTTTTAGTTTTGGTAATCAGCCTGTCCGCTGTCAGCGGTAGGAATACTCTGAGTGCTAAGGGTACGGTCTGCCAGCGAGCCACTCCCACGCTCAATGGCGACTAAGCCTGATTGAGCCAGTTCGCGAATCCCAAAACGCTCTAAGGCGTTGAGTAGATCACTAATTTTTGTGGCATCCCCCGTGGCCTCGATAGTTAAGGACTCAGCGTCCTCATCAACAATTGCTGCGCCATAGGTATCGAGGACCGCTTCAACATCAAATTTATTCTTTGATGTAGCAGAAATCTTCACGAGCAGAAGTTCAGCTTGAACAGAATCTTCCAACTTAAGTTCTGCGATGTGGATGACATTGATCAATTTATCAAGCTGACGAATTACTTGTTCTAATGAATGGCTTTCAACGTTGATGACAATAGTCATTCGTGAAATGTCAGGATTTTCTGTTGGACCCACAGCAAGTGAATCAATGTTGTAAGCACGACGTGAAAAAAGTCCTGCAACACGTGCAAGTACTCCAGGTGAGTTTTCAACCAGAACTGAAAGCGTATGTGTACTCATTAGAGCTCCTGCGAATCCCAGTCGGGCGCCATTTCGCGCGCGATCATAATGTCATCATTTGATGTTCCTGCTGCAACCATTGGCCACACCATCGCATCACGGAAAACTCGGAAATCAACAACAACTGGTTGATCATTAATCGAATTTGCCTTCTTAATAATTGCATCAACATCTTCGGGGCGATCACACGTTAAACCAACGCAACCCATGGCATCAGCAAGCTTTACAAAATCAGGAACACGCTTAGATTCAAGGCTAGTATTTGAATAACGACCTTCATAGAACAATGTCTGCCATTGGCGAACCATTCCGAGTGATTCATTATTGATAATTGCAACTTTGATCGGAATATTGTTGAGCGCACAAGTAACAAGCTCTTGATTTGTCATTTGGAAACAGCCATCACCATCAATTGCCCATACTGTTGTGTCAGGTGCTCCAACTTTTGCGCCCATCGCAGCAGGAACCGCGTAACCCATCGTTCCTAGTCCGCCAGAGTTCAACCAGGTGCGAGGATTTTCATACTTAACAAATTGTGCTGCCCACATCTGGTGCTGACCAACACCGGCGACATAAATTGCTTCTGGGCCAGTTATTGCACTGATGCGTTCAATTACATATTGCGGCGACAACGAACCATCTTTCGGCAAGTCATAGCCAAGTGGATACGTTGCGCGTAGTTTGTTCATAGACGCTAGCCACGGAGCAAGGTCGGCGCGACCCTTTGTAAACTCTGCTTTTAATGCAGGAATAAGCGCAGCGATTGTGTGCTTAAGATCGCCAACCACAGGGACATCTGCATAGCGATTCTTACCAATTTCAGCAGGATCAATGTCAGCGTGAATTACCTTTGCATTGACAGCAAATGTTGAAAGTTTTCCGGTTACTCGATCATCAAATCGTGCACCTAAAGTAATTAGCAAATCAGCCTTTTGTAATGCTGTTACAGCTGCAACAGTTCCGTGCATTCCTGGCATGCCGTAGTGCTGTGGATGGCTGTCTGGGAATGATCCAAGTGCCATCAAAGTTGTTACAACAGGTGCTCCAAGTAATTCAGCAAGTTGCATCAATTCTTTTGCTGCATTTGCCTTGATAACACCACCACCGACGTAGAAAACCGGCTTTGCTGATTGTGCAATCAGCGCTGCGGCATCTTTGATCGCCTGATTTTCAGGTTCAATTTGTGGGTGGTAGCCAGGCAAGGATAAATCTTTTGGCCAGACAAACTCTGTTTCTTTTTGCAGAGCATCCTTTGCGATATCGACAAGAACTGGTCCTGGTCGTCCAGAGTTTGCAATGTAAAAGGCTTCAGCAATTGCACGCGGAATATCGAGTGGATTAGTAATCAAATAATTGTGTTTGGTAAACGGCATTGTGATACCGCGAATATCTGCCTCTTGAAATGCATCTGTACCAATTGCAGCAGATGGAACCTGGCCAGTGATTGCAACCATTGGCACTGAATCCATTGCAGCATCAGCAAGTGGTGTAACAAGATTTGTTGCACCTGGACCTGAAGTGGCAATACAAACTCCAACTCGGCCTGTTACTTGGGCATATCCAGTTGCCGCATGTCCAGCGCCTTGTTCGTGACGAACCAAGATGTGGCGAATCGAGCTATCAAAGATTGGATCGTATGCAGGAAGAATTGCGCCACCCGGAAGTCCAAACATCACATCGACGCCGGCAAACTCCAAAGATTGCACGAGTGATTTAGCTCCACTCATCTTCTTGCTCATATCCATCTCCTTCCGTTCTAGTCACTCTTTAGTTACAACCTGCCTGTATGTGAAATGAAAAAACCCTCAGATAACTGAGGGTGGCGCCTGATCACAAATCGATCACGCGCCTTTAAATCACCACCACAAATGTTGTACTCATGTCTTTATTATCCAATGAACCAGGCTCAAGGTCAAGGGTTGAGATACAGATCTCATATTTTGGAATATAGGACCTGATGCGAAAGAGCTACTGGCAGATCGCGCCTTTGGAAGCGGATTGAACCAACTTTGAATACTTAGCTAAAACACCTTGTGTGTATTTGTGGGTCAATGGCTTCCAGCCAACTTTACGGGCTTCAAGTTCAGACGAATCTACTAATAAATCTAAGGTGCGATTTGTAATGTCGATGCGGACCATGTCGCCATCTTTAATGAATGCAATTGGTCCCCCATCAACGGCTTCTGGTGCAACATGGCCAACACATAAACCAGTTGAACCGCCAGAAAAACGTCCATCAGTTAATAGCAATGTTGATTTGCCAAGTCCGGCGCCTTTTATCGCACCAGTAATCATTAACATCTCACGCATACCAGGTCCACCCTTCGGACCTTCATAACGAATCACAACTACATCGCCTGCTTTGATTGAACCATTTTCTAACGCATCCATCGCGGCTTGTTCACGTTCGAATACTCGCGCTGGTCCTTCAAAACTTTCAATTCCGATGCCGGCTGTTTTGCAGACAGCACCTTCTGTTGCAAGTGAACCACCCAGAATTGTGATTCCAACATCTGTAGACATTGGAGAAGAGACTGCCTTTAAAATTTGCCCATCTGGATCAGGCGGATTAATTTCCTTTAAATTTTCAGCCATTGTTTTGCCAGTTACAGTCAGAACATCACCATGCAACAAACCAGCATCTAACAAACCCTTTAGAACAACTGGAATTCCACCAACCTTGTCGACATCACTCATAACAAATTGACCAAATGGTTTTAGATCGCCAAGAAGAGGAATTTTTGAACCAATACGGTGGAAGTCATCCAGAGATAGATCAACGTGAGCTTCATTAGCAATTGCAAGTAAGTGAAGCACCGCGTTTGTAGAGCCACCCAATGCCATCAAAATAGTGATTGCATTCTCAAAAGCTGGTTTAGTCAAAATATCGCGAGTAGTAATTCCTTGACGAATAAGTTCGACCACTGCCGCACCTGATGCAATTGCATAGGTATCGCGGCGGCGGTCAACTGCTGGAGGTGCAGCAGAACCTGGCAATGAAAGTCCGATTGCTTCACCAATACTTGCCATTGTGTTTGCGGTGTACATACCGCCGCAGGCACCTTCTCCTGGACAGATTGCGCGTTCAATTTGATCCACGCGATCCTGAGTAATGAGTCCACGAGCACATGCACCGACAGCTTCAAAAGCATCAATGATCGTTACATCTTTACCATCAACTTGTCCGGGCAAAGTAGATCCTGCATAAACAAAAACACTTGCAACATCGATACGCGCCGCTGCCATCATCATGCCAGGCAATGATTTGTCACAACCGGCAAAGGTAACCATTCCATCTAATCGCTCTGCTTGCATTACGCATTCAACTGAGTCTGCAATTACTTCGCGTGACACTAATGAAAAGTGCATTCCTTCGTGGCCCATAGAAATTCCATCGGAAACAGAAATAGTTCCAAATTGCATTGGAAATCCGCCGGCATCAATTACGCCTTGCTTAGATGCTTTAGCTAAACGATCAAGAGACAAATTGCATGGTGTGATTTCATTCCAGGATGAAGCGATACCAATTTGTGGCTTTACCCAATCCGCATCACCCATACCAACTGCGCGCAACATTCCACGTGCAGGAGCTCTTTCGAGACCATCTGTTACTACCCCAGACCGCGGTTTCATCGTCGACATGCGATAATTCTACCCGTATCAATACATTTAAATTAATCTGAACTGGAGCATTTCTGTGTCAAAAACCACCGATATCGATGGACTGGACCCAACTAGATGGCGCACTCTTTTTGTAGTCGCTATTTCTCAACTTATGTTGGTGCTCGATAGCTCCATTATGAATATTGCAATCCCAAGTGCAAAGGTCGACCTTGGAATCTCAGATGCTAATCAGCAATGGGTCATCACCGCCTACACACTTGCATTCGGCTCTCTTCTGCTACTAGGTGGACGAA
>Ga0209189_1000363_pt1 | contig 38459 bp, 56 predicted proteins | sample C_130820_EF_Meta_FD_187308 | JGI IMG/M metagenome (GOLD analysis project Ga0209189, IMG submission 187308) | Freshwater microbial communities from Lake Croche, Canada to study carbon cycling - C_130820_EF_MetaG (SPAdes) (version 3) | ecosystem: Environmental > Aquatic > Freshwater > Lake...
CTCCCAAAACGATACAGATCGTTTTAGTTTCTCAAGTCGCGACCGGTGATCAGCGTGAAATCCGCGCAAGTCGTTGATTTTTAACGGTTTTTTTGCCGATTTTTTGCCATGATGCATCGATTGGCAGGTGGCGTGAGGCGGTTTTTTGGGGGGCGGCGGCGTGAGGCGATCCGCTGATTGCCAGGTAATGGCAGCTGCAGGTAGTTGACCATGCGATCAGCGCTCACCCAAGCTGACGATAGTGGATGTATAGGGTAAACACCTAGGTTTTGACTATTCACCCATGCCTAGAATGCGCACATGCCTGTATATCCAGGTCTGTTTAATAGGATTTAAAAAATGCGCGTTCATCTCACTCTCAAATCGGCTAATGCAAAAGTCGGCCCTGTGCCTGTTAGCACTACAGAAAAAGCAAGCTGTCCCGTCGATTGCGCATTGCGCGCAGAATGCTATGCATCCACAGGTCCGCTTGCTCTACATTGGGCGAAAGTCTCAAAGAAAGAGCGGGGCACCGACTGGACAGGGTTTACCTTTGCGATTTCAGCTTTGCCAGAGGGGCAGTTTTGGCGCCACAATCAAGCTGGTGACCTGCCAGTAGCTAACGGCTCAGTGGATCCTGTAAAACTTGGTCAATTAGTCGCAGCAAATATGGGCAAACGCGGGTTTACCTACAGCCACCATCGTGACGCTTCAAGCATTACATGGATCCGGCACGCTAATGCATGGGGGTTTACAGTTAATTTGTCGGCCAATAATTTAGCCGATGCCGACTATTTGGCAGATAAAAATGCCGGTCCTGTGGTGGTGGTGTTGCCATCTACACAATTTACAAATACTGTGACGCCATCAGGGCGAACTGTGGTGGTCTGCCCAGCGACTCAGCGCGATGACGTGAGTTGTGCGACCTGCCAGCTTTGCCAGCGTCAACGTAAAACCATTGTGGGCTTTCCCGCTCATGGATCGCGCAAAAAAGTGATAAATATTCGTTTGTCCGCTTAATCTAGGGTTGTCTGTTAGCCCTGCGCGTCAGGGTTAACGGGCCGATCTTGGCCGTTTTTTGGGGTTTTTTATGATTACATGGTCCGCAAAAAATAACAGCAGCTATCTTAATGGGAGCCAAAAAGCAAAATCAGTGCTGGCCGCTGTACGAGCTGGTCGCGCTTATGTCAGGGGCGAATTGTACGGCGATGGTATTGTGACCATCTACAAAAATGGTAATCCAGTGCGCCAGGATGAGCGATCAATTTTTACGGGTTTTACCTGGTCAGTTTCTGATTTGCAAAGATAAATTATGCGCCACCATTATTGGCAGGCACCATTGCGCAGCGTTATCGCTGACTGTGTTTTTGCGACTTGTATCGGGTTGTTTTTTGCGACTTTTCTTTTTTTGTACCTATGACCTGGCCGTTTCCACCACCTAGTGGACCTGTGCCCTGGTCGCCAGCCCAAAAAAAAGAATATGATCGACTTAAACGGGATCAACTCCCGACTGCGCCCTTTTAAAAAATAGCCCTGAGTTATCAGGGTTTTTTTGCGCCTGTGCTTTTTTGGCATCGGTGCGCCTGTGCTTTATGCGTTGGCGTGCCTGTGGTTCGGTGCGCCTATGGTGCGCCAATGGTGTTTTGCGCCTGTAGCGTGCCTGTGCGTTAGTTGCGTGCGCCTGTAGTGGTTTGCCTGTGCTTTGACGTGCCTGTGATGCGCCTGTGGTGCTTTGCTTTGTGCTTTGCCTGTCGGATTTATTGCGCCTAAGGCGCCTGTACTGATGTTTTTTGAGGGTGACAATTCCAAAAATTGTCTCTCTTTTTTAGGGATTGCCTATGGTCCGACCATGCATTTTTGCGACTGGCGAGCGGGTTAAACGTGTTTTTTTGCTGGTTTTTTGGTGTTTTTGCGCCTGTCTGATGCCAGCTTGAAAAATGTCGGTGTCCGATGCATGCGACGCCTAGTTTTTTTTGGAAAAAGAGTGTAAGTCGTTGATTTTTAACGGTTTTTTGTTGCAAACCCGATAATTATTGTCAATCCGACCAATTTAGGCCTAAAAAAAGGGTTTCATTAAACCGTTTATAGATACCTTACTTGCAAAACCCCTTACGTCGGCTTTTAAAAAAAAAAAATTGTCTCATTTTTTGCCATATTTGCAAAATTTTTGGCAAGCCTTTTTATTTTTCAGCCAGCAATTTAATTGTTTTGATGTATGCATTGCGCCACATTTCAATGCGCTCTTGCTTGCTCATTTTTCCTTGATCTAGGTTTGCGTGGCAAGTAAAGCATAAAGCGGCTATAAACTCATCGCTGGCTTTAATTCCTCGCCCTTTACCGTGAGAGCTTTCGTTTGAGTGTGCAGCTACCACTGTCCCATCTTCTGCGCCGCAATGTTGACAAGGTAAAGCGCGGCAAGATTCCAAGCGTTTTTTGTCCCTTACATATTCAGTCTTAGGAAACATCATGATTTAAACATCACGCCTTGTTCTGCTCCAAACGCTTCCATTAATGTTTGTAAATCGCACATTTCCGCTTTTGTCATTTTGCTGGTTGACGTGCCAAGCACTACAAACCCGCCTTCAATCCCTGGCACAACATCCTGTTTTTTTAATTGGGATGTAAAAATATGTTTCCAATCGTCTGTTGACAAATACCTACCATACCAATTCACCTGTTCACTAATATCTGTCAGCATAGCCCAAAGCCTTGCGTTTTGTTCTAGACTGCGATTAGATGGCTTGACTTCTAAAATCATTTTGTGACCAGCCATCAAGGCGCTTTTCAACATAGGCCAAATGCTTTTGGTCATTGCCATATGCGCTTGGACTGGGTTTACACATTCAACTGACAGTTTCATTTACAACTCCAATCATTCTTAATGCGGCTTCAGGGCCATCAATGCGTGCCAAGGTACTACCAGACCAATTGTTAAAAAAGTCCTCTTGTAGCGCCGTTAAACGCTTTTTAGGACCATTCTTGATTTCAACTAAAAAACTATGGCCTTTGTAGCCCACCAATAAATCTACTGGTAACCCAATAATCCAGACGTAAGCGCCAGCAGCCCTTAATGCGCTGACAATTTGAGCTTGATTTGCATCTACTCTTGCTGCATATCTCATAAATTTGCAATTACCTTTTCTATCGTTCTGATTTTTACACCAAAAGAATTAGCTAATGCCTCATTGGATAAATTGTCTTTTATGTATTGCCGAAGCGAGTTTCTTTGCTTGATTGCGCTTTTTATCTTGTCTTTTTCCTCATCCAATATCTTGGTTTGAGGAAGTTCAATGCCTCTTGCACAAAATTCCCGCGCCCTGGATAAATATTCGTTTCGTTCCATTTGCCCATCAGGGCGGTGCATTTTCAATTGCGACAAAGTTCAGTCTCCGTTATTTCGCGCATGTATCCACGGCATCGAGCGTCAAACCCTTTGCCGTAATGCTTTTCAATTAATGAAATCTGCTTTGTTAGCCAAGCGTTAGCCTTTGGTCTTCCAAGCAGTGCAACAGTTGCAAAGTAGGACGGGACAAGCATTCTTGCTTCTGCTTTTTCTAATTGCTTACGGTCAGACATTAGTCGCCACAAAAGCAAGCAATTGCTTTTTCATTTTTGTCAAACATATCGGTTTGTTCTGCTGCATATTTAACCATTGACGCATAAGAAGGGCGATCTGAACGAAAAACCGCACCGCTTGGCTTGGACGCCAACGCCAACGCCAACGCCTCCATTTTTGCCCACCAAATTGCGCGTTCTGGTTTTTCGGCAATCAAACTCAAAACTTGTGCTCCACCTTTCAAAAAGCACAAATCACAATTACCGTGCATAGTGACGCCATTTATGTTTGGCAAACCAAGGTCAAACGGTTGCGACCTCCAAAAAGCGCCAACATCTTCTTTGGTAATGCCAGCAGTCACAAGAGGAATGCGAGATTTGTCCACAATCTTGGCTGCTCTACGTTGTTCATCAGCCCTCATCCCGACCCAATCCATATTTTCGTTGTGTTCCCATCCAAGAGATTTAAGGTACTTGTGGATAGTGCGAATCTTGAGTTCTGCGGTACAAAAGCGCGTGACAGGATTGGGTAAGTAGTTTCGCTTGCGAATAAGCGCCTCAAATGGCTCACCCTGACGGCTGGCTGTCTCAAAGGTAATACGCTTAAACGCTGGGTCTGCGTTTTGGAACTCAACCCAATGGATTTCTACATTCCAATGCTCTGAGCAATCCTGCACAAACCTTAGTGTGGCTTCATCTTCCTTGCCGGTGTTGGCAAAACAAACAATTGCCTCCTCTGGAAGTTTGCCGCCGTTAGACTGAAGAACACGCCAAAGCATATATGCGCTCGTCCTACCTCCGCTGAAAGAAATGCAAGTTGGTTCAATAATTTTGAATGGATCATTCATTTTGCTTTACTCGTAGTTAAAAGGTCTGTCACCAACGTTGCCGGTAAATTGTCCAGAGTCTTTGTGCAGCCAAAGGCCGATTGACGGTTCTCCGTCCCCATTGCCTTCGTAGTGCCTTTGCTTACGACAAAACAAAATTGAATCGGGTTCATCTTGCTTCTTGCCAAACTGTCCAGCAGTACGCTTATCGTCTTCTTTAACCTTATTGCGCCATACGAGCATTACATTGTCCACTTGGTCAGTTATTGATCCGCTTCCCTTAATGCTGTGCTTATCAGGAATTTCTGCTTCATTTGATGGTTTGCGCAAGTGGTGCAGCAAATGAATGTGTACACGCAAGTCTTTAGCAATACTAAATAGTTCGCCAACCAGTCTTTTCTGACCGTTCATATCATCCTCGTCACCCACCACTTTCATCAGCGAATCAATGAAAATGTGCTTGATGCCTAATTCTTTCGCGCAATAGCGACTCATTCCAATCACGGTTTCTGGGTTTGTAACGCCCATTTGATCGTAAATCCAAAGCCGGTTATCGCTCCATGCGCCAAATCCGTCAAACATGGCATCCAATGCTTCAAAACCTTCGATATTCTGATACTCGGGCGTATAGGGGTTTGTACCTATAAACATCCTGCTCATCAATCGGATTGTCTCTACTGGCTTCATTTCAAAAGATGCCATGCAAACCTTTTCTCCCTGGTGCATTAGGTGCATTGCGATCTGCGCGGTTATCTGACTTTTACCGTGTCCGTTTTGACCGGCCCATACGGTCATTTCTCCCTCACGAAAATAAAAAGAATCGTAAGATTTAACCCAAGGCAGGAACAGCTTTCGCTCGTTTGCCATTGTACGCATCCGCTCTTTTATTGCGGGAATGTAATCGGCAGCAGGCTTTACCTTCTGTTTGTTGTCAGTCTCTCGAAGGTACTGAGAAAAGTCTATGGTGTCAGGTATTAATTCGGCCATGATTCCATCCATTCGGTTTTGGCGCTTTCGCCTTTGATTACTACATATCCAGCAATAACTGTCTTTGCACCTGCTTTTTTAACAAGATCAAACAGAGTTTTGGCCCGTTGTTCTATTTCGCTTGTAATGTTGACAGTAAGGTTAACCAAAAATCGCAGGTCTAGCATTTCAAGTTGATTACCACTTACGCAAACAATCGGTGTAAAAGTCTCATCAAACTTTTTTTGCCATTCAATCATTGGGTTTGGTTCTGCGAAGTCGTCTAAATTGACGTAATCAGGAACAAAGCCTTTTAATCGCATCTTTATTATTTCTTCATGGCCTCTCATAAAACACCTGCCATAACGTTACTTTGAGTTGCATTCTTGTCTGTCACCCAATCAGCTTTAAACGATTGCCAGTTTCGTACTACCGTTTCTTTCAAAGCGTTTTCCAATGTCCAACCAGCTTTGTCTGCTTCTTCAACAATGCCTTTTATTACCAATGGTGTGACTGATGCCTTCTTTGCTTTGCGGTGTTTAATGAATTCCTGCCAAACTTCTTGCGATACGCCATCAGGCGGTATATTTATGTTTGAAGATGAAGATGAAGAAGAAGATGAAGGGGTTTGTTTTTGTTTAACCTCTTTTTCAACCATATGGATAACCTTGTGGTTAACCTTCAGATTAGGGTTTCCCCCTAGTTTTCCACCCTCTGCCCTCTTGTTTCTCAAGTGTTCGTCTCTAACCATGCGTTTTGAGTAAATTTCTCCAGCATCAGCAAGTTCGTAAACACCGGCCTGACGTAACTCATCTAACCAACCTTCAACTTCAGGTAAGGTTGCCCCGACCATGCTTGCAAGGTTGGACGGAAGGATAACCTTGTTACCAACCTTCAAGTGTCCGTAAGGATTACCTTCGTGCATGAAACAAATCATGTCAATCCACAAACCCCGTGCGCCTAACGAGCATGATCTGAGTGCCGTATCCCTTAGCCAGTCTGATGGATAAAACTGAAAGGATGGCCGCTTCATTCCTCACCATCCTGTTGTTCATTCGCCTCAGCAATAACAGATTTTTCTCTGTTAAAAATTTCTGCAAATTGGTGAATGCTCAATCTAACCAATGACAGCTGGTTGCCATCACGATCAAATTGTTCAAAATAAATTACACCATCTTGCCCATAAACATGAGTCTCAAGTTCTCTTGGAAAAACTAGCATAAAAGCTCCAAAAAAAAAGACTTAGGTGGAACTCTCACCGTTTCCGGTGTTGGCGGACTGGGTAGTACCAGCAGAGTTCCATCTAAGTCTTACTACAGAATCCCCGCCAAGGGATTTTCAAATCTTACGCTAACTTCTTAGCTTCCGCAATCTGTTTACGAAACTTTATCTTAAGCACCGTTTCCCAGCCTCTTGGAACGCCCCTGGTGCGCCAGTTGGAGACTACGTTGGGCTTAACGTCCAGCTTTTCAGCCAAGCGTGCTATGCCGCCAGAGTCTTTGATTGCGATCTCTAAAAAGTTCATGCCGATTTATAACACAAATGTGATGAGTACAATTTTTAGAATTGACACCTAAAAAAAAGTAAAAAAAAGTTCAGAAGCATCACAAACGTGTGTAAGATAGCGCCAAGCCCAAGCAATCCCGCTAGGGTCTTTTTAAGGAAAATTATGAAGTCAATCTTAACAAAGCGCGGATCTAGCGTTAGCGTAGACAAATATGATGCATGGGATGAAGCCAAAGAAGTTTGGCTTAGTATTTCTTTGCCGTTAGCAAGCATTAGCGCAATTCTTAGCAAAGACCAAGCTACTGAATTGGCAAAAATGTTAATTGAATTTGCGGAACAAGCATGAACGCAATACGACTTTTTTTCATGTTTCGCCGCAAAGGCTGGACGTTGACGCAAGCAATTAAACAAACATATAGGATTACAAAATGACAACATACGCAGCAATTGAGATGGACATTGTTCGCTGGGCAGAGGCTAGAAAAATTGTGCCCAACTCTACGCCGGCAACGCAACTGCTAAAAGCCGTTAGCGAAATGGGAGAATTGGCAGACTCCACAATCAAAGGCCATCATGACGACATTGTGGACGCCGTTGGCGACGTAATGGTTTGCTTGATTGTGTATTGCGCTTTGCAACGTATTAACCTGGTGTCTTGCATGGAAGTGGCATACGACCAGATTAAGAACCGCAAGGGAACTTTGCTGCCCAACGGCGTTTTTGTGAAAGAATGAAATGAAAGAAATTGCAACAGCGTTTGTTAAAGCGCAAAAAGCCTTTGGGCCTGCGCTTAAAACGTCTACAAACCCTCATTTTAAAAGTCGGTATGCTGACCTTGCCGCTTGCGTGGAGGCCGTAATTGACGCCTTAAACGCCAATGGAATAGCTCTTGTACAGGTCATGCACGAATGTAGTGATGGAGTGATTGTGTCCACCACTTTTATTCATGAATCAGGCGAAGTTATAGACTGCGGCAAGTTGCATGTTCCAGCCGCTAAACACGATCCGCAGGGTTATGGAAGTGCCCTTACTTATGCTAGGCGGTACAGTTTAATGGCAGCTTGCGGTATTGCGCCAGAGGACGATGATGGCAATGCGGGAAGTAAGCCGCCACCAAAATTAACGGACGCAACCCTAAAAGCATTGCTTGCAGATATTTCTGAGTGCAAAAATGAAGCAGAATTAAAAAATGCTTACTTTGAAGCAATTAAAGCAGCAGGCAACAATCAAGTAGCCAAAGATCAAATTATTGCGGCTAAAGACGCACGAAAGGCAAAATTATGATTATCCGAGCAAGCGCATTGTCGTCAATCATGACGGACGGTAAAGGTAAAGACGAACTTTCTGTAGGCGCTAAAACCTACGTCACCAAACTGGCAAAAGAATTTGTTTATGGTTACGAAGAACGCATCACCAGCAAGTACATGGAAAAAGGAATCCGAGTTGAAAATGCGTCAATTGACCTGTACAACGCTGTCAAGCTGACCAGCTACGTTAAAAACACAGAGCGCCGCACTAATGAATGGATTACTGGCGAGGCCGACATTGTGGCAACCCACAAGATCATTGACATCAAATCAAGTTGGTGCTTGACTACTTTTCCTGTAACTGAAGAACAAGGCGAAGATAAAGGATACGAATGGCAATTGCGTGCTTATATGATGCTGTGGGACAAACCTTATGCAGAAATTGCGTATTGTTTAATTTCCACGCCAGATGATTTGATTGGATGGGAATCGCAAAGCCTGCATCAAGTTGACCACATTAACCGTGAACTAAGAGTTACGCTAGTACCATATGAAAGAGATTTAGCTTTAGAGGAAAAGATTAAAGTTAAAGTACAAGCCGCCAGATTTTACTACGCCGAAATTGTTCGGGAAATATCTAATCAACACATTCATTAAGGTTTATATGTCTAAAATTCTCAAAGAAATCACCATAATTGCCGGTCAATATAAAAACAAAGAAGGCACTCAAAAGAACCGTTACCAACGTATTGGTAGCATTATTGAAACCAAAAATGGAGAAATGTTAAAACTTGACCAAATGCCTTTGATTGATGGCGGCTGGAATGGCTGGGCATATATTAATGACCCGCGCCAAGATGATGCGCCAAAATCACGGAATGATGACGATATGCCATTTTAATTTTTAGGGAGATGCGTACTCCATGACCAGATGCACTGTAAAAACTCTGGGCTTAATGAGGCAAATCTCCCTTTTTTAACAGTAAAAATATTATGAAATTAGCAGCAGGTAATCCAAATTTAAGAGTAAACAGAGAAACATCTTTAGGATGTTTTGCAGTATCTATTGGAGACAAAGAGAGGGCTAGATATAGAACTGGTTTTATGCCATCAGCAAAAGAACCAAATGCAGTTCCTGCGCCAAGAATGAGTTTATGGGAAAGAGGAATTTACGAGCCGCCAAAGAACGAATACGTTCGCCCAGGTGCGAACGACTTTTTGAATATTAAAAGCAGGGGGTTTTGATGAAAAGAACTGTTTGCCCCCAAGGGATGGTCGATACTTGTTGTGAAAATTACTGGAGGTGTGGTCATGGTTGGTTGCGCGGCGAGCAGTGCGAAATCTGCAACGCACCCAAACGCGAATGGGTAGGGCTGACGGAGGAACAAGCTGCGTGGTGTCAAGCACCTACAACAAGAGAAACATGGAAGCGAATTGAAGCTGCCCTGAAGGAGAAGAACAATGGATGACGACACCGTTAGATTTTTGTCCGAGGTCGCCAAGCGCAGCCAAAACCCTCAAATGATGCGCAGCATTATCAACTCTGCCATAGGCGGATGCGAACGCGCTGCACGTCTTGCCTGTGAGCAGGCTGCCGATATGGAGGTGGTGGCAAGCATGGCCATGAATACGCGGCTGTTCAAAGGCAACGAAAAGTTTCTGGCCGACAAGCTAAATAAATGGAAAAACAAAACAGCCCTGCGCTGGGATGACCAGATCGCCAAACTCAAGGAGAAGAACACATGAACGAACGAGACATTGAACTTGCAAAACAAGCTGAAATAGCAGCAAACAAGGGTAATCATGTTGATGTAAAAATTATGATGGACAAGTTCGCCGAACTCATCCGCGCCGACGAGCGTGAGGCTTGTGCAGTTATTGTTGAAAATATGAACAGTCTGCTTTCACCAGAGATAGCCGCTGCAATCCGAGCAAGGGGGAACACATGACACAAGATGAAATCATTGAACTGGCTATACAAGGTCATGCAAGCACCCGTGATGCTATTCGTTGGGCTATGAATCAAGAGCGTGAGGCTTGTGCAAAGTTAGCCGATGCGGCTAGTGTGTACAACCGCTTTATTAGCATAGAAATTGCCGCTGCAATTCGAGCAAGGGGGAACACATGACTGAGCAACGCTACTTTGCCGGAGGGCAAGAATTTCTTTACCCCCACGCTGGCGACCCGCTAGCACCCCTAGATACTAAAGTGCTTTTATTATCCAAAGGTGGTATTTGCACTACGGGATACTGGGGAGCAAGTTGGTGCATTGGCTGGCTGCCTTTGCCTAAGCGAAATATGGATAAAGAAGATATTAAGTGACAACATACCATCCAATAATACGCGACTTGTTGAGGTTAAAAGATGACGGACTGACAACGAAAGAAATAAGCGACGAGTTAAAAATGGGTAGGAACGTTGTCCGAACCGCGCTGCGTAAGATGCCCGATGCATACATAGACCGATGGCTTTGCGCAGACAACCCAAGCATTCCACCTGAAGCTGTCTGGTGCGTCGTAGTTCCACCCGAAAATTGCCCTAAACCAAATAGGAATTAAAAATGACAACAGGAACAGAATTAGCAGTTTGCAATGATATTGCAAGGCGTCAATCAATGGGAATCAAAAAGTACGGAATGACCGTATCCGAAAATCCTTTGACCAAAGCCCAATGGCGTCAGCATTTGTATGAAGAATTATTAGATGCCGTAATCTATTTAAAACGGGAAATGCAAGAAGAAACAAGGCTACTTGACGACCAAAAATAAACTAAGCCATACTTGATGCATTGGATTGGACGTAAGAAATTCTATTTCCCCAGCCCTTTCCAAAAACGGTCCAAGTTGGAAGTTGCTCCAGAAACTGTAGTCTTGTGTCGTTGTAATGCGAAATCAAAAAATGAATTGGGTAGGTTTCAATTATTGCCAAAGTCTTAGGGCCAATAAACCCGTCTACAGGAACATTTACAAGCTCTTGCAGCCACTTGGCAGCTCTACCTGGTCCAGAGTTAATTGCAGCGTCAAATACGGCGTAATCAAGGCCAGATGGAAGCAAATCGCCAGATACTTTGTCCCAGTATTTGCGTTTGTAGAGTGGCATAACGTCGGATTTTGTCAAATTTTTCATATCTTTTTCGGATACTTGATGTCCTACGTATTCTTCCCAAACCGCTTTGGTAACACCTAAATTGGTCATTCCGCCTGGATCTTGTTTGTTGTTTACAAACCCGCCCTCAGAAGAAAGTACGTTTTTGAGTGCTTGTTCAAAGTTTGAAATCATAGTGTTGTAAGATTGTTTTGCAGCGTTTTGCTGCGATTAATTTGGAGAACGAAATGCTTTTTACTGTAACCGTAAACGTTGGCGATTGTGGCTATTTTGAATTTTCTACCGAATCTTTGTATCAGTTGGCAGAATTTGCACAAAAGATGGGAAATACTGATGTTGTTGATGAAGACGAAGATTTTGAAGAAGAAGAAGAATTTTTTGGCATCCCTGATGAGTTGCTGCAATATTTTGATGACAGCGAAACTTATTGCTACGATGAAGAAGCTGGACTTTACAAGTGGTATGACAATGAACACGATGCTTGGTATCAACTGGATGAAGAAACTGGAGATTGGATTTTGATTGAGTAATAAAAATTCTATAAGGTCAAATAGGAATGCTTTGTACACATAAAAGCTCTTATTTGACCTTTAAAGGCCACTTACATCAATCACTTCACCTCGAAATTCAATCTGTCCATCAGCCCATTTGTGAACCAACTCAGGCCAAAGCAGTTGACCATCCTTAAACGTCAATACAGCAAACCCAGAGCGATGGTTCTGCGGGTTCTCCTCGGCGTAATCAAACTGAGGGCCGTTAATCTCTGCCAGAGTGCCCGTATCTACGCCGAACCGATTGCCGTTGTAGTCTGCATAGGGTGTAACCTTTAAGCTGTGCAAATGACCCGTTACGATGGTTTTGCCAGCGCCCACCGTGTTGTTGTGTGTAGCATGGATGCCGCCCTTGTAACGGTGCTTGACTACTACATCGTCTGTTACCCAGGTTGACATACAAAAAGACCATTCAGGAAAGTGGTCTGATAAGGTAAAACCTGGTGTTTGAACGTATTGAGGCGCATTGGATGCTAAACGCGCTTCATATCGAGCATCGTGATTTCCCATCGTAAAAATTAATTTAACGTTATGGCGTTTCTGTTTGGCTTTTGCAACAATTTCACCTAACATTTCTTTGCAGGCGTTTAGCTCGTCAATCACGCTTGGTGTGCGAGTCCAGCCCAAAGGTGGATGGCGAGATATAGATGCACCATCAAAAGCATCGCCATTGCAAATAACTGCTTTCGGTTCAAATTTCTCAATCGCCCAAAGTAGACCTTGAAAAGCAGTAGTCCGTATCCCAGGCCAGAAATGAGCGTCAGAAAAAACAATAACTGTGCCATTTTCAATTCCAAGTTCTGTCCTTGGACGTACTGGTGAATTTGTAAAAGAGTCTTTGTAGGTTGCAAGAATAATTCCAGCTTTGCCTTGTATGTCGTTTCTTTTTCGGTAAACTACTCTCTCCGAAATGCCAGTAACTTGTGAAATTTTTGATGGAGACTTGTAAGTGTTCCATAGTTCAATAAATTCTTGATCCGAAATAAGCGGTTTCATGTCAGTCCTTTAAAGCAAACTTTTAGAACTTAACATACTTACGTTACTTGGATGCTACGCCATTGATTTTTTCAATAGTTCTAAGCCCACCAAGGCCAAGCATTCCCATTAGAACTGGAAGCATTTCTGTTAAGTTTGCGGGAGCAAGTGATATATCCACTTGATATATTTTGAGCGCCATTGCCGCGATAGGTAAGCCAATCCAATTCCATGCGCAGGCTGCGCCGCAAACCCAGCCGATAAAAGGACGCCAGCCAGAGACAAAAACATTAGGGTTTGCAGCTTCAACTTTGTTGGTGTCAATCTGTCCTTGAACAACCATTACAGCGGCTGCAAGTTGTTGTTTCTCAGCCTCAGTTTTGTCGGGCCAGATTTTGTTGATTGCAGTATTTACAAGTTCAGATACGGACCCAAATCCAGTGATGTCCATTATTTATCCTGCTTGTTTTCTAAACGATCAAAAACTTTGTTCATGATGTCCTTCAACTCTCGTATGTCTTGCCGATAATCGTCTTTGCTGACGTATTCTTTTGGCAAATCTTCGCGCAACTTTGACAAATCAGATTTTAAATCCTTGACTGCTGCCCAAAGCTCTCTGGCAAGCCATCCAATAACAGCCATTGCAACACTAAGGATAATATTGAGTAGCTGCTGGGTTTCCATAAGTTTTTTAAAAGAACGTTAAAAAATTACCCGTGCCGCCTAAGAATTTCCAGCCGGTGTTGTTGCCACTATTTACTGAATTATAAGCATTCCATGATGCGCCGCCAATAGCATTAGAATCACGAATGTTCATAAAGTTAGCAACCACTGTGCCGCTTGCTTGTTTTAAATTTCTTGCTGTACCCAGTGAATTGCTTATTATTGATACCGTAGAGCCTGATTGTCCAGTCATTGCAAAAGTTGTTACGGTAAAAGCTGCAGTACAAGCATTAACCAATGTAAAAGTTAAACCAGCAGTATTGCTTAATGTCGTGCATCTCGCAGTGGTAGCTCCATTTCCCAAGTAAAGCGATCCTCCAGAAGAGGCTGCCACTGTAACCGTGCCAAACTGATTCCCATCCGTTCCTCCACTGCCACCAGAAAAACACCTTGACGTAACACCAAGTGAAAATTCAATGGTAGAGTTAATTACGTTGTAAGTTGTGTTAGTGTTTGACCCAACAAAACCCGTAGTGCTTGTGCCGCTTAGAATTGTTACTGTGGATGTACCTAAAATTAAAGTTTTTGTATTTGTGTTGTTGTAATCAAAAGTAGCACAACTAATATTGTAATTATTAGAATCAAAAGATCCTCTAAGAAGCGTTATATTTGCATTTGTATTTCCACCAGATAATGCTCGTTGTAATTGCCAAGATCCACCAGAACCGCCAAATAAAATTGGATAATCAAAGGTATTGGCTATATTAATTGTTCTTAATGTTGCGCTAGTTGATAAAAAATTAGTTGTACTTGTACCAGATGTCCAAGTATTATCTGGAGCAGTTAAATTTCCGTAAATATTTCTGGTTGCATTAGTTACGTTACTTGTGCATCCAGTTAAATTTAAATTTAAATAACTACCTAAAATTGCAACTGAACTTGCTCCACCTGCTTGAATAGAAAGATTTATTGCATTAGTTTCAGAGCCGCCTGCCGTGCCTCCGTGATTAAATGTTCTGGTAAAACTAGCGCCCGTACTAGCATTTGGTACGTTGACAGTAGAAGTTCCTGTATAACTAAACCCTGTCAATGTTGGCAAATTCCATAAAGTTTGATTGCCAGCAGTAGAAGTTCCTGTTATGGATATTGAACCGCCGTTAAATGCTAAAGTTCTAGTATTTGAGTTATTTGATGCAAAACTAAAACAAGAAAGAGTGAATCCACCAAGGTCTAAAGACCCGTTGGTTAGGGTAACGGTTGATGAGTTTGTAAGCGCGTTAGATAATGTCCATCCTCCACCAACCCCATCAAAAATAACGTTAGCTCCAAAAGTTTTACCGTTTGGACTTATGGTTTTTCCAGTGGTTGTGGCTCTAAATGTTGTTGTACCTGTATAAGAACGAGTAAATAAAGTTGCAGGCCATGATAAATTGCCATATATATCAAGACCAACAGTACCCGCCAATGTCATTGTGCCATCAAGGCCAGAAACAGTAAAGTTGTTACATATTGCATTCACACTAGCCATTGTCACCGTAAATGCACCAGTTCCACTATTTGAATTGGCATCAAAAAATACATTGTCTGCGGATGATGGTGGATTTGCGTAAGCAGGGGCGGCACCGCCGCTAGTATTAGACCAATTGACTACATTTATATTGTTCCACGTTCCAGAACCGCCAACCCAATAATAATCTGCCATTATTTTTCTAAGATGGGTTCACCATCCGATGTAATAAATTTAATCCAATTATCAAAACGTTCTTGTTTCATTGATTCAATTTCAGAATCAGTAAAATTATGATCGTCAGGTAATGTCAAAGCATCTTTAAATGCAATTCCGTTGTAATCAAATTCAAAAAGTATTTGCATGATTAAATTTGTGTTGCAACTGCAATCACATCCCACCGAGTATTATTGGCGTTGTACATACAACCTATATATGTAGTTTTTCCAGTAATTGTTGACGATGGCAAAATTGTTCCAATTACAGTATAAGTAGCGTCCCAAGTCAAACTGTAAGGGCCTGCACTATCATCAAGTATTCTAAATATTAATTTATTTCCATCCAGCGGAGTTCCGGTAGGGGCGTTGATTGTTAAGGCAGACGCCAAAGCCGTGTACGCATAAACATCCGCAGTTGCAATACTTGGGGTTAGTGATGTTGCAGTTGCTGCGCTAACTACTCTAGGGTTAACACGAGACCCTCCGACTGTTCCTCCAGTAATAGTAACGTTGCTTGCAGATTGTGTTGACATCGTGCCAAGTCCAGAAACTTGGGTGCTTGGGAGGCTTAAACTGCTTAGTGCAGTGAGCGTGCTGTTGGTTGTTGCCGTAATGTTTGAAGCAGTGCCAGTAGTGCTTTGATTAAGCTGTGGAACATCTTCTTTCATAATTGCAGCAAGCAAAGTATTAGTGCCATTAGATCGTAAATAATACCCCGATGTTTGCGTACCTGACAAAGCCGTAATTGCTGCTGATTGAGTAGTTTGTCCTGTACCACCATTATTAATAGCTACAGTACCCGTCACATTTGCTGCTGTTCCTGTAGTGCTTTGATTCCATGTTGGAGCTGTGCCTGATAACTGAGAATAAGGAAGGCTAAGTGCGCTTAAAGTAATTAGAGTGCTATTGCTAGTAGCTGTGATGTTAGTTGCTGTAGCGGCGTTACCTGTTGTGTTCTGATTAAAGGTGGGCCATATAAATGTGCCTGTGCTGAAATTTCCAGATGATGGCGTTCCTAACGATGGTGTTACAAGAATTGGAGAAGTAGCTAAAACGACTGAACCTGATCCTGTTGCTGTAATTGAACCAGTGCCGCCATTGGCTACTGGAAGGGCTGTTCCTGAGTACGTTATAGATAAAGTGCCAGTTGTTGTAATTGGGCTTCCGGTTATAGATAAAAAAGGTGGAACACTAGCTGAAACTGATGTAACTGTTCCTCCACCACCACCAGAGCCTCCAGCATAAGCAAGGCTACTCCAAGAATTAACGCCATCTCCAAATTTAAATTTAGATGTATCTGTTTCCATCCCCATTTCGCCTTGAGCAAGAACAGGGTTTGTTAAAGTCCATTGAGAAGCCGTTCCACGGCGCATTTGTATTTGTACTGGCATTATGGACTCCCGCCATCTATTGCTGATATACCGCCATAAGTAGAATTATAATAACCACCATCAAGATTTGGAGATCCAGGTCCCATTGGACCAACTGGGCCAACTGGGCCAACTGGGCCTGCAATACCTCTATCCAAAACAAGAGAAATGTTATTAACTTCGCCAACAGTTAAATTAACATTGTTTTTATCTTCTACAAATAAATTTACATTGCGCTCATTATCTGCAATTAAATTGATTGGTATAGTTACATTTTTATCAACAATTAAATTGACATTTGCAACTTCATCAACAATTAAATTTACATTGTTAGAGTCGTTTGTTATTACATTGGTATTGTTTGAACTACTAACAGCAAAACTAATGCCATTTTTTTGTTCAACAATAACTGACGAGCTACTCACAGAACAATTACTCCATCAGAGCGAACCAAGAAAAGTAAAAATATGATTAGGTCGTCTGCTGGTGTAGTGCCTGACGCTGGAAAAGACACCTTAATTCTGCCAGAATAGCCTACTGGATTGACTGCGTTTATCTCAAGCTCTGTATCACTTGACATTAAACTCCATGCGCTTGAATCAATAACCAATGTGCAAGTGCCAGACGCAGCAACAACATTTGAAACTGTCAGCGTAATTGGTGATGGAGCAGGGTTGTAGTCTGCAATATCAAACGTCAAACCATTGCGCGTATCGGTTACGTTTGACAATTCTCGCCTAACAATTTGCGCAGATATTGTTGCTCCAGTCAGGTTAATCGGAGCGCCGGTGCTAGAGTTTTGAAACGTCAAATTCCAATAGGTACTTTGATTCCAAACTAATTCGCCCGACAATATTGGATTGTTAAAACCAGATACTTGAGCAAGACTGTTTTTGTTAAAAATTGCCATAATTTGCCTTATTTATTTAGTAAATATAATTGTATTAATATTTTTAAATTAAAGCATAGCATAAACTTTAATTCTCCAATTTGTATTATTTATAATTGTTGCAGCATAACTATTAGTTAAATTCCCAACCACCATTGCTGAACCAGAGAAATATCCAACATTTGTTGCATTTGCATAAGGTAAAACTTGAACATTTCCGTTATCTGCGCAACTTATTACAAGTTCAACTTCATCGCCAACACTATATCCATAACTGGCTGTATTGCAATATCCAACTACACGTACTTGTCTTGGTGTAGCGCCTAATCCATGAGCAACGGTAAAATATTGACCTGCAGCAGTTGGTACAGCTAATAATCCAGATGTAAATTTAGTTACGCCTGTAACTGTAGACCAAATGGGCACTCCAGACCCTTGAGAAGTAAGAAGTTGACCTGTTGTTCCTGCCGCTGTAGCCGCATAAGCTGTTCCAGTGCCATAGATAACAGCGCCAGCAGTAGGTGTTGCCGAACCATTTGTGCCGCCGTTTGCAATTGGTAGTGTGCCGCTAATAGCAGTTGTCAAATTTACTTTGCCATAGCTTGGCGCAGCACCAACACCGCCAGAAATCAATACGTTTCCCGTAGCCACATCAGGCAGCCTTGCAAGGGCCGTAGCGCCGCTTGCGTAAAGAATATCGCCAACTGTATATGTGGATTGCCCAGTGCCGCCATTAGCCGCAGGAACGGCGTTTACAAGGCCGTCAGTAGCGTCAAGTTGACCAGCAGTGTTTAGGTTGTTGGCAAGTTGCGATAAGTTGTAGCTTTGTGTCATTTATGCGGCTCCGTCACGGGCAAATGTTTGTTGGTTGAGCAGTGTAATGTTGTCTGGAAATGCGGTTGACAAAATCCAGTTTGTTGATGTCGCGGTGTAGTCGTATCCTGAGCCTTTAGCTAACAAGACGCCATTTGCGTAAACCTCCATTGCCAATGGATTACTTGCGTAAGTATACGCCAATTGACTAGCAACTGAATAAGCAACAGTGTTAATAATGTTGGAACAAGGAACGCCTAAATTGTTTTGATTCCACTGCACAACTGTAAAGTTTCCAGTCACAGCCGCAGGAAATCCGGTTAATGTTCCACTTGAAATATCGTAATCAATTTCGTTAAATTGGGATCCATTGACAAAGATTTCTTCATAGCCATTGTTTACCGCCCATGTTGTTGGTGTCAGCGTAGAAACCAAAGTTACAGATTGCGTGTATCTGCTCCAGGGATGATATGTTGACCCAGCAGCACGGAATCGGTAAACGGTCAATCCTGCTGTTGCACCTGAAATAGTGGTTGTAAATGTAATTACTTTGGTTGTTGTGTTGATTGACTGAACCGTGTAAGTTGTTGGTGTTCCAGTATTGGCAAAACAAAGTAAATTTCCCGAAACAATATTTTGAAACGGAAGTCCGCTATAAGTTATGGTGTTGCTTGTGCTTGATGCAATTGTGATGTTGTTTGTTTCGTAATAGTCTGACGTGCTTACTGCTCTTGCATTTATAACCACAATAATTTCACCAGCCGTACAAGCTGTTGCAAGAACAACGGTTGTGCTTGTTTCGCTGTATTCAGTTAAATCAAGCAATACACCATTTTTAAATACTAATACATCTCCAACTGTATGAGTTACGCTAAATGTAGTTTGGGAAGCTGTTGCAGTAAATACTGTTTCTGTATAGTAAAAAGCATCTGGAGAAGTAAAACCAATTACTCGACCGTAAATATCAATAGTAAGATTAGAAACAGCCGCAGTTTTAGAATAAACGCCTGCACCAAAATTTAGAAATTGTGCAAGAGAAACAACCATGCTTCCGCTTGTGTTGTTAGTCACGTTAAGAAGTCCATTAGCGCTGCTTACAGATGTTGTTCCTACTGTAGTAAGTTGTCCAGTTCTAGAGTCCAAATCTATGGAATTAATTCCATCAGGTAAACCAGACCACAATGTTGCATCGTAAACCGATGTAAGCGTTGGAACAAATGCTCCTGTTGAGTTAGCTTGTGCAGCAGTGCCAACATCAAAACTAAACTTGCGATTACCGCGATTTGAAAATAACAAATAATTTAACGGATCAACAGAGCCAAACGCCGTTGGCGCAAGATACCATGTGTAATCAGAGGCGTTGGTGCTGCCAGTTGTTGTAGTGGTATTTTGCAGGCCATAGTAAGTAAGACCGCGAGGGCTTGTGCTAAATCCAGTGCCTGTAATGCTGCTTCCGTAGCGAACGTTTATGTATCTATTGACGTATTGAAATGTTGTAGGACGCCATTGAAGTACAGCCGAAGCATCAGAAAAATTGCTTTTGCCCAAGCCATTAACCATTTGAACAAAAAAGTACCAATCACCCTGAGCAATGTTTGTTAACGTTACCGTGCCAATGATTGCGCTTGGTGTATATGGATTGCCGTCAGAGCTAATTGCTGTGGTTCCTGCAAAGATTCTTTGTGATGGGCTGGGGTTAGCATATACGCTATACCAAACTTCAGCGTACTGCACAATACCTGCGCTAGATGCAGTAACACTAAGGCTAATTGATGGAGTTGCTGCACTTGGCGAAGAACTAACAACCACTGGCGCAGTTATAGTTCCAAAATTCAATGGATTGCCAATGCCAGTGTTTGGTGCTGGCGTAAATTGAGTTACGTTTAAATCATCATAAACTGCTGGATTAAATTCCATCAAAGACAAGGAAGTGGTAATTGAGCCATCATCGTTAAATTCTTCTACCACTTGACCAATGCGAAATAATTTTGCAGTCCATCCGTAATTTGCATTAGTCAGAGTAACTATGTCGCCAGCTTCTAATTGCAATCCAACATAATTAACTTTGCATTTAACTTGCAAATCTTCTCTAGCACCTTCAAGAAATCTGTTTGCAAGATATTGCGCTTGAACAGAATTATTTACCAATGGCAAAGAAATAACTTGTTTGTTAACTGGCTCGTTTGGATAAAGCAAAGATGGATTAAGAACTGCAAGATTAAATGTTGAAGTAACAAATGAATCTTGTTGTGTGCCATCTACAAACTTAACTTCAGCTATGTTGTAGCTACTAGCAATGTCAATCGGAGTAACTTGAATAGATGAAATGATATTAGAATCATCCAAATCCATTGCAACCGTATATGTTGGCTGCTGAACAATAACTCCCCACAATCCTGTAATTTCGTTATAACGCAATAAGCAATCACAGCACGATGCCATGATTTGCAAGTTATTCATAATAGTTTGATTGGCGTCTATAACTCCGTCAAACTCAAAACGCTTTTGTGTTGCAGTGCCGCCAGTGTATGGCGTAAAAGTCATTGTTTGATTTGAGTAAACATTAAGTGCTGTTAAGGATGCAGTATCAACCCCAGACAATGGGATTGCAGCCCCGTATGTTGTGGATGTTAAATAATCAAGAAAACAATCGCCAGGAGAGCCGCGACTGTTAATAATTTGAAATTTTGTTGGCTGTAATCCTGTCAATCCTGCATTTTGATTGTAAGTAATTTTAACAATTGCAAAAGCGCAATTTGTCATCAGCTTTGTTGCATCCCATTTGTAAACAAGATTAGTGTCTTGCATAACTGAGATTGCACTCAACGTGGAATTAAAAGGCGTTAAAGAACCATTTCGGTAAAGATATATGTTTAAATATCCATCTACAGATGTATCTGTCAATCCTGTTGATTGGTCAAGCAAACCAGAGACACGAGTATCATCTTTTGTATACATTGTCTGTGATGCATAGTTACCACCAATTGAAACTATATATCTGTTATTGCTATCAATTTGAAGAACAATTGTTGTTACTTGACCGAGACTTATTCCAGAAGCAGAATAAACTGTCATTCCAACTTTAAGACGTTGACTAGCAATTAACAACGTTCCAGTGCAAGATGCTGTAAACGACGAGGTCCCCGAATAAAACACGCATTTTTTGCCGCCAAAAAATATATCACCAAAACTTACAATATCTTCATCAACCAAAGCGCCACCAGCAAGTGTTCCAGATGCAGTAGCTAAAATAGTTTGATTAACAATAGGGACTGAAGTTAATCCACTAAAAAGTGCCTGCCATTGCGCAAGAGTGGTTGACCCCAATGATGAAACAATGTAAGAGCGTGCTGAAACTATTGTTGATGTTGTGCTGCCCGTGCATTCAGAAAGCGCCAAAATGTAATACATTACTTGATTGTTTGTAGTAATGCTTAGATCGGTGACGACACCTCCAACCCAGCCTGTACCGTAAACTATTGGAAGTTTGTTGTCCGATGCTGGCGGCTGCTGTTGAGGGTTTCCAGGATTAATTGCATTAATTGCGTTGTTGTCAATGTTTGGTGCAAAGGCTTTGCTGATAATTGAAGACGCAATTAAAGTAACCGCAAATTGACCCACTATACCAATAGCCGCCCAAGTCACTGCCGCAAATTCAGCCGCAATAAAATAGCTAACAATAATTGATCCGACCATTACAGTTCCTTAAAATATGTTGTTTGCATCAGTCGGTATCCACGTTTTTCATAATTTATTTTTGGCGAATCTGCAATGATTGATGAGCAAATAATTTGAACACGGCCACTATCTAGCATTTCTTGTGCAAGCAAATCAAACTCTTTCCAAAGCCTGCCTCCAACTGTACCGCCTCGATATTCTGGCTTTACCCACCAAGCTAACTCATGCAATTCAAGAATTGATTGACACCAAACATTTTGCGTAACCATAGCCGCAATAAATCCACGAGCTTGAGTGTCAATTAATATAAAACCTCGGCCAACCATAAGACCAGAAAACAAAGACTCAACATAATTCCAGTCGTAAATGCTAGAGTCTTTTAGTGTTTCCATTGGCGCTTCTGCAACATAGCTATGCATCATTTCAATAAGCGCAGGCATATCAAATGGCGTAGCTTTGCGAATCATGGCGTTTTACCAAAAGCGTAATTAATGGTAGAAATGTATGTCACTCGATTCATTGATGTATCGCCAGGGTTTACAGACTGCCAAGCATTGTCGTTTGTATACCGTCCCGCTGTTCGGTTTTGCAATACTAATTGAAAGCTGGATGCACTCATTGTGACAACGCCAACATACTGACGAATTTCTTCCATCCATTGCTCAGAGATAGAAAAAGAGTTGACATAGCCACTAAAGTATTTGTATACGCCTGTTCCGTCGCCTGACGATGTAATCAATTGATTGTTGCTATCAAAGAATCCGTGCCAAAGATCAATAGAAGATCCTTTGATTTTTGAATTAAGCACCAATCCAAGCATTGAAGTATCAACGCCAATCAACGTAATTGTGGTTTCGTTTGCAGTGCTTTTTATGTCTCGCTGAATGTTTCCGACGCTAACCAGTTGACCCAAGGCCGTGAATGGCGTTGAAGATATTGATGGTATGGTAATTGGTGCAGGCGTTGTTGCAAAATAATACGTACCATCAGCCATGCCAAGGCGAAAGAAATCAGCGTATCGAATTACGTTAGTATTTTGAACTGGACCAATTACGTTCACAAAATCACCTCCACTGCAGAGAATGCGCCATCCCAAGAAATGAAGCTGTCGTTTGTAATTGGAACTAAGTTATAGGTAGGGTAATCTTTTGCTATTACGCAAAACGTAATGCCGGTATAGGTTGAACCACCAAGTGATGTAGTCGTGCCATATTGACCAATTACAGCCCCTACAGGAGACGAAACCGTCGTAAGCACAGAACGATGCACTGGAATGTTTACAGTGCCAGCAACACCCCTTGGAACGTCTGCTGTAGCTATGTATGCGTAACGATCAATCTGAATAAAGTCTCCAGCATCAACAATGTTTAAGGTTGACGTTATTGCAGGCAGGTTTCCAAGCACAATAGTTTTTCCTGCCGTGCTGGTTTGCACTTGGCAGGCTGCTGCTTGCACGCCAGTCATATCACCACCATAAGCAATGTAGTTGAGCCAGCCACTAGACCCAAAATTTAAGTATTGTTCCGTAATTCTGTCAGCCACGCGCAAGGAAGAAAGCACTGCTTTGTTCTTGGAATACAACAAATAATTGTTAGGTTTTATGGTGAACTGAAAAGGCTGGCTTGTCAGAATCTCGGATGTACTAATACGCATGTTGCGCGACATCATTTGACCTGCAAACTTGTGATCGTTAATTCCGATTGTTTCGGCCACCGAAAGAATTGTTTGCAAGCTCATATATATTATCTCGACATCGGTATGCTGCGATTAGCTGATTGGTAGGTTGCCCAAATCGCCTGCTTGTTTTTTGCTAAGAACGCCACACCACTTTGCGTGTCAATCGCGTTCATGTTAGCAATGTATGGGCCATTGTAGTTAATCGTTGGGCCGCTGTCATTGCCTTTTAGCATGTTGTTCGGAATAATCGTTCCCGCCGTTTTTGGCACAAACAACTCAGGTCCGCGCTCACCTACCATAGAAACCTGATTAACTGGTGGCTCTCCTCCGCTGGCAAAGCCAAGCAACGTAGCTCCAGCAGCAACTAAGCCCATCATGCCTCCACCACCACTTGCGGTTTCAAACAGTGCTAAGGCTTGTTTCTTAATTTGAATCTTCAATAAGTCTTGAAGAATGCTTTGCGTCAACTTGCTGAAATTTAGCGACCCAGTATTGACAAATTCATCCAGCGCGGATGTCATGTCTTTCCATACAGTGTCATTTACCTCTTTCATGTAGGTCAATTGTTCTGTAAGTTCAATATTTAACTTTGCGTCATTTTTCTTTGCCTCTGCAAGTTTGTTCCATTGATCTAATACAGCCTTGTCACCTTTTGATTCAAGAATATTTCTTGCAATGTCCTCTTGATATTTAGCCTCAAGTTCAGCCAGTTTGACTTGCTTCTCACTCATGCCAACCATTTTGATCTGGGCTTCTAACTTGTCCTTTTCTGCGGCTGCTATATCTTGAGAAGCGTAATATTTATTTGTGTACTCACCAAGCCGCTCAAGCCTTTTATTGTTTTCTTCATCTTCAATTTTTTGACGAGCAAAGCGTTCTGCTTGAGCAGCGTCTATAGTTTTATTTAATTCTTTTTGACGATAATCATCCATGCGATTTTCGCGTTCAACCATTTCTTTCTGCATTTCTGCAATATAAGTTTCATATCGAATTCCTGCCAATTCTTTATCTTTGTCTTTTATATCTGACAAATATTGAGCATACAAATCTTCTTGTTTGTGCGCTGAATCATAAATAATTCTTGTTTCTTCATCTGCAATACTCATTAAGTTTGCGTATTTCAAATCGCGCTTGGCTTTTTCATATTGCTGAACAAGAGCAAATTCAGCGGAAGCACCTCCGTCTTTAGCCCGTTTATCAATCTTTTCTTTTTCGCCAGTTAAATCATTTTTCTTTGCGGCAAGACGTATGTTTTCTTGCAATGCATCTTTTTCAGCTTCAAGCTCTTGTATTCTTGCGTTTTTCTTTGCTTCAAATTTTTCTTGACTTGCAATATTAGAACCTAATCCAGCAGATATAAATTTGCTTTTTCTTACATTTTCTAATTCGTCTTGTATTTTTTTTAATTTTTCTTGAGGCGTATCTGGTTTGCCAAGATTCATTGCGGCATTCCAAAACTCACTCCATTTTTTTGTTGTGTAATCTAATGCTGTATCAATGTATCCCAATTCTTTTGTTGTATTACCAAAACTTTGTTTTAATAAATCACTGGTATAAATAATTGATTCTTGAATTTTTCCTTGCTTTTCAAGTGCTTCAATGTGCTTGTATTGCTCAAGCGTCAAAAAGTTGTATTGATCGTTTAATTTTTTGGCACTTGAAGCCGATCCATCCAAAGCAGGAATTAGTTTGGCGGCTGCTTCTTTAGACGTTAAGCCACTCAATTCGGAAAAGCGTTGAATGGTTTTAGATACAGAATCAAATGTTTTGTTAGTAAATTGGCCTGAGCCAATCATGGCGTTCAATATGTCTTTAGCGTCACCAATAGATGCCCTAGATGTATTGGCAATGGTAGATGCCATCTTTCCAAAATCATCCGTCGTTACCTTGGAGTAATTGCCGGTCAAGATAATGGAATTGGTCAAGGCATCAAATTCCTTGCGGCCAGAGTAGGCTGCAAAAGCAGCAACACCAATTCCAGCACCAACAGCAACCATTGCGCCAGTGACGCTAAACACCAAAGGTGTAAGCACCCTAAACATATTGCCTAGGCCACCCATCTGATCTTTTAGCTGCCCACCCTGTTGGATGGCTGCAATCAAAACGTTTTGACCCGATGCGACTTGAGTAAAAAAGTCTGTTGTCTGGTATGCCAAACCTTGCTTTTGCCATGCTGTAAGGCCACCAGCGGCCTTGTGCGCGCTTGCAGCCACTTTGTCATAAGCAGCGGCTTGGGCAAGCAGTTGAGCCTTTACGTCGGCTCCTGCACCCTGTAGACGGCCTGATGTGATCTCGCGCTCAATGATTTGAACCTTGGTCAAGGTTTTGCCATAATCATCGGTGGCATTCTTCAAATTCTGAAGTTCTGTTAGTGCCGGTTGATTTTGCTGTTTAACTTTATCGGCAGCAGCTATTACGTCAGCCTTATGTTTAGCGGCTGCGACTACCTTGTCATATGCAGCAGCCTCCTCTAGTAGCTTTTCTTTGTTTTCTTTAGAGAATTCTGAGAATTTGCCGCTGGACACCTCGCGCTGGATTTGGGCCACTTTAGTCAATGTCTGGCCGTAATCTTCTGTGGCAAATTTAAGTTCTTGAATATGCTTGGTGGCCAATTGCTCTTGTTGGTCAATTGATTTTGCTTTTTCAGCAATCTCTGCCCGCTTGGTGGCGGCGGCTACCACGGCATCATATGCAGCGGCCTGGGCAAGAATTTTGTCCTTCATGTCGTCTGTGGCAAATTTAAGTCTGCCACCGGCCATCTCACGCTCCATAAGCGTGACTTTGTTTAAAGTCTTGCCATAGTCGTCAGTTGCGTTTTTCAGGTCGTTCAGGACGGCAACTGAATTATTTGTGTCTCGTTTAATTGCTTGAGACAACTTTTTGTTTTCGCTAATGGCTTTATCAATTGAAGCGGTAAATTCTGCTGTATCTAAACCAAGAACTACGCCAAGCCTAGCAATATTATTTGATGCCATTATTTTTTCCTTCGCTTGGATAATTTCAGCGCATATTCTGGGATGATAGTTGCAAGTTTAGTTTTCAACAAAGCAAGAACTGTATTTGCGTTTGAATCAAGCGCAGGTCTTAAAAATGGGTGCATTGGCATTTTAGCCGTTCCAAATTCGTTTGCCAAAGATACCGCGCTTCGTTTTACGGATACAACAGCAATAACAGCATCAGTTTTGTTAACGTGATCTGATCGTTTGTCTTTTTCATTAGGAATTCTGAATTCAGTGCGGATAGTGTCCCGCATGTGAATATTTTCTGTGTTATTTTCATCGTAAGCCGCCATTGCTTTTGCGGCCTGCTCAACAGGTTGCATGGCATCCCTCGCTGCCAATGCAAGAGTTCTACGGGCCAGTGTGTCTGCCCGAAAGCCTTCTGCCATAGCCTTTAATTGCTCCTCAAACTCAGCAAAGCCTTCCAGCTTGATCGTCCTGTTGTTTGGGGAGTAATCGGCCATTTCACACTTTCAGAAATTCCTTCGATTCAGGTCTTGACATCATGAATGAAAGCAATTGATTTTGAACCTGCACTTGCTTTACTTCATCGCTTTGAGGCGGGATGATGTAGTCGTGCATTGACGGAAGAACATCTTTTATTGTGTATGAAGAAACCCCTTGCTTTAGTTTTGCATTTAGGTTTCCTGTTGTTAAACAACTAAGAGCAAGCAATATTGCTTTATTGCCTATATAACCATCACTTAGTAATATCTCAATATTTCTAAAATTTTCAGAATCAATTTCATCAGGACACCCACCGTGAGCCAGAACGTATGCTCTAGCTTGTAAGCGTGTGTCCTGAGTTAGTTTTTTCTAGCGTCCTTGTAGCCAGGTTGAATTGCATCAGAAATTTTTTCAAGCAATTCCATCTGAACTTGAGTCGGCCATTCAGCTTCAATTTCTTCGTAGGTAATGTCGTCTAGCGTGCCTTCAATTGGCACAAGCAGCTTTACGTACTCAACAATCCTAGATTCCATCATTGAGACAGTTTTTACCAAATCGCGCAAAGAGCGGCCATCTACAACTACATCGTCTTCTTTGATCTCTACGCCACTAATAGTGGTATCGGCCAAAAATGGTGCAGCCATTTTGACATAACGTGCTTCTGCCTTGTCTTTGTCAACAGCGTTAACACGAGTCTGAATGTCTTCAAGCTCTTTTTGCAGAGGCACCCGAACTTTGAACTCATGTTCGCCAAGGGTAAAGGTTTTAATACGAAGGGATTTTGAATCGCCGAAAGCAGAACTTAGTTTGCTCATGTTTTATCCTTTGATAATTTTGTTGAAAATTTCTTGATTGAGTGCCAACGCATACGCAACAATTTCACTTGGAGTCATGTGATGAGCGTGATGTTTGGCAATCTCATGGGCAAGTGTAACAGCGGTCATCCGTTGCTGCATAAACCCAAACCAGTCTTTGCGAGTCTCTGATTGTTTTGCAAGAAAGTTGAGTAGGTCGCCCGTATTTTGTATTGTTGTTGGTTGTGTCATTTTAAGAATCGTAGTTTATAAATTGTGCTGTCAATCAATTGTGCAATTTCATCAGTAATGTTTTGCAATTCAGTGTCTTTAGGAAACTTTTCTGAATTACGAAGTGCAAAAACTTCATCTTTTAAATAAAGCATGTAATCCATAGGATCATCTGGAGTTTCAAATCCGCTAGTGAAATTTGTTAGCAATCCATACTTACCTTGAAACGCTTCCACAAAATCATCAACATGATCGCCAATTTCTGTGTAATAAGTTTCAAGAGCTTTATGCTGAGAATACGAAAGGCTTATCAAATGAAGAATGTGAGCGCCAGTAACGCTATGCAACAAGCACATCACAAACTCCATTACTGGATCATCTTGCTTTTGCTCTACGCTAAATTTCATAGGATTGTTTTGCTTTGAATATCCATTAGCATATGCAGCACGGGCAACGGCTTGAGCCTTTGATTTTGTAGCAAATGGCCCTTTGCCGCCCCAATACCACCCATCAGATTTCTTTGCTATGGGCATTTTCAATTACAGGGTTGTACTTCGCCAGCAAGCGCAATGCTACGCCTTCAGCCGAGTCAGCTTCAACAGAAGCCAATTCGGCAGCAACTTCGTTGGCATCAACCACTGAAAACCTGGCAATTAAATCCAAGTCTCCAGTGGCTGTTGTCAACCCCTTAACCACTTGGTCAAGGGTTTCCATTAAGTGTTGCTCCAGCCATACTGACCGCCGCGAGGATGGATCGTAAACACGCACTTGGCTTCAGCGCCGGGTTGAGCATCAATCTGGAACTGGCTCACTCGACCATTGAAGGCGTAGGCGATAGTAGTTGCACCGTTAACGGCTGCCACAACGAAAGTGCGATCAATGATGCCGCTATAAGCATCGCCACGAATCAACAACAAACCGGCATCCGAAGGATTCCAAGCAGCCGTAATAGTCAAGCTGGTAGGCGCAGATTGAGTCGGCACCTTGTCAGATTGACGGGAACCGGCCACACTAAAAGATGCCACAGCATCGTCTTGGCCAAAGGCTGGGACTGCTTCCACGTTTAACTGAGTACCTGCTGCGCCAGTGCCGTTGGCCACAGTACCGACGATTGTTGCAACTTGAGCCGTCCATACCGCCAAGTTGGCAGTCGTGAATGCCGTGGGCGTAGCGCCCGATTGCATCCACATTGAGGCACTAAAGCCTGGGAGAATAACTGCTGGTGCTGCCATGATTTGCTCCTGTTATGCGTTGTTAGACCAGCCATACAAGTTGCCACGAGGATGAATCGTGTAAACCGCTTTGGCTTCTGCGCCTGGTTGGGCATCGATTTGAAATTGAGATACGCGACCGTTGAATGCGTAGTAGACAATGTTGGTGCCATCGGTGGCAGCAATTACAAACGTGCGATCCACAGTGCCGCTGTAGGCGTCTGTGCGCAACAACAGAGTAACCGTATCAGAAGGATTCCAGGCCGATGTGATGGTCATCGAAGTTGGTGCCGACTGAGAAACAATTTTGTCGCTTTGACGTGCGCCAGCAACGGTGAACGAGGCAACTGCATCATCTTGGCCAAATGCAGGAATTGCCTCAATGTTCATCAAATTGCCTGAAACTGCAATAGCAGAAACGCTGGCCAGCGTAGACAATTGACTCAGCGTCAATGGAGTAGGAGATGCAGTCGGTTGAGCGTACATCGAGGCACTAAAGCCAGGCAAAATTTTATTAGGTAAAGCCATTTACATTTCCTTCAAAAAGTGGGACAAAATATTTTATGTTGGAATGTCTAATGTGCAATCCAAGAATACTTGCGCCAACTTGTTTTCGTTGTCGTAAGAATTATATAGCCACTGCACATCTGCTTTAGAAATTTGAAATCCATCAGTTGCGCCGCCGAAAAGACCAGCGTAGCCATGAAGTGATTGCAGAATTTGATTAGATATTGTAAATCCATCCTCAATCACTTGAGTGAAAATAGAAATTTGGATAACTGGCCTGTCAATCCCTTTGTTGGCTTGATTTCCACCAGTGTAAACAGGTTGATGGACATTGCGCAACATCCAAGTAATAAATTTAGGTTGTGTGGCAAAGTTTCGGTTAAAAGCGGCATATACCGGAACAGGCGTAACGATGCTTGCCAGTTGATACTGGATTGCTTTTGCATACTGAACCGGATTTTGTTGTGTTGCCATTAAACCGCCACAGCAGGATCGTTACGAACGCACAAAAACAATGCTGACATACGATCATCAGCTTCACGCACATTGTCAATTCGCCAGTCAAAACCGCGCCATGTAATTGAGTAAGCGTTTTGATTGTCAATAATTGTTTTTATGTTTGGAGTGTAATTCAATGTAAATTCAACAACGTCAGAATAGATTCGATATTTGTCGGTAATCTTTACATGGTTTGCAACTGCATGAACACGTCCGCGAGTAACAAACCAAACAGATTGAGTTGTACTTTGCTCTCCAAAGGTTGATTTACCAAAGGAAAGATTATTTACTGAAAGATTCTCAAACCGTGCTATTCCCATTTACATCACCAAAGGCTTATATGGGCGAAGCAATGTAGCAACACCAAAAGGGATGTCGTTTAATTTTTTATCTACTGTATTACTGCGATTGTTGTACAGGTGAGTAATCAGCAAAAGTCCAGCTTGTTTGATGACTTGGTATGTAGCCAATGGATTAGCTACTGTAGAGTAGTCAACCACAATAGGTGCTGTCATTGTTGAATTTATGCTAGTAGGCAAACTTTGCACAATAAGTTTATTGCCCGATGTATCATAGTAATACTGTGAGCTTGCAACCGTTACAGCAACAGGTGGAAAAGCATCTGTCCAATATTTCAACGATGTGATTGTGACTCCAGCCAAAGAAGAATCTGAGTTTTGACTGACTTCTGGAATGTCTAAGCATACTGGTGATGCTACAAGGCTCTCCATGCCGTACCAGACGCGATATGACACTGGAAAGATAGACATACCAAGGTAATCTTCTATTGCCTGCCTAACAGCCACTTCTAGACCCGCCAAATAGGCATCCTGACTTTCATCACCAAACAAATTTAATTGATTAGTGATTTCAGAAAGGGAAAGCCAAGGCGTTGCATTGTCACGGTTTATCTGCTCAACTTTTACATAGTTGAACGGATTGCGCGTCGCTGCCCCAAAGGGCAGACCGGCTTGGTAGTTTTCTGCAGCCATCAAACACCAACCAAACGGATGCCAGCAAAAGGGTCGCGCACAGTTGACACCATACGTTTTTCAGAATACAGGGTCACAAAGCCGGGTGTAGTTTCTTCCATCGCTTGAATGGTCATTTCTTCCACATCAGCAATGGTGACGAAACGAGGCCAATTTGCAAGATAGATGGAAAAGTTACCAGCGCCAACAACTTCCATGTATGGATTTGGAATTACTGGAAATCCAAAAATGTTTTTAACAGCGCCGCCATCATCATCACCAACTTCAGCAAATTGTTTAATATTGGGTGCCGCTGTAGGGCCAAGGTTTCGCAAGTCGTGAATGGTTTGTGGGTGCATCATCCAAGCTGTACCGGGCAGATTCCAATACTGAGCAGGGAATAAGCGAACCATATCTGTAATATCGGCATATGCAACAGCCGCAGCCGCTTGTGTTTTTGTTGCAATTGAATGAATGCCGTTAGTAATTGCTGTGCCACTTGTGCCAAAAGCAGAAGATGCTGCGCTTGTGTACATATCCAAACCACGCAAGCCATCTGTGCCGCCTGTCGTTGTGGTTGTGCTGCCAGCCTGATCATTGTTGAGCACCATTGAAGCGCCCTCAATAGCCGCAAACTCCAACATCAAATCTTCAACAATAGTTTCGTTCAAGTAATTGATGTCCGACATAGCAGCCGTGCGGATTGGCAACTGTGCCGTAATCACGCGAGTGGGAATCTGCCAGATAGTAGTGTTAGTGCCGGGTGTGCCGGTGTTGGGACTAAAAGTGTATCCCCAAGGATTTGTTTGGTTTGCCGCATTACCTGTTTTAGCAACGAATTGGGCGCTAGAACCAGATACAGGAATAACACGCGACATTTCACGAATTGGGTTCGCAAAGCGTAATGCAGCAAATGCATTATCAAAGAAAGTACGACCACCTTGTCCATTGCCGCTGCCACCCAAAGAGGCTGCTTCACGCAAATCAATATTTACTTTTTCTCCGGTTTCCAGAGTTTGCTTAATGCCGTCAAGGATTTTTTCGGTGATAGTTTTCATATTTTTTCCAAGTTTAAAAGACGGGGGCCGAAGCCCCCATCTACCACAATTAAGCGTTAGCAGTACCAGTTGAACGATAGCGAATCAATGCGTTAGGGTCACGCACCGAGGTTGCCAAACGTTTTTCACCATAGAAAGTAATGTAACCAGGCAAAGTTTGGTCATAACGGCGCATAACCATATTCAAACGATCAATGATTGTGTGCGAACGAGTCCAATCACCAAAATACATTGGATACTTGCTAACAGTACCAGCCGCGCCGGTAGCCAATTGGCTTGGTGCGTCCAGATACTTGTTCATCACCACATCAAAGCCCAACAATTGACCGATGATACCGTCTGGGTTCAGAGATTCAACAGAATTGAAAATCGGGCGACCGTTGGTATCTTGCAGGCCACGGATGGCTTGAGCAAGAATCGGGTTAATCATGAACCGAGTTGCAGGAGTCCAGTATTGTTGCGGCAGGGCGTAAATCGTGTTAATAACGTCTTTGTATTGCACGTTGTTTGCGCCAACAGTATTGGAGTTGGTAGTAATCTGGTCGTAAGTTGCTACGCTGTGCAAGCCAGTCGTAGAACCTGTTCCAGAAGTACCAAATGCAGCAGTTGACGTAGTGCCACCGGCATAAGTTGCATTAGCGCCAGGATACTGATTCAAACCACGCAAACCGTCAGCGCCACCAGTGGTTACAGAAGAACCTGTACCGCTTTGGTCGTTGTTGGAAATCATGGATTGCGCCTCTGCCTGAGCAAACTCCGCCAACATATCGTCAACAATGTTTGCTTCCAAACCATCAATGTCGTCCAGAGCCGCAGTACGGATCGGGAACTGAACGTTAATGTCTTTTAGAACCAATTGCCAGATGCTGGTGTTCTCAGTTGTGGGCGTACCGTTGTTTTGGACTGCATAACCCCATTGAGCGCCAGCGTTACCAGTCTTAACACGGAACTGATAAGAGGAACCGTCAGTAGCCACGGTGCGAGACATACCGCGCATGGGGTTAGCCAGACGCAAAGCAACAAACACGGGATCGTAGCTAGTGCGACCACCTTGACCGTCACCGCCAGCGGTAAGACCAGCAGCTTCCTTCATATAGGCATCATACTGATCGACGCTTTCAAACATCTTCAGTTCTTTTTCGCCTTGACGAGAAGCTTTGTAATAGGTAGACAATTGCTCACGTACAGCGCGATTTACATCGCTGCGAACGGTTTTGGCAATCTTAATAACGGGGGCGGCGTTCAAAGAGGCAACTTTAGCCTCCAAAGCAGCAACCATTTCAGCCATTTCAGCTTTGACAGCTTCAACAGCAGCGGGGATTTTGGCTTCAACAGCCGACACAGCTTCAGCTTGTTTGGCTTCAATAGCGTCTAGTTTTTCAATAATAGCTTGAGACATAATTAACCTTTCAGTCGTTTATCAAGGGATTTGAGAAGTTCACGTTGCTCAAGAGCCGCGAGAATTTCCGCATTGGTTGCCTCCGCATCAGAATCACTCTGTTTTGGTGCAGTTTCATTAGGCACAACAACAGCATCACGCTGTTCAAGCACCTTTTTGAAAGTAGATGCAGCGGCAACCGCATCACTCTTGGATAGACCGGCATCACGCAGGGCTTGTTCCATAATCTTTAAATCAGCAGTTCCATCAGGTCGGAAATACTCCAATTTACTGATGTTTGCTTCAGGATTGTTTGGGTACATTACCACGGACACTTCGCGAAGGCCACCTTTGGTAATTTGAAAATACGCATCTTCCGATTGATCTGGTTCGCCATTGGCATTAACCATTTGATAGTCTTCAGCATAAGCGCCAACAGAAACACCTCCAAACATTGAAGGAGATTCGGACATTACAGTGTAAATATCTTTGCCTGCACTGGTATTCATATAAATGCGGCCTTCTGCCATCATTCCAGAATCTGTCATTTCAAATGATGTCCATTCTCCAATGGGCATTGCATCAGCATTGTGATTCATGAACATTGGCAACGGTTTGCCAGCGTTGGCAAAGGCTTCTGCCCAGTCCATAAAGCCTTCTGGTTGATAATTGAACCTGCGACCATCAGCGCCTTCACGAGCGCCCCATGTTGTCACAGTGGCTTCAATTTTCCCTATTTGCCCTTTGGCTTCGCTCACAAGCCGTGCTTCGCACAGCATCGTTACATTTTTTTGCGTCATTGATTACTCCATCAACTTTGGTTTTGTCAATGTCATATGTTTTGATGGGTTTCTTTGCAATACGTTTTAACTGTTGTGCAAAGATTTGTTTAATTGTATCTTGCAAAATGATTATTTTCCAATATTCATTTTTCTGGACTGACTTCCACCCCCACCACCCGTGTCTTGGGGACTTGTTCCAGAAATAGTATCAGTTTTTGCTGAAGGGTCAAGCAATTTGTCTGCACCGTCTATGTTACACATATTCATGTATTCACGGGCCTCATTGGGAGTCATTATACCTGCGCCAACTCCAGCAACAGCAAAGTTCATCTGATCTAACGGAGCGCCCTTCAAAAAGTCTCGCGTATCAAACTCAATTTTTAAGTTTGGGTATCCTTGAAACAATTGCATCTTTAACTTCTGCTGAATATTGACTGTAGTTGGATAAATTGTGGATTTATAAAACTCGTCCAAAAGAGTTTGAGTGTTGTTGTACTTTTGATCTTGAATTCCAATAAGTGCAGGAGGAACTCCAAACAATCCGCAAATACGCTTCATAGTTTGAATTTTCAAATTATGAGCATCAGCATCTTGTAAAGTGAGCATTTGCAAAGGCGTGTATTTCATGCCTTGATCTAGCAACATTCCCTGTCCAGGCTTGCTTGGATCGGATTGACGTGAACCTGTCATGCTTGACCATGCTTCTTTTAGTCTTGCAGCAATCTCTTTGAATTTGCCATCAGGAATAACTTGTTCAGTTGTAAACATACCAGAAGGTTTTGCGCCGTTCTGCATGACGTAATTAGCGTACAAATCAATATCTTGGTCTAAGGATACTAATTCAGCAGCCAAAATGCCCTTATTAAAGCCAGCAGAGCCTTGCCATGCCATGTCTTTGACGTGCATAACTTGGTGGGCGCTTAAAGGCTCGTCACGGCTAAATCCGTAGCTTGGCGTGGACAAGCGATAACTAGGGTAGCGTGCTGGATTGATAGTTACCGCAATTAGCGTACTGTCAAGCAGGTACATCTCCAACGGAGTCTCCAAAGGATTGTTTTGGTTTTGCCTCCACCACAAAGTAAACGCTTCGCCAGACAATTCGTACCACATAATCCACTGATACCAGAACTCATAGGCACTTTGGAACTTGTTTGGCTCTGCCAACAATGATGCTACTTGCTTGGCCTTGGCCTTGTCGCGCTTGCCAACATTTTCATCTTTGCAAGCATCTACATATGTCCCATCGTCCAATTCAGCCATTACTCGAATTGGCAATTGAGAAATGGCTCTTGCTTTTGCTGCAACGCAAGCCAATACGGTGGAATTGCGCGTAAGCAGCGACATATCCACCGGACGACCAGCATTGTTTGTGGACGACGTGGTTACATAAAGAATCTGGGTGTTAACTGGAACTTGCTTTTTTCCAGACTGATAAACAATGTTATTGCCTAGCGCAGTCTGTCCAAATAGCGTATTTGCCTCGTTTGAAACGTCTTCTTTACGCTTGAAAATATCCAAAATAGCCATGTTTTTCTCCGGTTTTGCCCGATTCTACCAATCAACTGCTCGAAAACCAAACGAATCATTGACAAACACATTATCTAAGTGGCAGTGCATCGCCATAATTAATGTAATGATGCCGTCAACTTTGGCAGACGGATCAGATTCATTCTTTCTGACCTTGACGTTTCCATTTACATCAGTGTAAACCTCGCAATTACCAAGTTGCCAGCCAACAAATGGATTGCCATTGTGTTTAATAGCTTTCTTTAGAATTAATTGTTCAGTAGTCTTAGATGGGTTAGATAGCACCGACATACTTTGACCGACTTTTTTTACAGGCAAAGCACTCCCAAAAAGATTAGCAACCAATGATGCTGCGTTGTAAGGATCAAAGCCAATTTCTTTGACTTCATTCTCTTTGCATTCATTGTTGATGTATTTTTCAATCTCGTTCATATCCGTGACGTTGCCTTGCGTCAGTTTTAGGATGCCAGATTCCACGGCTTGCATGTAAGTTGAGCGATAGTGATTGGGAATAAACGACAAAGATTCTTCAGGCAAAAAGAATTGAAACTTAGCGTAAAAATCTTCTTCTCCATATCTCTTTACTGTAGCCACTGCGTTTAAATCTCGACTGTGAGCCAAGTCAAACGCCATAAACACAGCTTCAGGTTTTTCAGTTGGCTCTGGTGCAACAGATTCATCCCAATGCCTGCGATCCACCCAAGCAGTATTTGCACTTACATAAATGTTTAATTGTTTGCACAAAAACTCGTTTAAGCTGGCAGGTTTTGCAGACGCCTCTGCTGCCATGTGCGCAATGTGTTCTGTAGTGACTGAGATTCCGAGCATAGGGTTAGCTTTACGCCAAACCGCTGGATCACTCCATTCATCACCAGGATCAATGCTGTACAGCAGGCCAAACCAACGGTAATTGTCTGGTGCAGCGCCACGCAAGATATTACGAAAATGACTCAAATCTTCGTAAAACTTGGTTTCTTTAGTAAAAGATGCCGTGGTTAAGTACATTCGCAATGGATTCTTACGAGCGCCCATACCTGAGTGCAACACCTCAATAGAGGACCGTTCCACAATCTGCGCTGCTTCATCAATCATGGCGCAAGACGGGTTCTTTCCGTCACCAGTCTTTTTGTTGTCTCTAGACAGCGCACGATAAGTAGAAGTGGAATCTCCTGCCTTCTTTAACTCATTACGGTAAACAATGAATTTTGATGTCAATTCAGCCTTCATGTTTTCCACAATGGCTTTAGACGAATCAAAACAAATTGTTGCCTGTTCTCTATTTGTCGCCAATGTAAAGACTTCAGCGCCAGCATCGCCAAACTGAAGTTCGTAAAGAGCAATAATTGAAGCCAAAGTTGTCTTGCCAGACTTCCGCGGAACGAAAAGAATAACGTCAGTTGTCCAGCGGAAGCTGTGGTCACGCTTGTCGCGGAAACCGTAAATAGCCGCCAACAGCAAGACCTGAAAGCCGCTTAACTCAATTGTTTTGCCAGCATCTGCGCCCTTAACGTGTCTAGTAAATTTGACAAATTTAAGAATATGCTCAGCTTTAGCACAAACAAACTCATAAGGAGCATCTTTGCGCTCCACCATATCAAGGAATCGTTGACAAGCCAACCTAACGTCTTCGCAGGCCGCTATATCTCCACGCACTACTCCAATTGCGTACTCAAAAGCCGGTTTAAGCAGAGGCGAATAATTCATCTACGTCACTTACTTTATTTGATTTTTTAGGGCGTCCACGGGCAACTAAAGCCAGTTCTGCCAATATCTTGATTGCTTTGTCTAATGATTCTGTACGGATTTTGTACCAAGGGCTTGGCGCGTCACCAGAGTTGTAATGATAAATTGGGCCGCTTTCCTGCACTTGCAGATTAGCCTGTACTAGCGTTTCAATAGTCATTACCAGCGAACCAATAAGTAGTTCATCTGATGCAGTAATGTTGCCTGTATTGTTTTCTACTTCATTGCGAATAGATGTCTCAAACACCTTCTCATCCCATTTAGATGGGTTACGCATGAATTCAATAATTTGTCTTGGAGCTGTTCTCATGGTCTATTAATACTTTTTGGTAATCGTGCAACTGATAATCAATTGGTTTTGGTTGAACATAATATCTAAATATACCTTTTTTTTCTAAAGCAGATTTAATGCCGTGGCATTCTGAACAAAGCGGTTGAAATACATTTCTCATAAAAGCATGTTCGCCAATGGCACTCCAAGCAAATAAGTGATCTACATGGGACGCCATGTTTACATGACCATTGCACTGGCAGGAACTGCAAAGCGGCGTTTTTGACAACACCAGATTGCGAATCGCATCCCATCCAATCTTTGCATACATTTTATTGAAATCTTTTCTGTTTTTGTCTACCTTTCTTTTAGGCGCGTGAGCCTCACAAAGTGATTTTCCTTTGGCGCAAGGTAGTTTGCATCCATATTCTGAGCATTTGTCAACTGGGAAGGTAGGCATTAACAAGATATTAGCATCGTATTACCCCTTCTGACTTTTGGTTTATACGAAATTAAC
>Ga0209189_1000364_pt1 | contig 38270 bp, 35 predicted proteins | sample C_130820_EF_Meta_FD_187308 | JGI IMG/M metagenome (GOLD analysis project Ga0209189, IMG submission 187308) | Freshwater microbial communities from Lake Croche, Canada to study carbon cycling - C_130820_EF_MetaG (SPAdes) (version 3) | ecosystem: Environmental > Aquatic > Freshwater > Lake...
CAGCATCGACAACTTCATGTCGCTCGCCACGGGCCTGCCGACCGCGAACTACAACTCCACGCTGGTGGGGTGGAACGCCGCCAAGGCGGCGTACAGGGCCGACCTGCGTCCCAACTTCGGCGGGAGCAAGTACACCTGCGGCTCGGCCGCGGCGACGGCCAGGGCGGCCCTCGTCACACGGGGGTGGACGATCACCGACGGCGGCTGCGTGTCGGCGGCGTTGGGGACGGTAGAGGAGGCTACGGGTTCTGGGGGGGTGTGCGAGGATGTCATATGCCCGCCGGCCCAATGCTGCAGGGAGACCGCGTTCGGCTTCGAGTGCGAGTCCTGCTGAAATGCCTCAAGGGTTGACCGCCGCCGCCATAGTTCGTTAAACTATGGGCATGACCACAATCATTACAGTGCTGGCCTCTTTCGTGGGGGCGTGGGCTTTCCTGAAATACATACTCCTGATCGACATGAGGGTGGACTCGAACACCTACAAGACCCTGTACGACCTCTGCAAGGATGACAGGAGGATTATGGTCTACGAGGAGTTTGTCACTGAAAAAAGGCACCCGGTCGCCTATGTCGCCTTCTGCTTTTTCAAGGGGGCTCCGTGGTTCTACCTCAACCACTCGGAGCGGCTCCTTCAGGCCGGCTGGAACGAGAAAGACCACATCACCGTCCTGACATGCTTCAGATGGAGGTACCAGGCTCTGAAGTCCTTCCTCAACGCCAAAATAACGGACATGCAGCTATGCACTCTCGGGGTTCCCGTCCAGCTGATGCTTCCTTACGGCGTGGACAAGATTGGATCTCTCAAAGAGACATTCGCCCCTCCGCTCGTCAGGGACGACCTCTGGCGCGATTTCGAGGAGGAGGTGTCCGAGGTGGTCGCAGAGAAGAGGAGGAAGACCAGCGCATTGCTGTACGGCCCCCCGGGCAACGGCAAGAGCCACCTAGTCAAGTACCTCGCCACCAAATACAGGATGCAGGTCATGATATTCACCTTGAATCCCGACTGGACGAACCACGACCTTCTGCTCATGTTCGCGCAGATACCCAGCAAGTCCATCGTTCTTTTCGAGGACTTCGACAACTACTTCGACGGACGCAGGTGCACGCTCGGTGGCGACAACAAGAGCATAAAGTTCACATTCGACATCATACTCAACGGGCTCGACGGGGCGTACACGACCCACGATGGCGTCGTGTTCATAATGACGGTGAACGACATAGATAAGGTCGACGAAGCCCTGAAGAACAGGCCATCGCGGTTCAAGTTCGTTCGGGAGTTCGGCAACCCAGACCTAAAGATGAGGTCTATGCTCCTCCCCCCGGCGGTCGCCAAGAAGTCGGGGGGTATGAGCCTCGACCAGATTTTCAGAACAGCGGAGCAGCATGCACGACGCGATTGTGATAAGCGACATACACCTGGGGAGCGCGGTGTGCAGGGCGAGGCAGCTCGCGGACCTGCTCAAGTCGATAGAGTCGGGTGAGATCCCGACAAGCCGCTTGGTGATCAACGGCGACCTGTTCGACGACTGGGACTTCAGGAAGCTCAAGAAATCCCACTGGAAGGTGCTTTCGCACATCCGAAAGATATCTGGCGTGGCCGAAGTGGTCTGGATCCGGGGGAACCATGACGGCCCGGCGGAGGTCATCTCTCACCTCCTAGGGGTCAAGTTCCTAGAGGAGTACTCCATGGAGAGCGGGGGGAGGAGAATCCTGCTGCTGCACGGCGACAGATTCGACAACTTCATAGCCAGGCGTCCGATCCTAACCAAAGTGGCGGACAACATCTACAGGTTGATCCAGAGGCTCGATCGGAGCTTCTACCTCGCCAAGCTCGTGAAGAGGGGCAGCAAGACATTCCTCAGGTGTTCGGAGAGGATCAGGGACAAGGCGAGGCGCTACGCTGGGAACCTAGGATTTGACGCCGTTGTTTGCTCGCACGTTCACCTGGAGGAGGAGGACAGGTCCGGGGAAGTATGGTACTTCAACACGGGGTGCTGGACCGACTCGCCCTGTTCCTACCTGACGGTCACCGAGGGCGAAATATGCCTGCACAGGGTGCATTAGGACGAAAAATGTCGTGCTTTCGGCCGGTTTGCGGGGTATATAGACCCACACAAACTGGAGACAGTAACATGGGAATGGCTCCCTTCGTTCGCAGGGAACTCATCGACAAGGCGGACGAGCTGGTGAAGTTCGCCCGCACGATCTTCGGCGAGAAGAGGAGCGAGACCCTCAGGCGAGCGGCGAACATGTATCGCGAGGCCACCCTTACTTTCCTTGCGGATATGATGGAGAAGGAGGCCGACGACTGGGACATTTGGACCTCCTAGCTAGTATATTCCATGAGCGACGATGTGGAATACAGGTTCGAGAGGAAGATAGTAGTAGGGAATTCCAAGGTACAGGGCAGGGGCGTCTTCGCAACGGAAGACATAAAAAAGGGCGATCTGGTCGAGCGCTGTCCTATGGTGATCATGGCCCATCGGATGAACTACCACAAAGACCCCGCCATATGGTCCTACATGTTCACGAACACCTGTCCGTGCGAGGAATGCAAGAAGCACGGGGGGCATTTCCTCATGGTGCTGGGGTACGGGCAGGTCTACAACCATCAGGACGACAACAACGCCCATATCAAGTTCTTGCTCAAAGAGCAGTATGCGGATGTTACAGCCCTTCGGGACATATCGAAGGGCGAAGAGATATTCCTCAGCTATGGCCCCAACTACTTCAAGAACAGGAAGTACACTTCGGCTTCGGAGTACCCCGCCATAGAAGACCCCTCGACGACTTCTAGCTGATATCTGCCTTCTTCCTCAGGACGCAAATGCAGGTGGGCGGCTGGGCGTTCTCCGAGTAGTTCGACCCCGCCGAGGGCATGCCGGTCTCCCTGATAGGCTCCCAACCGTCCGCCAGGAGCTTCTCAAGCTCCTTGAGGGACGAGTTTTTGTCGTCGGCGATGCATATGAAGTATTTGTATGTGTATTCCATGGATTCTGATAGACCCATCAATATATAAGCTACTATGATCGAATTCAAAGAATGGATAAGGTTGCGAGAGGAGGGAGCGGCCGGAGGTGGAGCTGGGGGCGGCGGCGGCGGCCCAGCAGGTGGCGGCCCAGCAGGTGGCGGAGCGGCTCCCGACGGCGGGGGATCGGCCCCCGGAGGCAATGTTTCTGGCGGCGGCACTCAAGGAAACGGTCAGGCATCCCCGTCTGACGGACACGCCCAAGGGGGCGGCACCAAGACCTCGGATGTAGCTAAGGTTCCGATGAGACTTGGCGGTTGCGGATGTGGGTTTTGCTACCCCTACTGCACATGCGGGAAAAAGAACAAAAAGAGAAAAAAGAGGGGGAGGAAATCCTCATGAGCAAGGTCGGCTTCTGCTTCACGGGGGAGGGCGCCAGGGGGTCTGTGCAGGCCGGCATAGCACTCGGCCTCCACAGGCAGGGGGTGAATGCTGACTTCACGATAGGAATATCCTCTGGTTCCGTCTGTGCGGCCTCGTACGCCTACCTCGGCCCGCAGGGGCTCGCAGACATGTGGTCGGAGGTGTCTGGGATGTTCGACGTGTTCGGAGTCAACTGGGACTTTTTCTGGCGCACCGGGGTCCTCAACCAGAGGCCGATGGAGAAGACGGTTCGCAACGCGATGAGGAACAATCCCATTTGCGAGAGCGTCGTTGTGCGGATGAACATAGAGGACGGAAGGATGGAGTACGTGTCGAACTCCCGCGTTGGGCCCGAGGAGTTCGCGGAGGCCGTGCTTGGTGCTGTGGCTATCACGGCGCTCGTGGAGGACAGAGACGGGTGGGTCGACGCGGGCAGCAGGCAGCTGGCACCCCTAGAGCAGTGCATCGAAGCCGGATGCGACGACATATACGTAATCATGGGGCGGCCGTTCGCGATAGACTCGTGGGAAAAGCCGAGGGGATTCATGCGGGCCGTGAAGATGGCCTACAGGGCCCTAGATATAAGCCTGACCGAGATCATGATGAGGGACATTGCCAAGTGCCTGAGGAACGAGGGCGAGTTCGGCTACCGCGGCATAGACATACACCTCGTCGAGCCGAACGAGACCCTTTTCGAGTCCGTGGAGTTCCGAAAGTGCCGGGACGGGGTTGCCTACGGCTCGGAGAACTACAGCATAAACGACAAAAGGGGACTCAGGGGGATGCTCAAGCTATGATGTTTTCAAGATGGCTGGTAGAGAGGAGTCAGAGGGACGACACCAAGATGCCCGAGAGGCGGAGTTCCTTGGAGCTTCACATCAGGGCTGCTACCAAGAACATGAGCTCAATGACTCACGGCCGGGCGGGCGCCATGGATTCTGCGAAGAAGAAGGGACACCGGTCTTCCAGGACAAGGGACGCAATAAGCAGGTCGGAGAGGGGGGAGTGATGAACTTCAAGGAGTGGCTGTTCAGCGAGGGTTCGAACCCGGGTTCCAAGACTGGTCTTTACCCGCTCGGCTACGGGGGCATCGGGCTGTACCCTCCGCCTTGGTACCCGACGAGGAGTGCGGACGCGATTTACTACCTTTCCATAGACGAGCGAATCTACAAGGGCAGGGACGGTGGTGATTTCGACATAACCCACCTCAAGCCCACCTCGAAGACCAAGATGAACAGGGGCGAGAACGGCACATGGGACATAACTCACCTTAAGGGGATGCCCTCCCACAAGGCCGGATCCGACATGGCCGCGAACGTGGGAGATGGCGGCATATGGGACATAACGGGAGTGCGGCGTTCTTGAGGCCGGCAATTTGCCGGCCATCCTTGCTATATAACTGCGATTTCAAACACAGGGGACTGCAAGATGGCCTTTTTTCAGAACGTTTTTGACCAAGAGTTCCAGGGCAATCTGATCCTGGCGGACAGGAAACTCGCGCCGACATTCAAGGTCGGCCCGAACAGGAACCTGCAGACCAAGCAGGTGGCGTGGAAGGCCGGCCCTTACGACCTGTCCTCTGGCTCCGATCTTGAGTTCAACTTCGCTTGGGATCCCGAGTTCAAGCAATGGGCGTCGGTGACGATAGACGTCGCCGGGGCGGACGCCTCCTCGACAAAGGCTTTCGAGGTTGCCACGGCCCTCAACGCCGACCCCACCTTCTCGTCGGTTTTCGAGGCCGGCGTGACCCAGCTCCCGGAGGGCGACTCGGTGATGGTTTCGAAGGTCGCGTCCAAGAGGCAGCAGGTCAAGTTCTACTTCGGCAACTCCGGAGCGGAGACCGCCCTCGGTTTCAACAAGATGGCACCCGTGGCCGAGCTCCCGGACTACTTCGAAAGGCACACGATAGAGAGCGTTCGCGACTTCGACGACTCCGTGGGGATGCTGGTCCGGCTCGACGAGTCCGACACGGTGGACCAGGCGGTCATAGAGAACGCGGGTTTCGACCCCGGGGCAATGAAGGCAGACTGGGAGCTTCTCCGCGGCAGGGCGTCGGGCCTCTTCACCTTCCAGAAGCTGACAGTCGACGGGAGCGACAGGATAACCCAGATTATCGAGTACCCGGCGGGAGCAAAGGCGGGGGACTTCGCGAGGAAGATAAACTACACCTACTCCGGGTCCAACACGAACCCGAGCAAGGTGACGGAGATCCCCTATGTCCTCCAGGACACCGACCTCGTGACGCCGTAGCCTTCGCGAAAAAAACTGCGTCCGCAGCTCGACTATGGCATGCAGTACTTCGTAAGCGCGGAAAACACCAGCTATTTCTACTGGCAGCTTGAGCTCCTGATAGAGAGCTTCAGGATGCTTGGTCTACAGGACAGCCTAGTCGTGGCCTTGGCTGACAACGACTCGAGGAAGATAGGGGGCTTCTCGGCAAACCTCGTGAAGCACCAGAACAAGCTCATCCATCCCAACGAGGGCCGCGAAAAGGGCTATCTGCCCCTCAACCGTATAAGCTCCATCAGGTACGCCCTGGCCTACGGGGCGCTGAAGTTCCCTTTCGCCCTAATACACGCCGACATGGTCGTCCGCAAGCCGATAGACGACCCGAACGGGGAGACTCCGGCCGTTTTGCTGAACAACCTGGACGACTATCCGGCGGCCGAGGAGGATGCGGTGAAGAGCGAGATAAGGGGTTCCCTAGAGTCCCTCGCCGAGGACCGAGAGGTTGCCTTCAAGGACCTGCCCACGGTACCGTTCTTCTCGCCCCCAGCGGTGTTCAACAAGCCCTTCGAGTCAATCGCGGAAGTTTTCTTCTCCCGCGTGCAGATCAACATGATCGACATACTGGGTCGCAAGGGGGCCGACTTCCCCTGCGAGAAGGCGGCCTGGGAACTGACCATATCGGAGTCGTTCCAGCACTGCTCTGTTTCGGGCAGGTTCATGTCGGCCCCACTCCTTTTCGACTCGGACGACACCAATTTCCTTCACTACAAGACGGGAATACCGCCGGTTTTCCACAAGAAGTTCTACAAGTACGACGAGGGGAACTACTTCTCGGGCCAGGGCCCATACGAGACCCTGATGGAGAACAACCCCACCGTCGGAACCGACTATGTGCAGAGGGTGATCAAGTCGTACGTCAACAACCGATCCAAGGCCGTCAGGCCGGGTCGTGATCGTCAAACATCCCCCGCAGGCGTTCCCGATTGATGTCGCGCAATACGGACGCCCTGAAGTGCTGGGGCACCTGCGTTAGGTTCCTCTTGACTATCTCCGGGTGAATCTCAGAGGTGCTCTTGCCCTCGTCGTCCCGCGCGAACCAGTTCACCATCTGCTTGCGGTCCGGCTCGAAGCTTGCGAACTTCCTAAGGTTGCCGGCCCATACGGGCTTGGGGGTTCGCACCTTGTCCCCGTCGATCAAGTCGAAGAGGTCGACCCATCTGTTTATCTGGTCTTTGGTCACCCCAAGGTTCCTTCTCAACGAAAGCAGTCCCTGCAGGTCGTCGGCGTCGAATTCCTTCAGGCTGATAAGGAAGCACACCAGTTCGACCTCATGGTTCGACCACTTCATGCTGGCGAGGGTCTTTCGCACCTCGTCCATGGGGTTGTCCTGCAGTACCCATGCCAGGGCGAGGAAACGGTCTCTCTTGTTCCTCATGCTCGCCGGGACGTCCGTCCTCAGCGACATGCCCGGGAGCACGGTCTTCAGGAGTCCGAAACGTGCGTACGCCTTGATGTACTTGGTCGGGTCGATGTTTTTGTCGTCAAGGCCCTTGAGGAACTCGTCTCGTATCCTTTCGGGGGCCACCCCGTCCAGAGACGCGAATTTGGGTATCGACATTGCAAGCTCGGGGTCCATTGATTTTTCGCTGCCGTACTTGGAATGGAATCGCACAGCGCGCAGGACGCGAAGGCGGTCTTCTTCGAACCTCTTCTCCGCGTTGCCTACGGCTCGTATCCTGCCCTCGTGGGCGTCGGCATAGCCCTTCTTGGTCGGGTCGTAGAGCCTTTTGTTCTCGCCCTCGGCCTTCGAAAGCTCTATGTACATGGCGTTGATCGTGAAGTCTCTGCGTTCGGCGTCCTCGAGGGGGTTGTCGACGAAGTCCACCTCCGACTGCCCGTTCACCGTCTTGGCGTCCTTCCTGAGCGTGGCGATCTCGAACTCCTCCCCGTTAACCACCGCCCCTATCACGAAGGGTTTGTTGTCGCGGCTGGCGTCGCGCCCCTTCAGGTACCATATTTTCCTGTCCCCGTCTTTCGCGACTTCGGGCTTGAACGACAAGCCCATCTCCTTGGCCATGCTGCCGTCCTTTGAGTTGTGCTTGCCGCTTCTGTCGTAGTCTGGGACCTGCTTGCCGCTGGCGTCCGTGGCCCCGGGAACCTTGAAGCCGGCGTTGTGGAGTATGTGGGCGATCTGCTCCGGCGTGGCGTTGGTCGCCATGTCGAAGTCCTTGGGCCTGTCGCCTCTGATGATGTCCCGAACGGCCCCTCCCACCAAGTACAGGCTCTTCTTCGGCATGGTCACCTTCTTGGAGGTGTCGTTGGTGAGTTCGATGTTTCCGCTATCCAAGAAGGCCTGTATCACGGGAGTCATGTTCGGGTGGGGCTTGAAACCCGGCTCCAGGTTCACGAACTCCTGCTTCCAGTTCTTTTCCCTCTCCTTCTCCTGGGTCGCTTCGGATATTCTTCTGCTCTCTATGAAACTCTTGAATGACTTCATTTTTTCACCATGTCTACGTTGTGACTGGTCCTGTTTGTGGGACGGACATGCCTGGGCCTACATTATGGCTGTATGTCCCGGGCATCGGTTGTGCCGGGGCCGCCGGGGTTTTCTTGTTTTTGTTGTTTGCATCCATTCGGTCCGCCACGTCCTGCCAGTCGTGACTGTCTATCTCCGCATCCTTGCTCTTTGGGTTGACGACGAACGAACACATCATGATCAGGTTAGACTGCTGGTCCTGTGGCTTCGTGGGGAACTCCTGCCTGTCCTTGAGAAGTGGGTTGTCCACGTTCAGCACATGGGAGTACTGCACGATCCTGGCCATCAGGGCCACCTTCATAAGGGCCTCGGTGAAGTTCACGGCGGACTGGTACACGGAGCTGTTGCTGTGCGGGCCGGCGCTCGTGTTGTAGGTGAACAACTTGGTCTTCATGTTGCTGCCGCCTCCGACAATCGAGGCGTTGTCGCCTTTGTTGACCCTCCATATGCCGGGATCTTCAAGCGGATTATTCGGCGATATGCCTCGGGCGCGATTCATGAGGTTCCTGCCGGAATAAAGCACCTGCCCGGATTCCTCGTCGTAGTCCGTGGGCAGCTGGAGGGGCATGTAGATGGCCTTGAGCATACTCCTCTTCATGTCCTCCAGGTTTGGCAACTGCGGTACTTGTCCGGGTTCGGCGCCTTTCCTGGCGAGTATTTTTGCTGATGTCTGGCCCATGCCTCCGATGAGGCTGGCCGCCGCCCTGTTGTTCAGCCCGAACGAAACAGGAAGCATGGCCCTCGATCCGTACTTGCCATCCGATCCTCGTCTTATGTCCTGCGACGGCTCGGCGGAGGAGGCCTCCTTGATGCTTCTCAGCCACGATCTGAAATTCATAGAGCCCCCGTTCCTAGTCCTAGTTTTGCGAGAACGAAGGAGGCGGTCACAACCCACATGAGCTGCACCAGGAAGTTCAAAGCCATGTTCCATTTCTCCTTGTTTTCGTCGTGTGCCGACTCGAACGAGTCGGTCTTGCCCTCGAGCCTCCAAATCTGCTGGCGCAGGGCTTCTATGCCGTTCGTCTCCAGTTCCCTGGCCCTCGACTCGAGGTGCCTTATCGAGTCCTTGAGGTCCCGGACAGAATCCTCGAGGTATCTCGTCCTCTCCTGCAAAACCTCTAGGGAATCGGCCATGCAAACGACCTCTACAATTGGAAACTCACACTCTATATAGCGCTATGAGCGAAGAACTGGCTCCCGGGCAGGGGGAGGTGGCGGTGCCGCCGCCGGAAGGCAACAACGAGATGTCCATAGTCAGCGACGAGGCCCTTCTTGGGGTGTACGGGGAGATCATGGACAATCTCAGGAGCGACCGAGACCAGGTGTCGGGCCTTCTGGACACTTTCTCCAACATGGTCCTAAACGACGGGGACTCCAGCACGGCGAGCAAGGAGGCCCTGGTGAACCTGCTGAAGACGAAGATAGAGGCCAGCGACAAGATGACAAGGATCGCCGACCTGATGACCAGGATAAAGCTCAAGCAGCCCGACACTTATCAGCCGTGGATGGCCAAGGGCAAGGAGAAGGGCGGCAACACAATAAACATATACGACTCGAGCGGGATAAACAGGAAGTCCCTTATAGAGCGGATACAGAAGGAGAAGGAAGAGAAATGAGGCACAACCTTGAATTCTGGCTGGAGGACGACCAGCAGGTACAGCAGGACCCGCAGATCACGAACCGTGACGAAGTCCAGGCGCAGTCTTCCGGCGAGGAGACTCAACAGGGGCAGCCCGACGAGCCGCAGGGCCCGCCCTCTGAAGACGTGTCGCAGGACCCCGAGACGCCCGACATGCCAGAGGAAGAGGAGGGCGTCAGCGAGGACTTCGAGGTCTGGAAGAGCAACTACTTCAAGGAGACAATCAAGGGCGACGCCTCCAAGCTCCTGGACATGCTCTCGCCCATGAGGGAGAAGGAGAGCCTAGAGCCATACCAGCGCAAGTTCGTCGACGACAACTGGAATGTCCAGCTCATACGCCAGAACGCCAACGCCGCAGAGGCCTCCAAGCAGATACGGAAGGCGATAAGAGATCAGCTCGACAGGAACAACCCGGCCACCAGCGTTGTGAACCACATGTTCAACACGCTCCAGACCATACCAACGCTCAACGAGACATTCATCAGGATGATGGGGTACACGGGCAACAAGGGGGAGCTCCACAGGAAGTTCCTGGCTGCCATAACCGGTTCTGTCCAGGTCAGCAGCAGCCCCGACAAGGAGAACATAATTTTCAACGAGAAGGAGTACTCCATAAAGATAGCGACTAGGCTAAACAGCGACTGGGGCGAGGTGGCTCTGGGGAGCTGGTCGCTCAGGGAGGACGATCCTGAGCGCTACCTTTCGGACCCTGAGCTGAAGAGGATGTCCGAGGGGAGCCCGCAGGAGAGAGACGTCCTGCGCAGGAGGGTTGTGGTCGAGTCGATAGCCAAGCACTTCGACGAACAGGCGTTTATTGTGACCGTGGTCTCGGACGACGGCACGATATACCACCTCGGATGGGACTTGTCCAACGCCCTGCGGGGGGCGTATGCCGATGGCAAGGTCGTAGTTAAGACGGTCAAGTCGGAGAACTCCGAAGCCATGATCAGCGATGGAGGCGAGATTGTCCCCATGGTCGACATGAAAATATACTTCGTCAAGACGACGGACGAGCAGGACGCGGAGGGGAACCCCAAGTCAGAGGAGATAGAGTTCATGGAGAAGAGAAACGGGATGCTGTTCCTCACCGCGGGCCTCCTGACTGTCAGGGAGGCCTCGTCCGCCATGCAGGGTACGGACTTCAAGGAGGTCCCGTACCAGGGCAACCCGAGCGACCTGAAGGTTCTCAAGAGGTGCGTGTACAGCGCCCACGACATGCTTATGAGGCAATGCTGATGAAGTTCTCATCTTTCGTAGACAAGAAGACGAACAAAGCCAGAAAGGAGCTGCAGCTGGTGAGGGATGTCCTTGAGGAGAGCGACATCAAGGTCAAGGACTTCACGAAGGAAAGAGATCCGTACCTATTCGTGCCGTCCACCAAGAAGGGGTTGGACTTCGGCGGGATAAGGGTCTACAAGGTCGGATCGTCGATCGCCTACAGGATACAGAACGAAGGAGACACCGAGCCGTACGGCATGTCTTATCCGCTAGACATCGAGGGGATGTTCGACGACCTCATCGGCGACATGGACGAAGCCGAGGCGGCGAACGAGATAAAGAAGGCCGTAGTGGAGGAGATCAACGGCTTTTTCGAGAGGAGCATGGAGGCACAGGAGGAGATCGGGGACAATCTATTCGACCCGCAGAGCAAGATTCTCATCCCCGGCAGAGCTGGCGATCTCTCCAACATGATGTAATCAGTCGAATTTTCTGCCAAAAATGGCTATATATTCTGTTCCCGCCTCGAGAGCAGATTTCTATGGCCCCCTTGCCACCCAGATCCACCATTTTACAGCAGTTTTTTAGGCCCGTCGGTCAGGACGTGGTTGCGAACCCGTCTAGGCTCATGGGGCGCTCCCTCGTGGCAAAGACGGGCAGCCTCATCAGCTTCAACTATTCGCTGTGGAGGAACGACCCGTACCCCCTGATTATCGTCATAGAGAACAACCTGGGCAAGGACAAGATATCGGGGATAAACCTGCACTACCTGACCTTTAGGGACATCAAGGACCTCATATCGAGGGCCGGCAAGATGGGCTTCTCCTACAAGTCGGTCTCGGACAGCAGGCCATTCAAGAGCTCGTACAGGTCGTACAAGCGTTCCGGCGTGAGGCAGATGAAGGTGCTTGACCCCTCCTACCTCATGGGAGTGATGGGCATGGTTCGCACCTACGACCCGGCTGATGTGCAGATAATAAGGCGCCAAGTGCAAGAGCAGCTCAGGAGGCAGATAAACCCGAAAGCCACGGACGCGACTAATCTAGATCAGGCCGGCACCGAAGTGGCCGATACTGGAGGCTGATGGCAGAGGTACCTGACTATTTCGGACGGGTTAAGAGCTTCAACAGCGCGGACTTCGACTCCCTGGCGGAGGCGTTGAAGTCGGCCGTCGGCAAGGCAGTCGAGTACGCCGCAGGAAAGGCGTCCTCCGGCGGCGAAGGAATGAAGAAGGAGTTCGACCGCCTCGTTGAGGCCATGGAGGAACTCGGCGAGGGCGTCAAGGAAAGCCTGGAGCAGACCAAGGACTTCGTAGAGCAGGTCAAGGGGGCCTCCGAAGGACTTGAAAAGAGGAAGTCCTCGAAGGCCCCCGGCGACGACTTCGCGACCGTGGCGCGGGAGCAGACGCGCATACTGCAGCAGATCCTCGCAAGCCAGCAGAAGGCGGCGGCGGAGAAGACGGCGAAGTTCACCAGCGGATCGACAGCCCTGGCTGCCCCCGGCGGGCCTCGCAGGCCGGGCCTGAAGGACATGGGCTTCAGGCCGCGCGGGACGGACAAGATACCCGCCATGCTCAGCCCGGGCGAGTTCGTGGTCAACAGGAGAGGCGCGAAGGGAAACGAACCCTTCCTCAACGGCATCAACAGGGGCTACTTCAGGGGAGGAAAGGTCAAGCCGGCGTACCTCGCGGAGGGCAGCGGCTTCAACATTTCAGGAAAGTCGGGAGCAAGAGACCAGGCTCATGTGATCAAGGCGGTTTTAAAAGGGCCATTCACTGAAGAGAAATACAGAGAGGCCAAGGAGTACTGGCACAGGCTGGGCCACGACGTGGAAGTCGAATTCTCCGACGAGTTCGGCGATGGTCTCAAGAAGTCCCTGGCCGGTTGGATGGGCAGCATCGCGACCGCTTTCGTGGGGCACGACCCGTTCGCCGTGATGTTTGAGGGCGGAGTCAAGGACATTCTTGACTTCCGCAGGGAGATGAGGAATCTGGCGTTCCAGACGGAAGGCATAACCGGCGAGTTCAGGAAGTCACAGGCCGAGTTCTCAAGGATAGGCACTGACATAGCCGCAAGAACAGGCGTGGGCGTCACGGCATTCCAAAAGGCCTACATGAACAACGCCAGGAAGGGCTTCAAAGACCAGAAGGCCGGCATGAAGGTTCTGGAGTCTGGGCTCAAGCTCTCCACGCTCATCGGATCGGAGTCACAGGCCACGGCTACACTGTTTGCCGATTGGCACAGGGAGTTGAATCTCGGATCCGTGCAAATGGAACGCATGGCCAATAGCATGCAGCAGGTCGCACGAAGGACGGGAATAACCGGGGACGAACTGACCGGAGTGATGAAGTCGTCCGAGCAGATACTGAAGAATCTGCGCAGTCAAGGGAACCTAACGACCGCGGCCGCAAAGAACATAGTCGGCGTCATGGCCGAAATGAAGAAGGAGGGATTCGAGGACGAAGCCCAGAAGATGATGTCGGCCATGAGCGGATACTCGGCATTCCAAGGTGCGGATCAAGGCACTAGGACCATGCTAGGCATAGCGGCCCAAAGGGGGCTGGGCCCGGGCGGATATCAAGAACTAATGTATGGAAACATACCTCAAGACTCCGAGAAGCTCGGCAAGATGGCGGAAGGGTACAAAGAATTCCTGGCGGACAGTCTCAACATAGACCCAAACGATTTCGACTTCGACATGATCACCGAGGAGCAAAGAAGGAGGCTGTCCATAATCGCCCAGTCTCAAGGCACGACAATAGGGGCGATGGAGTCCGGACTGAAGGCCTTGAGCAAGCAGGCGACGGGCTTGGGGGGAGAACTTTCAGATCTAGAAAAAATAAGATCCAGCAAATCCGCCTCCCCTGAAAAGAAGGCCGAGGCCGAGAAGAAGATGAACGACGTCCTGCTGTCTTCGTCGATGGACATGCTGAAGAGCGTACAGCAGGCTACCGATAAGTTCGGAGACAAGACGCTTTCCGAGATAGGCGAGGTTCTCGGCGGCGACAACAAGTTCGGCAGGGACTTCGCCACGGGAACTAAGGACCTGTCTGACATGGCTTCCTACATGTCTTCGGCCACCAAGAACCAGTTTGGGCTGTCGGGCACGCAGGACCAGATGGCTCAACAGATAAAGGCCATGAGCGCAGAAAAGCAGATGCAACTGCGGAGCATGACGGCGGCGGAGCAGCTCGACAAGACCATGCAGGCCCAGGGTTTGGGTTCCAAAAACTTCGCCGGACAGATGAAGGCGGCCCTGGCCAAGGGAGACACGGCGAAGTTCAACGCCCTTGCCGAGGAGATGGGGTCGGCCTTTTCGGAGACCCAGATCAAAGACGCCACCAACGTCGATCCGATGGAAAAGCTCAACCAGACGATGATCGAATTGAACGAGAATTTCAGGAGCTTCATGTCTCCTATGGTCGGGGGCATACTCGACCTGATAGGGTCGATGGGACTTCTCGCCATTACATTCGGCTGGATTGGCACATCTTTGTTCAACATGATTCCGTGGAATGTTATCGGAAGCATCGCGAATCCTACTAACGGCATAGGGCTGATTCTCAAGGAAGGTCTGGGAACGACGCTCGGATCGGTCTTCAAGGCGGTCCTTGGGCCGGCGGTGATCCTTCTGGGCGGCATAAAGGGAGTGATGGAGGCTTCCGACGCCAAGAGGACGAAGACGGAAGGCTTCCTACTCGGGGCGGCCACAGGCGGAGCCAAGACCGGCAGCTTCATCACTGGGCGCTATGGCGACGCCGCTACCGCCACCGACAAAGCATTGGGAGTTGCCGGAGCCGCGGCCTGGGGCGCGACAGCTGGGGCCGCAGTGAGCGCTTCCGTAGCGGGTCTGGACTTGGGCACCTCGGTGCTGGTCGGCGCCCTGATCGGCGCCTTCGTGGAAATCGTAAAGATAGTCACGGAGGGGACGGACATCCTCCAGGACATATTCAAGCCCGTACAGGTGGTGGTCGACTACGTTTACGAGGTCTGCAAGGGCATATACGAGATATTCGCTGGCCTTTTTACTCTGGACTTGGGCAGGGCCTTCACGGGACTGTTCAACATCATAGGAAGCACCATAATGGTGATTCCGAGGGTTATTCTCGGCATGGTTCAGTCCATCGCCATAGGAATTCCAAAGCTCATCCTTAGGGCCCTTGGGATGATCTGGGAGATTCCCAAGGCGATCATGGACTCCATAAAGTCCACACTTGCAGGCCTCGTCGACAACGCGTGGGTCGGCCCGATATTCAAGGTCCTGTCGGACGCTTTCAACGCCATCTACGACGGCTTCATGGCCATATGGACGCCCATTTCGGAGATATTCTCCGGTCTCTACACGGTGTTCGACGACCTCGGCAAAGCTCTGTTCGGGGCCAGCACGGGCGGCGGAATACTGTCTGGACTGATGTGGCTTCTGCAGAAGGCCGTGTACGCACTTGCATACGTGATTAGTTGGCTCCTTATGCCGATCAAGCTCCTCGCTTACGCCCTCGGGTTCGTGCTGAAGATCGTAGGGGCGCTGATCAAGGGCATCATATATCCCTTCCAGTACCTGTACGACACTCTGGTCGGGCATTCCATAGTCCCTGACCTGATCTACGGGATCATCAAGTTCTTCGCCATGCTCCCGCTCAGGATATTCAAGTTCCTGGCCACCGTGCCTTTCATGATCGGTAGGGCCCTCCTCAAGGTTCCCGAGACCATAGCGAACGCCTTCCTGAACATAGGTTCGTACCTGAAGAGCTTCGGCACGGACGGCATCTTCGGCACGATGCTATCGCAGCTGGGCACTTTCTACACCTTCGTGGGATCCACGATATCCAACCTCGTGAACCTGGCGAAGGGCGTGTTCTCCGTGCTTCAGGGGATACTGACTCTGGACTTCGGTATGGTTTGGGACGGCATCAAGGTCATAGGCGGAGCCCTCATGGCCCAGGTCGCCAACGTGGGCTCGTTCATATGGAATCTCATCTCCAACAGCGTGTCCTTCTTCTTCAAGATGGTCAAGAAGGTTCCGGTGATGCTTTTCAACGGCATGAAGACCGTCTTCTTCGAGTTCCCGAGATGGCTGCTGGGCAAAATGATGGAAGGAGTTTGGTCCGTCGGCAACTTCCTGTTCCTGACTCTTCCGAAGCTGATGTGGAACGCCTTCAAAAACACCATGGCTTTGATAGGCAAGTACATATGGGACACCATAACTTGGCCGTTCAAGAAGATTTGGGACATTGCCAGCGATATTTTGGAATGGGTCAGCGACAAGGCGCTGAAGGCCTACGACTTCATCAAGGGCATGTTCGATGTTTCGGCTTGGGGCGGATGGTTCTCCGGCCTTGGCACATACGTGTACGACGGTTTCAAGTCGGCCCTCCAGGGCGTCTGGGACTGGATAAAGAGCTGGATACCGGGTCTGGGTGGGGCCACCAAGGGATTCAGCGAGACGGCACAACAGCAGGAGGCGACGAGGGCTGCTGATGGCGACAAGATTTCTCACGCGATAGGTGGCTTGGCTGGGGCCGTAGGCAGCCTGTTCAAGGGTAATGTGTCTGAGGCGGGGAGCAAGGCCTGGTCTTCCACGAAGGAGGCCGCGATGGCGGTCGGGTCCTACTTCAACCCCTTCAGTTACTTCAAGGAGGGAACCAAGAAGATCGAGAAGCCGGGCCTCGGCATGCTACACGCCGGGGAAATGGTGGTGCCCGCGAACATGGTTGACAAGATCGCGGCCATGGGCAAGGGCGCGTTCGGCTCTTTAGGATCGTTTTTTGGAAGGAAGCAGGAAGAGGGCAACCAGGGCGGTTTCCTCAGCTCTATCTATGACAAGTTCAGCGGGTTCGGAAACATGTTCAAGAGTTGCTGCCCAGGCGAGGCAGTAGAGAATTCGAACGCGGCCGTAGCCGGCATCCCGGAGGCCCTTACGGATGCCTTGGGCAAAGTGGATGACGGGTCTTTCCTCGGCGACATCAAGAAGAGGCTGTCTCAAGCAACTGACTACACGAACAAGTTCTTCAAGCCCCTGACCACGGGTTTTATCCGAGCCAGGAAAAGGGGGGAGGGCTTCTTCACGGCTATGACCAAGGGTCTCAAATCCCAGTACATGAGCGTTACAAAGGGCGGCGAAGAGGGGCCCCTTGCTGCGGGCGTAAATTGGCTCAACGACAGCATATTTGGAAGCAAAGAGGGCGATGATACGAAGAAGGGAATATGGCGCAGAGTTACGGAGGGCATATTCGGCAGCAAGGAGGGCGAAAATACGAAGAAGGGAATTTTGCAAGTGGTTAAGGACGGCCTGTTTGGATCTGGCGATGATGTCAAGAAGGGCCTGCTCCAGACCTTTAAGGAAGGAATATTTGGTGGAGAAGGTGGCGGAGGAGGAATGTTCGGATGGGCGAAGGAGAAGCTGCTCGGCCAGAAGATGTCAGAGGGCGAGATGGGCCCGCCCAAGCCCGGCCTTCTGACTGGTGCAAAGAACATGGTGACGAGCCTGTACAACAAGGGCAAGGAGAAGTTGTTCGGCCAGAAGATGGCAGAGGGCGAGATGGGCCCGCCCAAGCCCAAGATCCTGGATGTGGCGAAAATCAGGGCGATGGACATGTACAACAAGGGCAAGGAGAAACTGCTCAGCCAGAAGATGGCAGAGGGCGAGATGGGCCCGCCCAAGCCCGGCTTGCTAGACAAGGCGAAGGGCAAGGCGATGGACTTGTACGGCAAGGGCAAGGAGAAGCTGTTCGGCCAGAAGATGGCCGAGGGCGAGATGGGCCCGCCAAGGCCGGGTCTCTTGGACAAGGCCAAGGGCAAGGCTGCGGACTTGTACGGCAAGGGCAAGGAGAAGCTGTTCGGGAAGGACGCTGGATCCACGGTGGAGTCGGCATCGAAAGCGGACGCCAAGGCTCCTGGGAGCATGGAGACATTCAAAGAAAAGATGAAGAACATAGCCGAGGGGATCAAGGAGTTCTCGGGCACCAAAGTTCTCGCTGGGGCCTTGAACTTAATCCCATCGTCTATAGGCCTCACCGCGATGGTTCCAGGCTCATACGGGGCCCGAATGCTCGAGAAACTGGACGGCGAACGCCTGAAGACATCTCTACAGGGGCTGGGGAAAGGCGTGTCTTCCTTGGGTACTGGGAAGGTCTTTGCGGGTGCTCTGGCGATGCTGGCCGTGGGAGTGGCCTCTCTGGGACTAATCCCCGCAATACCCATGTTTGCATTGCTTGGGATGGTCGGGCCTCTCGTGCAGAGCGGGCTAAAGGCGTTGAGCAAGGGGCTGTCGGTGTTCGGCAAGGCAGCGGCGAACCCGTACACATGGCTCGGAGTCGCGTTGCTCGGGGCCCTGAACGTGGTGATGATCCCTCTGGCTTACGCCATAAATCTCCTTGCGCCTGCCATAGCGGCTTTCGGAAACGTGATCAAGTCCGCCTTCGAAGGGGCGGGCTCTCTTCTGAAGGCCGCCGGCGAGAGTATAGGAATGATATTGAAGGAAGTAAGCATGTCCAAGGCCTTGGCACTTGGGGCCGTGGGGTTGGGGATAGCGTCTCTGGGCGCCGCCATGATTGCATTCGCGACCGGAGGTGCCGTGGCAAGCTGGATCGGATACTTCGGAGGCGACGGAGTTTTCACGCAAATCATGGGACTTGCGGCGATGGGTCCGAACCTGAAGATGGCCGCGGACGCGATAGGCATGCTCGGAACTGCCTTCCAGAACTTCGCGGCCAACAAGGGAGGCGGCTGGTCGGAATGGTTCGCGGGCAGCGACGGCGTGATAGAGGGGTTCAAGAAACTTTCGGAGGTTGGGACGCCGCAGTTCATCGCCACGGCGGACGCGATACACAAGGCGGCAGATGGACTCGAGAAGATGCAGGGCATGAATGCCGTCGCCACTGCGGAGGGGATGACATCATCTGCCCCCACGGCGGACGTGGAACCCGTTCATCTTCGTGACATAACCGGCTCCATACTGCGAGAAAGAGCGGGATCCGGGGGATCCAAGCTCCAGAGCGACGAGTTGACCCGTATGGAGGAGACCGCCTACAAGCAGGTGGAGGAACTTGAACAGATAAGACAGGGAATAAACGAGCTAGTTTCATTGATGAGGCCGAAGGGTTCGGTCGTAGGGTCCGCTGGCGAGGCGGCCCCGGGACACACGAAGGACCCTAGGAGGCCTCTGCACGCGGTCAGGTTCGGGAAGATGAAGTACGGCAAGGTCGGCGGCCTGGCCAACAGGGGCTTTGTGAACAACGGAGAGGTGTAATATGCCAGCTGCAACGAGGATGGGTGGGGCCCTAGTGCCCATCAAAGACTGCTATGTGACCATACCGAACGAGGGCGAAGAATTCAATCTGGAGTTCAAGGTGCTGCCCGACATAAGCGACTCTAAGACGGCGAGCTACAACGACGAGTCCGTGATCGGAAGGGCGTCTCCTCTCAAGACGTACTCGCAGTCCGACAATCGCACGATATCCCTGACCATACACATGGTTGTGTCCAGCGCGGAGGACGTGGACTACAACCTGTCCGCCATGCGGGCCATACAGAGCGCGGTCTACCCCAGAAAGGGACACAACGGGGCTCCGTTCGTCCCGCCACCTGTGTGCAGGATGAAGTGCGGCAGGCTTCTCACCGAGGGGGAGGAGTTGTGCGTGATACTCAAGAGCTACACCGTGAAGTTCCCCACGGAGATAGCGTGGGACGAGTCTTCGTACGCCCCGTATAAGTTCGACATAGACACCCAGTGGGATGTGGTGTACACGAGCGCCGACCTTCCTGGGCAAGAGAGAATTTTCACTTCGGGGAGATGACGATGGCGAATAGAATAGAGTACACAGACATTACTCCGGCAGAGTTCGTTACGAGGCTGAGCAGGTATTCCGAAAGCAAAGTGGTTTACTATTCAGACAACAGGATAATAACTTTTGAGACCTACAAGAGAAAGAAGTACGAGTCTTCTGCCCGCGATCAGGTTGCAGTCATAACGCCCGGCATGGAATATCGTCCAGACCTCATGTCCTTCGACAAGTACGGAGCTCCTGATTTCTGGTGGAAGATCATGGAGGCCAACAGCATGAAGGACGTCACAGAATTCAAGGCGGGCACCACGATAGTTCTTCCGGAGAACATCTATGGCTGAAACCAATTGCCTGGCGGGTTGCATCTCGAATTATCTCTGCGGCACCCCCGACCTTCCCGGCCCCGGCGGGCAGCAGGCCGAAAGTTTCGCCCCGTGGTGTTGGATCACGCTGGGTGTCGGAACCGACAAGATAACCGTTGGGAACGAATCTTACGAAGGCGACCCCAACGCAGCCTGCATCAAGTCCCTAGAGGTGGGCTGGACCGACACCCCGTCCATGAAATGCGAGATAGTCGACGAAAAGGGCGGAACGCTTCAGGCGGTCGCCAACGCCGTCAGGAAGTGCATCAAGCTCAATATCGGGAAGGGAGCCATTTGCGAATTTCAGTTCGGCTGGATTTTGACAACTTGCAGCGGGGGCGCAAAGTCTAGCCATGTGCTGCCGTCAAAAACATTTCAGCTGCTCATAAACCAACTAGATGTGAGCTACAGCGAAGGAAAGATAAAGTACACAATTGAAGGAACGGCTTTAGACAAAGAGACAGAAGTTTCAAGGCAGAGAAAAACAATAGGTGACGACTCCAAGTTTGTAAAAATAGAAGACGCAATAAACAATCTTTGTTCTCAAGAGCCCACCTTCAATGTCAGGTATGTAGAACTCACCCCTGACGGGAAGTTAAAGGACGTCAAATTCAACTGGGTTCCTAACGGCGAGATAAAGGCCGTCTGGCAGTCGGACAATCTGAATAGAATATCGATCATAACTCATTGGCTGTCCTCTTTCAGAATAAAGGACGGGAAGTGCGACAAGGGCGTCGTCATCTACTTCAACCCGCAGAAGCCGGACGAACTCATCATAATGAAGGATCCGTCTCCCGGACCCGACGAGTCCAGAGTTTGCTCCGGGAAGAACGCCAACAGCGAATGGGGACCGTTGGGGACATTCATAGTTAATGGCGGAAAATGCAGTAGCGTCATAGAATTCACGCCCACGATGAATGTGATAAACGCAATCAGCAGCATGGCCGCGGGCGGAGGCACATCTGGGCCGAACAAATCCACCAATCAACATGCCGAAGATAGAAGGTGTTACAACCAGAATTCCCAAGGAGCAGACGCCGGCACGCAGCTTCAGGCCACAATCACGCAGCAGGCGCTGGAAAGCTATGGAACTAAAACCGCCAACGAACAGGCCTTCAAGTCCGAGATAGCCCACCACAAGGCCTCTCTTGTGACCGCCGTGCAGAACCCCGGGGTGTCAGCCCAACTGAAGATACTGGGGAATCCAGACGCTAGATTTCTAAACTGGGGAGCCAATCGTTACCTTTCCATAGTTGTGATAAATCCTTACCACATAAGGGGATCTGGAAAGTGCGGGGATTGGCTTGCCTACCCTGTGTGCAACGAGCTGTTCACGAACAGACTTTGGATGGCCAAGAGTATAAATCACTCAATCACCACGGGAAGCTACACTACCACAATAGAAGCGGTCCTCGCGGGCGATGTGCAGATATCTGCGGGCGAGCCTCTTGGCGGAAATGGTGGCGGAGGACCTAATGTAGAGAATCATTGTGAGTAAAAAATGGCACAGAACATAACAAGAAGCGCAAATCTTTCTCTGCCTGAAACAGTTCAGGTCGTGGAGCAGAGGCTCGCCCAGATGGAGGAGAGATTCTCCGAGATGGGATACGGGGTGAAGAGCCTGGTCCAGAGCGAGATCAGCACAAACTGGCACACGCCTGCGCAGGAGGACACGATCTACGGAATGCATACGGCCATATGCATTGACACCATAGACATCTACAAGCAGGGCAGGGTCAGGTACTTCAGCCCCCTCCAGCATTCGCCGAATTCGGAGGTGAAGTCTCTGCCATGGGCTTGGCCCATCTCGAATCAGGGTGGCTTCGATGACTGCGGTTGCACCTGGGTGCCACCGGCGGGATCGAAGTTGTGTCTCATATTCGAGGCCGGCAACAGGCAGTGGCCTTACTACCTGGGGACCACATGGGACAGGGACAGGGCCGAGGGCTGGGGGTACCCGATCCCGGAGTACGAGAAGATACACAGGGGCCACAGGGGAGGATATCTCGTCGGCAAGGACGAGAGTCAGGTCTTCCCCCCGTGGAACACGGAGAACTACAACGGACTGGACATCGACTCCGTAAACGACTTTGAGAACGACCCAGAGGCCAAGAACAAGATCACGTATCCGAACATATACGGATGGAAGACGCCACAGAAGCACATGATCAAGATGGTCGATGGGAATTACAAGTGTAACTTCCGTTGGCAGAGGCTGGAGATCAAGTCGGCCCAGGGCAATCACCTGATATTCAAGGACGACCGCGTACACCCCGCCGCCCAGTGGGCCCACCCAGATTGCGGTTGCGGAACCGGGGATGTCTCGAAGTGCAACGAGGGCGACGAGCCCATAGAGAAGGTCGAAAACTGTCCCGTGGACGCACAGGGGGACAACTCGCCGATCGCGCCGACTGTGATGATGATCGGGAGCGGTTCTGCCCCGCCGCCGAGCAGTGAAAGCGGGAGTTCCGAGGGGCAGTGCGCGAACCCATACTTCAAGCACAGAAGTGAGTGCAGGCCTTACTCTGGGCCTGGCAACCCGCAGAACAACAGGGTGGACAAGACCACCCTCCCGCAGGCCGGGATACAGATGACCTCGCTCAGTGGCCACACCTTCTGGATGGATGATTCGGTCAGCGAGCCCAAGGGCAAGAACAATTGGGAGAACGGCGTCATGCCGTTCGACTACGGTTGCGACGAGGTGTTCAAGGGAAGGACCGTTTGGAAGTCGGCCCATGGCCACCAGATCATGATGAGCGACGTCGAACCCGACGGCATTCCCAAGGGAAGAAATTCGGAGAACTTCATACGCCTTCTTACGGCCACGGGCAACAGGATCGAGCTCAACGACGACACCGAGTCCAACTCTTGCCTGGCCGGCCCCCGAAGGGGCATCGAACTGCACAGCACTTCGAACCACATAATACAGATGATCGACGAGAACAACGATCACTGCAATCTGAACCGCCGTGAGGGCATGGCCCCTTCTAGCAAAGCCACCAACGCCTTCGTGAGGATACGAACCGGCTACGGACTAGAGATGATGATGGCCGACGACAACCACCAGGAGGACACGCAGAAGCAGTACATCCAGATCACCGCTCCGCAGAAGGACGCTTGCTGTGGCCCCCACTTCATTCGCATGCAGGAGAGCGACTACTGCGGCTACATATGGGTTCGAGCAGGAGGCGACTACGTATGCATGACGGAGGGCGACCACATGACGATCGTCGGCACTGGCGCCACTACGCCGAAGGACGACTTCTGCAAGGGAGGGTGCCTCGGCCCGAGGAACTGGTTTACGGCGGTCTCCAAGCATTCAATACACTGGACTTGCAACTTCTACTTCAACAAGGCAGAGATATCGGCTTTCATGGCCGACAGGATCATACTTTTGATGGCGGGCAAGGATTGTCCGCCACCGCCTGATTCTGAAACCCAAGAGTGCGGGCCGTGCTTGGGGAGCGTGGTGACGCTGATCAGCGATCCCAAGACAGGCGCGGCCAAGCTGGTGGCCAGCGACAGGGTGTTCGCCTCGGCATCATTGGAGGCAAGATGCGTAACGCAGTTCGACCTTTCCCCGACCGCCAGCTGCGGAACCCCGAACTGTCCGCCCCCTGGCAAGGGCAACACTTCACCTTCTTATCCGGGAGAGGCCTGATCATGGACTTCAGAGGAGCGCCGTATCCGATAACAAAGCATCCGCGCGGGCTTTTGAGAACCCAAAGGGGGGCCAACCAGGTTAAATCAGACCTTCTGTGCCTGCTTCTTACGGAGCCGGGCGAGCGGGTCATGCTCCCCACCTTCGGAACCCCACTCAAACAGTTCTTTTTCGAGCAAAACGACTCTGTTATTGTCGAGAGAGTCAGGGAGGCGATAGCCAATTCCATCAGGACTTGGGAGCCTCGGATTGCCGTGACCGCCATAGACGTGACGAACTCATCGTCCGACATGAGGGACTCCCTAAGCCCCTTGGAGAGCGGCGATAGTACGGGCCATGTGCTGATGATCAGGATAATGTTCACGGACTTCAACGACATTCGTAGCGTCCAAGAACTCAAGTTGGAAATACCCCTTGGAGGTTGACGATGCCAGATAATTGCCCGTTTGAAGTGACGCCATTCGCCAGGTCGAACCCTGTTAAGATCGACAAGATCCTGAGCCTCAACTACACGAACCAGGACTTCTGGTCGCTCAAGACCAGGCTGGTGGAGTTCATCAGGGAGCGCTTCGGAGACCAGGGGAGCGTGCTTCCCAACACATTCAACGACCTCGTCGAGGGCTCCATAGCGATCATGCTGATGGAGAACTGGGCGTTCATCGGCGACATGCTCTCATTCAAGATGGACCAGATGGTGAACGAGCTTTTCGTGGACACGGTCACGGAGCCGGACAACGCCTTCAGGCTGTGCCGTCTTGTGGGCTTCAACCCCACGCCGCCCATCCCATCCACATCCATGTGGACGGCAACGCTGAACTCCGTGCTTGATTCAGACATCGAGTTGAACACGCCGATAGCCATCGAGACGGCCACGGAGGACGGGCTACTGACCATAGAGCTATTCGCCGCCGACTCCCGCGGCAAGCCGCTGTTCGGCCAAAACATAGTCATACCGGCTGGCTCGTTCTCCAACACCTCCGTGGTGGGCGTGGAGGGGAAGACCTTCGTCGACAACTACACGGGCACGGGCCAGACGCTCCAGAGCTACCCGACAACCAAGGATTCCGTCATCTACGATTCAATAAACGTCAGGATAGACGGGGTTCTGTGGGATAGGGTCGACTACTTCAGCGACTCCCAGCCCAGAAGAGAGTATAGAGTCGAGTTTGACTCCTCCTACAGGGCATACATCATGTTCGGCAACAACAAGGCCGGACTCAGCCCTCCGACCGGAGCCCAGATACAGGTTGAAGGGCGTCAAGGCGGCGGCGTCGTAGGCAACATAGTCACCGGGTACGTGGAGACGCAGATTCAGGCAAGGGTGTTCGGAATAACCGGCGGCATACCCGTAACCCTTCGCAACTACACCCGCGGAGAGAACGGCTACAACGGGGACACTGTAGAGGACATAAGGAGAAAACTGCCCCTCTACCTTCGCACACAGGACAGGGCGGTGACCGGCCTCGATTACAAGACCCTGACCGACCAATTCGTCACCCCGTTCAACGGCCAGATCGGCAAGAGCACGGCCGTACTACGCAACCACGGATGCGCAGGCAATGTGGTCGACATATACATACTGGCTCGGGAAGGGTCTTCCGGCCTGGCCCGAGCCAGCGACAATCTCAAGATGGAACTGTCGGACATGCTGGAACTCAAGAAGATGGTCACGGACTATGTTTGCCTCAAGGACGGGGTGGTGCTGGAAGCCGATGTCTCCATAGAGGTCAAGCTCTCCAGAATAAACAAGAAGTTCGAGCAGGAGATAAGGACGGACATAGAGAACAAGGTCGATGAATTCTTCGCCCTTCCCAACTGGGAGTACGGCAGGGAGTTGAGAGAGGGAGACCTCGTGAAGACCCTTGCCGCGATCAAGCAAGCAGAGGGATTCGACATAGTTTTCACGACCGACGACGAGGGTAACTCTGGCGGCCTTGTGACCGCAAGGTTTTTCGAGATTGTTCGCCCAAGCCGGGTGGAAATATCATTCATGTACCAGTGAGGAGCCATTTTGAAGACCGTAGGGGTTGACAGGGACATATCGGTTGAGGAGCAAGTCAGGTTCCTCCTTGAAACAAAGGATGGAAGAGACTGTCTGATCACGCCCTACCGGATAGATTCAGTGACCGTGTACTTCGTCTCAAGGGAGTTCTCGGACGTCACCGCCACACCCTACGAGATGGTCGTCGAAGACGAAAGGATCAAGAGTAAGTACGAAGAGGCTCGGGACGCGGTCTGCTCCAGGAAGAAGGACTCTGTGGCCGCCGCCACTACGGGAGATGTGACGCTCTACGGGCTCCAGACGGTTGACGGAATAGCGCTGGCGGAAGGAGACAGGGTGTTGGTCAAGGACCAGGCCAACGCATCGCAGAATGGAATATATCTGGCGTCTGCCTCCGGGTGGGCTCGGTCGGAAGACGCCAAATCCTTCTTGTCGAAATCTTATGTTTTCGTGGAAGAGGGCATCGCGAACATCGGGAGCGGATGGTATCTGGAGTCTGGACGCATGGTCGTCGTCGGCACGACTCCGCTCATTTTCGTCAAGTTCTCCGACAATGGGTCTCCGGCCTCGCCCGATGCGTATTCAGAGACGCTGGTCTCCGAGTTGAAGAGGATGAAGTCGGAATCTGCGTCAAAGAGCGACTTCTACTACAAAAACGCCGTCGCAGTTAAGGTTTTCGGCGGCAATTCAGACTCGGAAACCGGCGAGTTGTTCCCGGCATGGTTGAATCCAGACATGGTTCCCGCTGAAGTTCGGGATAAAACCGCGGGGGACAACATACTCGCGCAAGTATACGAGGGCGACGAGCCAATGAATGGCAAGTTCGAACTCGTGTGGGATCCGCACGGGTGTCGCGAAGGCGACTACTTCGTTTGTTGGTCGTGGAGACCCACTCTGTCTGGCGAGACCATGTCTGCCCACATGTATTTCTCTCTGGGAGGGGGCGTCGGTCTGACCTCTAGCATACCCACCCACAGGACGGATCCCAAGAAGTACGACATGCTGATGAACAGGTACACGCCAGAGATGTTCAAGAGTTATGTGTCAGATAGTGACTTGAGTCCGCTTGTCCTCAAGGGACTCAACGAGTCCGTGGCGGCTGGCTTCACGATGATAGAGAACCTAGCCAACCAGATAATAGACCTATTGGACTCGAACGCCACGCACGAACAACTTCTGCCCCTGCTTTCGAACATGTTCGCCCTGAAGCTGAAGTCTTCAGACTCTACGCTGTGGCGCAGGCAGATAAAGAAGGCGATATCGAACTTCAAGAGGAAGGGAACGATAGTTGGCTTGAAGGAGGCGTATGGGGACGCGGGAATGAAGCTGCTGAGACTTTCGAGGCTGTGGCAGGTGGTCTCGTCATACACGCATCAAGAGAGCTTCGTGTATGACGACTCCGCATCTTTCCAGCTTTCAAAGACTATGCGTCTTCCCGTGGACTCCAATTTCGAGTTGTGGTACCGTCCGACCGATGGCCAGTGGGAGGATGTGACGGCGTCCCACGAATCGCTTGCCGTTTTCGACGGGTCCAGCCTCGTTTGGACGGGTGAAATATCGAAGGGGGACTCGGTAAGGATCCTGTACAAGACAAACGAAATCCCCTCAACGAGGCAGGCCCTTGAGGACTACATACGAACCCTCCCGCTCATGGACAATCGCGACGAGCGAGATCAGGAGTACCCTCCCAAGAACTGGAACGTTCGCGTCATAGAGGAAGACGACCCGATGTTCGGGGTTATCATTCCGGTTAGGCACCCTCTGGCTGATCCTGTGATCTGGGGGCGTGTTAGAACCGAGTTCCCCTACAGCGAGAACGCCTACAACATGGACGAGTACAACGGGTCGAAGAGGGAAAGTCTGGACCCGTGCGACATAGACAAAAACTTCGTGGACTCTTGCGGAGGTTGCCAGGCGAGCGTTTTCAACATCGACTTGGAGATCGAGGGACTGTCGGACTCCGGCTTCACGGAGGCGATGCAGATTGCCGAGGAGTACATGCCATTCCATTCGATGGTTCACACATACAACATCAGCGGCTCGAGGACGGAGTTCTTGGGTCCGGTCGATGAGCGCATAGAGACCTTGGTCACCGTGTCGGGTTCGGAGACCGTTATCTCCGGCGAGGCCCAGCACATATTCAACAGGGATGTGGATGCAAGACAGATAGAGGATGTGAAGAGGGACATACTCTCCAGTTTCGAAGCGGTCGAGGCCCCGGGAGGGGGTTCGACTTGGGGCGGAGTCCTGAAGAACAGCCGCGTGTGCCTTTTCCCTTCCTCCCTTAGTTCCGAATCAGATTTGAACGACCCAAGGCAGGCCGGGCTTTCCCAAGGCTTCGGACAATACAACATCGACACAGGATCGCCCGATGATGATCCGTTCGAGAGCGGAAATCTATTGGAGATATTGGGGGCGTCAACCAGGTACCACACGATATCGTCGGTAGACCCTTCGGCCGCGGAGATATACGGCGATGTCGACCCTTCCGTGGTCGGGCCGCTTTTTGAGTATCGCATATCAAACAGGTTGGCCGACATCACAGTGAACATAACGCAGTCGAACCGGATAATATTCTCCGACGAAGACGCCGATTTCTATCTCATGGGCATAGTTTCCCAGAAAGACATCGACGACGGCGTCCAGTCAGGCACAGCATGGACTCTTCGCTTTGAGGCGTCTGAGTACAAAATACTAGACCTGCTTCCAGACGGCACTTTGCTTCTCGAGTGGCTCTCGGTCGTGCCCGACGTTGCGGGCTGGGAGGTTTGGGCGGGGCCAACGCAGATGGCCGATGGCTTGGGGGGCGCAAAAGCCGTGCAGAATATGGGTCTGGTCGAGGTCGTATCGGCCGTTTCTGGCGGGGTGCGTTCTCTGGTGCGCGTGGGCGACTACCTGTACATGGACTGGGGGTCATCCATATCTAGGCACAAGGTTCGATCCTACAAGGCCGGCACTGACGGTTTCTATATCGAGGAATACGATGGCGGCGGATCCGGCGGCGTTTCGGCCAAGGTCTACAGGCGGGCAATCGAGTCCAAGGTGGGTCAGGTTGGTTACGACGGTCTAGTGCTGGATTCGGATGCGGATCTAGAGTCCGAACTTCCGGTTTCTAACGGGTCTTCCTCCGACCCAGACGGGGCCACGTCCAACTTTGTTCGCGAAAACTACCTCATATTTATAGGTTCGGACTACTACACTATTTCGCGAGTAGAGGGTTCCAGAGCGCTCCTTGGTGGGCGTCTGGACTCTTACACCAAGGAGGGCAAAGAGGTGGAGTTCACCGTTTACAGGTTCTTGAAGCAGGGTCTTTCGTTGCGCGAGAGGGCGGCTCCCCAAGCGCCTTCGTTTGACTTTGATTTCGTAGACAGGTCGGGGAAGGCACTGATAAAGAGTACGCAGGCTGCCGGCGGGATGAGCCTGCTATCCTCCAGACTGAACTCGGCCAACCAAGGACAGCCCTTCGACACGGCGTCGCAGGACGAGCAGATAGAATTCACTGTTGAGTATAGAGACGGAGAGCAGCGATGAGAGATGCCATGGGTTGCAGGGGTGACATCCAGATGATCGTCGAAAGGCGTGGTCTTGTGGAGGTCGTTGAGTTCAGGAACACGATATTGAGGACGGGCAGGGAGGCTCTTGCGCTGTCCTTGGCGAACCGAATCGGCGGTGATTTCGACTTCTTCGTAAGCAGGATGCTTTTTGGAGACGGCGGGTCGGCCGGCGGAGCTCCCAAGTCCGTCAACACCCAGAGGACATCCCTCTACGGCACGACGCGCGTTAGCAAGCCGGTCGTCGCAAACATCGATCCAAACAACGGGTCTCAGGTCACCTTCACCTCCGTTGTGTCTTACGACGAAGGCAACGGGTTCGACATAAACGAGATGGCCCTGCAACTCCACGGGAGCGTCCCCCCCGAAGGATCCAGCCCCAGCCTTTACAGCATGGCAACATTCCCAGGAATATCCAAGACATCCCTCATGCAACTAACCTTCAACTGGCGTATCAGTTTCATCTAGGAGCGAATAATGCCGAGGGAAGTTGAGTTCAGGGCGAGAGCGGGCAAGATATTCATAGACGGGGAGCCATTTGACTGGGCTCTTGACGACGATGCCATAGACGAGGCGAACAGGCACAGTGGAACGCCTCAATTCATGCGAGCCATACACAACGACATCATGGGCCATTTCCTGAATTCTCTTTCCGAAGTGCTGGGATTTAGGCCCTCCATGAGGCAGGTCAATGAAGCCCTTGAGAGGGGGTTCATATCAAAATGATCACCATAAAAGAGGAGGATGAGAGGTTTAGAATCGGACAGTCGACCCAGCCTGACGCCGGCCGTGGCCTTTTCGCGCTGAAGGACATCGAGGCCGGCGACTTCATAGTTGTGAAGGGCGTCATGGTCGAAAAGGGTTCGCCGGCCGACGCTTGCACTTCGTACGCCGACGCCTTCAAGTTCGCCGCCGACTACGCAGACTCCTACACCGGGCACATCATACCGATGGGGTATGCCGCGATCGTCAACCACGCCAACGACCAGAAGGACCAAAACGTCGAGATAAGACACATCATGATCGCGGACAAGAGGACATGCGTCTACTACTTCATCAAACCCGTCCCCGCAGGGCAGGAGGTTTTGGGGGACTACGGCGAGGGTTGGCGGGGTCTGGACGATTGGAGCCGTACCGTCAACGGTTCCGCCGACACATCTGAGGAGGAAGAGTGGGTCTCTTTTATGGGACGCGGCCTATATAACCTGGACAGGCTGAAGAGGCCAAGGGGGGAAGATGCCGCAGATCAATAGCATACAAGAGGTTCTCGACGACATCCTGACTCGGATCGGTTTGGTCAACATAAAGGCCAACACAAACGCCGCTATGATCCGCAGTGCCGCCGGCTCTGCGGGATCCATTGATGCCCGATTGGGAATGTCATTGAAGGCGGACGGCTCCCTGAAGACATCTGCGATCGACTCCGGCCTGCACGGCATAGGCCACCACACGGATGGCGAAGGACCCGACGGGGTCGAGTATGTCAGGATGACCGCTTCGGAGAGGGCCAAACTAGGGTTCGTAGAGAGAGAGGCAAATAGGCTCGTGCTGTCCGTGGATGACCAATTCCCTACCATAGGCAATACGGTCACGATATTGAGCGGGACCGTGAAGCTCGAGCGCTCCCCGAGCATATTCTTCGACTTCGAGGCCCCGAACATCGTGAGGGCCCATTCGGCGTTCCCGCCCGATGTCGCCCACAGGCACCACTACGGACTAACTCCCGTCCTTAAAAGCGATTCTTCTTCGTCCAGTTCCTTGTATTACGCCACGACTTCGATTTCGACTCCGTTCGCGGAGGGAACTTTGCGCGTGTACGTGAACGGCGTACGGCTTTCTGGCTCGTCGGTGCCCGTACCGAACAGCTCCGGCAGTTCGTTCCTGCCCACCTACATCGCCTCCGAGAGCAGTTCGGACGGAACATTTGTCCTGAACAGGTCTCTGGCGGGGTCCGACAACATACGGATCGACTTTGACGAAATGTTCGTCCCGCCGTCCTCTTCCTCGTCCTCTTCGTCCTCGTCGCCGGACTGCTCGATGTACATCGACTGTAATCCTTCCGGAGGGACGGTCATTAGCGACTGCGGGCTCCTTCCTGTCCCAGGACACACGCAGAGTTTCGACTGCGGCATCTGCGAGTGCGTCACAACGCCCATATCTAGTTCGTCGTCCTAGAGGGAAAAATGGCCCCCCACACAGACTTTTCCTCTTCGATCGGCTTTGTAATAATATCGCCCGAGCCAAACATAGCCAGGCTTGGCGATACCGTGCGGTCTATACGATATGTCTTCGGAGACAAGGCCTCAATAGTCTGTTCGGTCGCCAAGGGCGTCGGAAAAGTCCGCATTGACGAGATGAGGGGCGTGTGCTCCACGGTGGAAGGCGGAGCGACGGTCACTTCACTGATCAATCGGGGCATGAAGGCATCCGAAGGTGATGGGTGGAGAGTGCTTGTGATGGAGGGGGCGCGGATTCCCCGGGGGATCGAAAGCAGGTACAGCAGATGGATAAAGAGCGACAAGGACGTCCTGTTTCCGATTGTGGTCAGCCACAACCTGGACGGCATGCCTCTGAAGATCATGGCCAATTTCGAGGACTGCACCCTGAACGGGATAGCGATCCACACTGGTCTGTTTCGGGAGGTTGGTAATTTCTCCGACAACCCGATTGCAATATCGAAAAGCTTTTGGGCCGTTGGCGCACTCCAGAAGGGTGCGGCCTTCAAGGCGATACTGGGCGTCAAGATAATCTAGACGGAGAAGAAGTACCACCTCGACTTGAGATCAGCCTGCTCGGAGGAGTCGACGACCTTCAGATAGTCCATGATCTCTTCCCATGTTGAAAAGATCATTTCATGAGGTATCGTCCCGAACAGCCAGTCGGGGGCCTGGCTCTTTCCCTGCTCCACGCGAACCAGTATGGGCTTCTTCTGGCGGTTGGCCCAGAATATCTCCTCTAGCGTCCCGCACGGATGGGTGTTTATGTCCAGATTCACCACCAGGAAGTCGCTGATGTCCACCAGCCTGAGATCCGTGGTCCTGATGACCTTCATCATGGCCGCCAGTTCATCGTAGCGGCCCTCCGACTTGAGCCTCGCCTTTGTGGCGTGAGTGGCGTCGTCTTCGGCCCCCACCTCCGTGGGTTTGTCGAGGGGGTTGAAAACCACGACCCCCATGTCCTTGAGGAATGGAGTTATTTCAGATCTCCATCCGACGCCCCTGTCTGGCACCCTGTCTATGGCCCCAGCGAGGTAAACCCTCTGGTTCTTGAGTCTATTCAAGGCCAAAATCCCTCCTTGTTTTCTCTAATCCTATAGGAGGATCAATACATTGTCAAGCGAGATAATAAATCAGGCTTCTGACATGCTGTCCGAGTCTAGGGTTTCCGGGAGGCACACGTTCTACCAGCTCAAGCATTTCGTGCTGGGGAAGGAGGTGACAACCCAGGCCAAGATGTGGAAGTGTCTGCGGGAGCTCGAGGCCAGGCTCATTTCGGCCAAAGCCATGGCGTCGGGGATCGAGGAGGCCGAGGACGACGCCCGCATGCTCCAGATAAAGGCGGAGGTTTTGGAAAAAAAGAAGGCCAAAGGAAGACTACATAGGGAGTACAAGGAGATTCAGGCGCGCAAACTGGGGCGCAAGAGGAAGGGCTTGATGGACTCGATTTCCGAGATGAAGAGGAGGCTCAATGAGACGGAGGAGGAGATGGGCTTCTTTATCGGTGCGTACCGCCAGCTGGAGGCCATAGAGCCCTTGAGGGGCCACGACGACCCCGAGGCCAACTCCCACTACTGGGACCAGAACTTCGCCCAGGAGCTTCAACTAAGGCTGATGTTCCAGAAGCCCCTTGATTTGGAGCTGATCAGGTCGATCCTCGCTCTGGACGACGGGTCTTCGACGAGGAAGGAACTTGTCGGCATGATAGAGCAGATACAGAGGAGGGCCATTCTGGCTGGCAGGCAGGAGGCACTAGGCCAAAAAGGGGCAGAGAATTGAGGAGAATATCTAGCTACGACGATGGATACGCCACGGGCGACCTGTCCTTGTTCCCATCGGCTCTGGACGACAAGGAGAGTCTCTACGAGGTTCGTAACAACGCAGAAACGCGCTTGAGGTCGGGACTCTCTTACAACGCCCGGCAGATCATCGTGGACAGCACGGCTGGATTCCCCGGAAAGGGTCTCGTCAGGGTCGGGCCTCCTGCGGGTCGGGCGGGCGAGGCGGAGCTGATCTACTACGGAGCCAAGACGGATTCGGCCTTCAAGGATCTGACGCGGGGTTTCTCCGGGTCGAGGCAGAACCAATGGCCTTCTGGGGGGTGGGTCACGAATGCGGTGACCGCAGAGCCGCACAACGCGATCAAGGATGCACTGATAAACATGCAGCATCGGGTCGGACTTCGTTCGTTTCCCGAGGACGGAACTCTTAACAGGCGGCTCCGAGACATGGAGCTCCGCTATCTTTCCCCCAAGGCACTCTTCAGGGCATTCCCCAGATCCTGCAAGCCGGGGACGCCCATAAGGTTTCAAAGCCTTTGCGAGGGAGACATCATCCGCTACATGTGGGATTTCGGGGACGGCGGGACGAGCGTGGAGCAAAATCCGGTGTACTCTTACGCGACCGAGGGAACCTACACCGTTAAGTTGCACCTGGTGACTGCTTCGGGGGCGCAAGGAATATCAACCAAGTCAAACTACGTTAGCGTCTCCATGAGCGAGCAGACGCCTTTTTTCTATGCGACTCTGGTTTCCGATCGGACATATCGATTTGTAGACCAGACCGACGGCGAAATCAAACAGAGGTTCTGGGTGTTCGACGACGGCCAGAACTACGTGGAGTCCGACCCCGACGTGCACGAACACATCCATACCTATGCGGATTCGGGCTTGTACAAGCCGTCGCTGCTGGTAGGCTTCGCCGACGAGACGATACGTAGGGTGTTTCTCAAAGAAACGCTGGGGGTGTCATGACCATACCAGTGGCGAGCCTCTTCCCGGAAAACTACGACAGCGACCTGAACCTGTTTTTGGTTCGGGACGCGCTTCGCGTACGCCTTCTTTATGACTACAACCCCGGCGACGCAAGCGTGATCGTGGAGGCCGATGCGGAAGTTATGGGGCGCTTCCCGCCTACGGGCATAATAACACTCACGGAGCAGTGCAGCGACATAGACCTTCGCGCCCTGAGCTTCCACTATTCGTCCAAGACATCGACGAGCTTCGAGGGACTCGAGATACTTCCCGAGTTCGCCGACCTGGACTCGGTGAAGCCGAAGAGGATAACGAACGTCACCATGAACGTGGTCGCGATGCACCACAACAACCTCAAGGACTCGCTGGTCGCGATCCAGGGAAACCTGGGAACCAAGTACGAAACTGACAGGGACACAATAACCGGCAGGATAAAATACTTGGAGAGGCTCGCGTTCCAACCAAAGGCGTGGTTCTCTGCCGACACACGGCTGGGCCTGGTTCCGCTATCCGTCACCTTCAAGAATGAAAGCTTCCGTCTTGGCCCCGGGAAAGTAACACAGACATGGGACTTCGGGGACGGCGATCCCGTGATTATCGAAACGAGCAACGAGGATGAGTATTCCAACTACGAAGCCGTTCTACAGGGCGTGCAGATCAAGGGTCAATATCTGACCAAGGTGTACTACGAGCCGGGTGTTTACACCATATCCCTTCTCGTGGAGAACGAGTGGGGCGAAAGCAACGTGGTCTTCCAGGACATGATAACGGCGAAGACGGAGTGCCCGGAGGAGGCGAACATAACCATCAACGCCAGATCGACGCAGTCCTACATCGACGGCGACCCGATACTTGGCACGCGTCCGAAAATACGGTCTGTAGCCAACAGCTTCGTGGACTTCGAGGTTCCGCATGGTGCGGATCCGTCTAGGAATGGATATTCGTACGCAGGCGAGTTGTTGGAGATGGGGAGCAGTTCCAGCATGTTCGGAAGCCCCGTAGATCCCGTCGTGGAGTACACGTGGAATTTGGGAGATGACCTGCCCCACCCGAACTCCTCGTCCGCGAGGGCCTCCTACAGGGTGGGGGGCGTATACGACATAGTTCTCCGAGTGGATACGAGTTTCGGGTCGTATCGGATAACCAAGTACGAGGGGTCGGTCGACATAGTCGAGTCGAGGAACCTCTGGCTCTTCAAGTTTGATCCAGAGTCGGAGGACTCCGGCGGGGGCGGCACAGTGAAGGCCTGCGAGTTCGGACTACACAGCGAGACCTTCAAGCTCCTCGGCAACCAGACGATATCTATCGACAGGGACAAGAGGTTTCTGGACTCCTACAAAGACCCGGCTTTTGACTCGGCAACCCTCGCGAAGGCGAGGGCCGAGTTCGGACGGAATGTCGAATTGGCACCCTACGGAAGTCTGAGTTCGGGCTTCAGAGGGAACTCAATTATGTTCTGGGCCAAGGGCGGAGCCTCGCAGGACTCCATGCAGATAGGAGTGGCCAAGTACAACGCTTTTGACGACCATTACGAGTCATTCAGCCCAATTTCGGGCAGGCCTTGGAACTGGGTTGCTCTCAACTCCCCGGGGAAGACTTACTTCCTCTTCGGCAGCTCAGACCAGTCGCTTCCAAACACCAATGCTTCCACGGCAACTCGAACCGACTATGACCTCGCGTCGCATTCCGTTACGGCCTCTTCCTCTTTGGACTCATCTTCGTTTGGCAATGGCGCCGAAGAGCTGCTGGAGCATCCGTCGTACTACGAGGAGGGCATTCCCACGAATGGTTACTTCGCAACCTACAGGTCGGCATGGAAGGATTCGGTGGGGTACATCATCAGAAACTCGGCAGTCAACGATTTCTTCAGGATGTCGAGCTTCTACAAGACCGTAGGCAGCGTGTCTTCGCCCTTCAATACGATCACGAAACTCCCCGACATGGCTGGTACGGCCAAGACTGAAGGGGAACTGGTGTCGATGTCGAACGGCATTTTCTTCTTCAACAACTCCGGCGAGGTCAGCGCGTGGAACGACACTACCATGACTTGGGAGGTTGGACGAACAGGATCTGCCACCCTGACTTTCAGGTCTGTTCAGGACACCTATGCGTCCGGCTTTGACGACCGCTCGAACACCCTGCTCGCGGCTTCTGACGGCGACAGGGTTGCCTACCTAAGTTACGACTACAGCGAAAAAGCCTTCGTCAAGTTCAACGGTACGGACCTGACCTTCTCCAAGTTGCGCCAGAGGCCCGTCGGCACTCAATTCAACATGGGGGTGTACTGATGGCCGTCGGATATCCACCATCCCCAGCATTTCCGATATCTCTCGATTCGGATCGGACCCTGTATCTGGTTTACAACACCAGCGAGGCCAAGACAATTTATGACAACGCCCCTTGGCAGGAGGAGATAGAGATAGTTCCGGTCGGTGCCGACATGCCAGAGATATGGGCGGACAATGGATTCGCGAATATATCCGGCGAGTTGTTCTATTACGACTCCGTAGAGAAGGACGAAAACGACAGGGTCTTCAAGCTCAAGCGTTGCGCCAGAAATGTTGGGGGTAAACAGACGAGGTTCAATCCCGCCGGCACCTGGGTCCGGGGATTTGTCATAGCAGAACACCATAATCAGCTGGTCGATGCGACGATAGCGACGGAGGCTTACATATTCGACTTGGAGAACGAACTTTCGCTCCTGGAGAGCGAGACGCCCTGCCTAGACGACGCCCCATGCGTGGATGTCCATATAGATACAGAGGTGGTTAACCCGAACCCTCCCAACTGCTCGGGCACCACGATCAGCTACAACGTGACCATCAACGGGACATTCAACAGTTTCGTCCTTGATTTTGGCGACGGACAGTCTACGAGCTCCAGCCTTTCCGGAGTTCACACATACAGTCCGGGGGTCGATATCGACCCTGTTGTCACCGTGTTCAGCGACTCTTGCACAGTCGTGCAGACCCCGATTGACCGCGACAAGGACAGAGTTCCCGATAGTCCGCCCCCCGAAACACCGACTCTAATCGTGCCGGATCCTCCTCCGTTCCCCACCATTTCCATACCGACTCTCAACCCGCCTCCTACAGTCGTGGAACTTCCGCCGATTGTGTTTCCGTGCGTCAATCTGACCCCGAGCATAAGCATTCCGAGCATAATCAGCATAGTCCCCCCCGAGATATCCATAACCCCGTTCAGCTTCACCCCGTTGAGCGTAAGTTTTGGTCCGGCCCCCTTGGTGCCGACGAGTTTCACCTTTGGTCCAGCGCCTACTGTGCCTCCGGTTTCGTTCACCTTCGGCCCCGCACCGATAATAACTCCGGCATCGTTCATATTCGGGCCGATGTCGTTCACATTCGGGCCCGCACCCAACATACCGCCAGTGTCATTCACCTTCGGCCCGGCTCCATTGATACCGCCCGCATCGTTCAACTTCGGGCCGGCTCCATTGATACCGCCCGCGTCGTTCAGCTTCGGGCCGGCTCCATTGATACCGCCCGCGTCGTTCACCTTCGGGCCGGCTCCATTGATACCGCCCGTGTCATTTAATTTTGGCCCGGCTCCGAAGATCGATCCCGCGTCGTTCACCTTCGGCCCGGCTCCGAAGATCGATCCCGCGTCGTTCACCTTCGGCCCGGCTCCGAAGATCGATCCCGCGTCGTTCACCTTCGGACCAGCACCGAAGGTCGGTGGTTCATTCACCTTCGGACCAGCGCCGAAGGTCGGTGGTTCATTCACCTTCGGACCAGCGCCGAAGGTCGGTGGTTCATTCACCTTCGGACCAGCGCCGAAGATCAGCAACGCGTCGTTCACCTTCGGCCCGGCTCCGAAGATCGATCCCGCGTCGTTCACCTTCGGACCAGCACCGAAGGTCGGTGTTTCGTTCACCTTCGGACCAGCGCCGAAGGTCGGTGGTTCGTTCAC
>Ga0209189_1000365_pt1 | contig 38154 bp, 34 predicted proteins | sample C_130820_EF_Meta_FD_187308 | JGI IMG/M metagenome (GOLD analysis project Ga0209189, IMG submission 187308) | Freshwater microbial communities from Lake Croche, Canada to study carbon cycling - C_130820_EF_MetaG (SPAdes) (version 3) | ecosystem: Environmental > Aquatic > Freshwater > Lake...
GGTTGCTTCATCCAAAGTAGATGCCTTCACCTTTTCAATCAAACCAGAGCGACCATGGGTGCCCTTATTCCAGGCATCCATTGCATCCAAAACCGCATCTTCTTGATGTACGACCCAGACTGGTGCCGTAGCGATGGTGTTGAGGTGAGCGTCCGTCACAATAATGGCTATTTCCAGAATCCGCTCAGTTTCTGGGTCTAAACCTGACATCTCCATATCCACCCAAATGAGGTGTTCATTGGCTGGGGCCGTCTTGCCCACTGCTGTCGCTGTAGTGTTAGTTTGCTCGCTCATATCTATAATGATCTCATGACATTCACAATTGTTTTCCTAATCGCCTTTATCGCTAGTTTTGGCTTACGCCACTGGCTGTCCCAACGTCAAATCCGCTATGTGGCGGCACATCGAGATACCGTCCCTGCGGATTTTTCTGAAAAAGTGACTTTAGCCGAACATCAAAAAGCGGCTGATTACACCATTGCTAAATTACGCCTCGGTATTTTAGAGAACGGGGTCAGCGCCATTATTTTAATTGGCTTCACCTTATTGGGTGGACTACAGATTCTGAACATGGCACTCCTCCAACTCTTGGGTGAAGGTATTGCCCAACAAATGGCGCTGCTCATCTCTGTAGTGATCATTTCCGGAATACTGGATATCCCCTTCTCTTGGTACAAGCAGTTCCACCTTGAGGAACGCTTTGGCTTTAATCGCATGAACAAGAAGCTATTCTTCTCCGATATGTTCAAAGGAATCTCTGTAGGTGGCGCTATTGGTGTACCGCTCCTATGGGTGATCCTAACCTTGATGTCCAAAGCGGGCGATCTATGGTGGTTGTGGGCATGGGCAGTATTAACCGCCTTTAGCTTGCTCATGCAGTGGATCTTCCCCACCTTTATTGCTCCTCTGTTTAATAAGTTCCAGACTTTAGAAGATGGTTCTTTAAAAACGCAGATTGAAGCACTCCTCGCGCGTTGTGACTTTGCGAGTCAAGGGCTATTTGTCATGGATGGTAGCAAACGCAGCGCACATGGCAATGCTTTTTTTGCCGGTATGGGCAAAGCGAAGCGCATTGTATTTTTTGATACCTTAATTGAGAAACTCAATCCTGGCGAAGTAGAGGCCGTATTAGCACATGAACTTGGCCACTACAAATGCAATCACATTCGCAAGCGTTTATTGGTGTCATTTGCCTTGAGCTTTGGTATGTTTGCTCTCTTAGGCTGGATCAGCACGCAGGTTTGGTTCTACGCTGACCTCGGCGTCATGCCTAACCTCAATGGTTATAACGGCGGTTTAGCTTTAGCCCTCTTCATGCTGGTATCACCAGTCTTTAGCTTTTTCTTCACCCCGCTATCTAGTTTGGCATCTCGTAAACATGAATATGAAGCTGACGGCTTTGCCGCTGAAAAATCCTCTGCAAAAGACTTGATTACCGCACTGGTGAAGCTGTACCAAGACAATGCATCGACCCTCACACCTGATCCGATCTATACCGCTTTTTATAGCTCTCATCCGCCTGCTCCACTGCGTATTGCCAATCTGCAACGGTTTAACTCGTAACAATGGAACAATTTCATGCACTACTGATTGCTTCTTACGGCAGGCATTATTTAGCGCAGCGTTTGATTGCTGATGCCATTGGAAACGAGTCCCCCGATGGCCCACTCATTCAGGTGAGCACTCCAGCTAAACAACACATTGGTGCAGTTGGTGATCGCATGCTATTAGAAATGACTTCAGCCGATCAAGCACGCATCCTCCAAATCGAGCCGCGAGAAAACTTACTCTATCGCTCAGATGCTTTTAAAAGCAAATTAATTGCATCCAATGTTGATCAGATCTTAGTTGTGCTTGCAACGCAGCCCGCTTTCTCGCCCGATCTCCTAGGTAGAGCAGTGGTAGCCGCAGAGGCCAATCAGATTGGCCTCCATATATTGCTCAACAAATGCGATCTCAAAGATAATCTCGAGCACGCTCGTAAAATCATTGCACCCTATGCGCGTATGGGCTATCCAGTAAGCGAAGTTTCTGCCAAGTTTGATTCGAACTCGATCGATGCCTTGCGCACGGCCCTACAAGGCAAGGTCTCCGTCTTTGTGGGTCAGTCCGGCATGGGTAAGTCTAGTCTTTTAAATGCCTGGATTCCAAATGCTGCCGCACTGACTCAAGAATATTCAGTTCGCTTAGATACTGGCAAACATACCACTACCGCCTGTCGATACTTTGAATTGCCTGAAGCCTGGGGTAGAGATGAAACCGGTAAGCTTGGCGCCCTCATTGACTCACCAGGCTTCCAAGAATTTGGTTTGGCGCACATGTCTGTGAGCGAACTGCAACATGCCTTTAGAGAATTCAAAGACCTCTTAGGAAAATGTCGCTTTCATAATTGCGCGCATTTATCAGAGCCGGATTGCGCAGTGCGCCAAGCAGTAGATAAAAATGAAATAGCGCCAGAAAGACTGGCGCTATTTAGGCAGCTGCACTCAGACTCAAAAACGGCTGATGTGCAAATTCAAGGGATTAGCCAAGCCAAAGAGCGATGGTCAGCATTAGCAACAAAGCCATCCAAGCGATAACTAAGCGCCATACCAACCCCACTGCAGAGCGCATCGTACGCTCAGTAGGCTCAAGACCTACTTCATACACTACAGGCTCACCTGCTTCAGCCATGCGCAATGCTTCATCGCTATCGGGCTCACTCATTGGCTCACCCAAGCGAACGCCAAGAGCGCCACTGCCTGCCGCCAAAATCACTGCAGACAAAGAGTCTGACCATTTCTGTGTGAGGTAACGCCAGCCGTATACAGCGCCCTCGAAGTTGCCGACAATAGCAAAGCCCATAGCGGTAATGCGCGCAGGAACCCAATCTAAAACATAGAAGAAATGACGGGCAGATTCACTTAAGTTGACATCACCACGCTCAGACCAACGTTGTGCAGCAATATCCGCTAAGCGATACAACACAACACCTGCAGGACCCATGGGCATCATGAACCAGAACAACACACCAAACACATGGTGATGCGAACCAATGATGGCACGCTCTAGCGCCAAGGCAATCACTTCTGTCTCAGTGAGATTAGAAACATCTAACTCTGGACCGTACCACTCACCTAAAGCAGCACGAGCAGCGGGCAGGTCATGTGCTTCGATAGCTTCATGAACTGCAGTAAAGGAATGGCTGAACTGTCGAAAGCCAAAGAACAAATAAGCAATGACAATGTTCCAAATGAATCCTAGGATTGGGTAAGTCACCATACAAGTGACATACACAATGAACACTAAAAAGGTTGGCAGTATGAAAGCCACTAAGCACGCCATACGCGCACCAACTGGGCTTGCACCTTCTTCAGTCTTGCCACCAAACTCTGCGGCAACCCAATCTAACCAGCGAGCACAGACACGTGCAATCCAATGGCTTGAAGTTACCGGACGATATTGCTCGGCAATCAGGGCGAAGAGAATAGAAAAGAAAGTCATACTTTTAATAAATGATAAAGGTTACGCAACATGCCTGCAGTGGCACCCCAAATAAAGCGGTTCTCATAAGGCATTGAATAAAAACGACGACCACCTTGCTCACTTTGCCACAATCTCACTTGATGATTGGCGGGATCTAGTAAAAAACTCAAGGGCACCTCAAATACATCCGCTACCTCAAACTCGTCTAAGACATATTCTGCCTGAGCTTGTACTAATCCTACTACTGGCGTCACGCTATAGCCAGAAACAGTTAAATACTGGGGCAAGTGGCCGATAATCTCTACTCGCTCAGGATCCAAGCCGATCTCTTCTTTGCTCTCACGTAAAGCTGTGTCATTAGGACTACGATCTTCAGGATCCATACGACCCCCTGGAAAGCTAATCTGCCCAGCATGATCACGCAAATGATTGGTTCTTTGCGTCAACAATACCGACAAGCCATCTTCTTTTAATACCAGTGGAATGAGCACTGCTGCTTTAGTCACTTTTCCTGCTGCCTGGCGTTTAGCAATAATGTCTGACGCAATCACATGGCGGTTTTCATCCGTAATCTCTGGCTGCCATTGTGGCGGCGACTGAAAGCGCGCCCTTAACCCAGAGGGCAGCAACAATTCTGAAGCCACCTTCTGATCATGAGCGCGTACTTCATGAATTGGTACGGCTTGTGCGTCAAATCCCGGAGGCGCTGCAATATTCATTGCATAGTCTTCTGGATTTGGTGTCTTGGTCATGATCATATTTTAAGGCAACAAAAAAGGCGACCGAGGCCGCCTTTTTTACTTAAAGCCAATATTTATTCTGCGGCTGGAGCTGCTACTGCCACCTTACGCGCAGGAAGCTTTTCTTTAATACGTGCAGACTTACCTGAACGATCGCGCAAGTAGTACAACTTAGCACGACGTACATCACCGCGACGCTTCACTTCAATGCTAGCGATCAATGGTGAGTAAGTTTGAAATGTACGCTCTACACCTTCGCCAGAAGAAATCTTGCGAACGATAAAGCTAGAATTGAGTCCGCGATTGCGCTTGGCAATCACAACACCTTCAAACGCCTGAGTACGCTTACGCGCACCTTCAACAACGTTAACGCCAACAACGACGGTGTCACCAGGAGCAAAGCTTGGCAAAACCTTGTTAGCACTTAAGCGAGCAATTTCTTCTTGCTCAATTTTTTCGATCAAATTCATTTTTAATCCTTAAACATCGTATTAGCGTTTAATCCCGAGATTTAAATCAACGGACCTAATAGAGGATGCAGTTAAAACAATTTCACTAAACCAAAAAACCAAACCACCTCATCACTACTGAACACTACTAAAAGTATTTACAGAGAGCGAAGAAGTTGTTCATCTTCTCGGGTTAGCAACCCTTTGGCTCGAGCCGATTCAATTAAGTCCGGCCTTAACCTGAACGTCAGCTCTAAAGACTTCTGCCGACGCCAATCCGCTATTTTAGCGTGATGTCCGCCTAAAAGCACGTCTGGAACGGATAAATTTTCATATATTTCAGGGCGAGTGTAGTGCGGATAGTCTAAAAGACCATTCATAAAGCTATCCTGAGTGGCAGATTCGCCATCCCCAAGCGCTCCAGGGATGAGCCTAATAACCGCATCCATCATCGCCATAGCAGGAATTTCACCCCCAGAAAGCACAAAATCCCCAATAGAAAGCTGTAAATCCACGTTTCGGTCGACAAAACGTTGGTCAATTGCCTCATATCTGCCACAAACAAAGCTCAAATTTCCTGCATTCAGGAGATCTGCAGCGATTTTCTGAGAAAAACGCTCGCCCTGAGGGGCTAATAAGCACACTGGACCGCTTTTAATACCGGCAGCTTGATGGGCAACATGAATACTAGCAACGGTATCTTCCAAAGGTTTGGCCATCATCACCATTCCTGGACCTCCACCATAAGCGCGGTCATCGACTGTCTTCCGAGCATCAGAGCAAAAATCTCTTGGGTTCCATAAATGAACGCTGGCTAGAGATTGCTCACAGGCTCGACCAGTAACACCCCACTGCGTTAAAGCAGAGAACATTTCTGGAAATAAGGTCACTACATCGAAGCGCATATTGAGTTCTCTGAATTTCTTAACTTACCAATCACTCTGCCAATCGAGGGTAATGGTTTTATTTCCTAAGTCTACGTTTTGCACCACTTCTTTTACAAATGGCACCAACTGTTTAGTCGTTTTAGTTTCAGCATCGCCAATGACGATGACGCCATGCGCACCATGCTCAGTAACATCAATGATTTCACCAAGCGCTTCGCCTTGCAGATTAATCGCCTGGCAGCCAATCAAATCTACCCAGTAATAGGAATCACTATCCGCTTTGGGAAAGGTATCGCGTGCCACCAAAATACGTGCCCCTTTTAAGGCGAGTGCTTGATCGCGATCAGATACCCCCTCTAGAGAAAGCACCACATTACCGCTATGCATCTTAGCGCTCTTTACCTTGTATTGCGTAAGAGAGGCCTGTTCGTGCGCCGCAGAGACACCCGTATCCCTGCGAGGGATCAGTGATAACCAAACTGATTTGGAAGAGAGGAGAGCTACTGGTTCGGATGCGTGAGGTCTAACCTTCACCTGTCCTTGTAAACCTTGCGCCTCAGAGATGGCGCCAAGTTCAATTAAATCATTAAGGGAAGGTGCGCTCATGTGAAGTACACCTTGTTTTCCCAAAATAGAACTGCTGAATAGAACTACTGAAAAATCCTGCTACTAAAAACTCCATCGATGAGATGCAGTTTTTAGATAAACAAATCTTAGACAGCAGGATTGCTTTTGATCAAACGAACAACGGTCGGAGATACTTGCGCTCCAACACCAGTCCAGTAAGTCAAACGATCTTGAGCAATGCGCATCGCTTGCTCAGATCCAGCTGCCTGAGGATTAAAATAACCAATACGCTCGATAAAGTTCGAGTCGCGACGGTTGCGCTTATCAGTAGCAACGATGCTGTAAAAAGGGCGCTTCTTAGAGCCGCCGCGTGCCAGTCGAATGACGTCCATACTTATTCCTTAAAATCTAAAATGAAAACAGGTTGATTACAAGCCAATGAAATTTCTACAAAAATCTTGGACTCCAGTCCACCAACGAAAAGTTCGGTAAAGCGGAAAACCTCATATTCTAGACGAAAACCCCTACTTCTTCCACCTATTTAAGCGTCTAAGCCATTAGAATAGAATCCATCGTTTTATAAAAAATATATATAAAACAATAACTTAGATAATTATGACCCTCAAAATAGCGATTTTTACCCCCGTAGAACAACTCAACAGAAGCGGTTCAAGCAGGCTATTTCTGATGTTTTCATGCCTAGGGGTGGCTTTTTTATGTGGCTGTGCGAATGTAATTCCCCCTTGCGGAGCAAAAACCAGCCCACCCAGTAGCGAGCTACGCAATACCAAATGGGAACTGACACGCTGGAATTTACCTCCCAATGCTTATGGTGAAGTTCGGGCCCGTCAAATTCCCCAAGGTGAATCCAGTAACCCCATCCAAATCATATTTGATGCCACTGGTGAACGAGTGAGCGGATCGACAGGTTGTAATCGCTTCACTGCGAAATTAGATGAAGATAGTCGCGGTTTTACCTTAAGTAAAATTGCCAGCACCAAAATGGCATGCCCCCCACCACGCATGGAATTGGAAAATGATTTTCTCTATGAGTTAAATGACTATCGCAGCATTGTGCGCAATGGCGATCAATTACTCATGGTGGGTACGGATCGTGAAGTACTCAGCTTTACTCAGCGCCCTATTAAATAAGTAATCAAATCAGAAATACAGCTACCGAAAGATTCATGAAAAACTCAAAACTCATTTTTTGCGCACTGGGATTATTTTTTCCAGGAAGCGGTTTGAACTGCTTCTACTTGCAGGGCTGGAAATCCTTTTGGGCTTGGGTGCAATTATTTGCCTTAATCGGCGGCATTGCGGGTTGGACCATGCTTAAAAATGCCCACTTTCAATCTGCTCCTGGCTGGGTACTCATTACCTTTGGTTTCATTGCCATAGAGGCCTCTTGGTTAACAACGATTGCCTTTGGACTTCGCCTTGATGAAAAGTGGGACGCGCAATTTAATCCAGGAATTGCAGAAGATCAGCGCACTCGCTCAGGCTGGCCAGTAGTGCTGACGGTGATTTTCTCGCTCGTACTTGGGGCTGCTGTAATGATGACTTTTTTAGCTGTCTCTTTTGAGCAGTTCTTTATTTCTCAGATACATGAAGCAAGAAAGCTATCCCAGTAACTGCGGATAGCTTTTCAATACTTCGCTCTGGCAGTTCTTGCTTTAGAACTGCTCTACTTCTAAAGCATTAGTGGATTGACCACTTTCAATGATTGATGTTGCTAAGGCTTGCGCCTGTGGCAATAAGTTCTCGGCAAAGAAACGCGCCGTAGCAATTTTGGCGCTATAGAAAGCAGGATCGCTATCGAGCAATCGTTCAGCAGCCAAAAGCCCACGAGCCATTTGCCAAGCCCCCAATACCAAACCCGATAAACGTAGGTAAGCGAAGCTACCAGCATAGACTGACTTCACATCCGTTTTGGCATTGGCTAAGATATAAGCCACTGACTCTTCAAACGCAGCACGCCCAATAGTCAATTGCTTCAGTACTGCTTTTGCGTCCGCTGAAGCACTTGCTGCTAATGCTTTTTCTGTTTCAACTATTTTTGCTGAAAGTACTTTTGCTATCGCACCACCATCTCGTACCGTTTTTCTGCCAACCAAGTCATTCGCCTGGATAGCAGTTGTGCCTTCGTAAATTGTCAAGATGCGGGCATCACGATAATGCTGCGCAGCGCCCGTCTCCTCAATAAAGCCCATGCCACCATGGACCTGAATACCTAAACTAGCAACCTCAATCGACATCTCGGTAGAGAAACCCTTCACAATCGGGACTAAGAATTCATATATCGCTTGATTGGCCTTACGATCTGCTTCATCTGGTGCAGCATGTTGCGCATCATAGGCAGCAGCAGCGTAATAAGCTAGAGCACGAGAAGCTTCTGTATAGGCACGCATAGTCATGAGCATGCGCTTAACATCCGGCTGATGAATAATGGCAACAGGACCAGGTGAGCCGGCGAGATCACGGCTTTGCACCCGATCTTTTGCGTACTGCACCGCCTTTTGATAAGCACGCTCAGCGACTGCAATGCCTTGCATACCTACTGCAAAGCGTGCAGCATTCATCATCACAAACATGTACTCTAGACCACGATTCTCTTCGCCCACGAGGTAACCGATAGCACCACCATGATCGCCAAACTGGAGGACAGCTGTTGGGCTCGCCTTGATACCCAGCTTGTGCTCTATCGATACACAATGCACGTCATTACGTTCACCCAATGAACCATCTGCATTTACTAAAAACTTGGGCACCACAAATAATGAAATACCTTTCACACCCTCAGGTGCATCTGGCGTCCTTGCCAACACTAAATGGACAATATTCTGCGCCATATCGTGTTCACCGTAGGTAATATAAATCTTCGTAGCAAAGATCCGATAACTACCATCGCCCTCTGGCACAGCTCGTGCACGCACCATGGATAAATCAGAGCCCGCTTGGGGTTCTGTTAAGCACATGGAACCAGTCCACTCACCAGAAATCATGTTTGGAACAAATTGCTCCTGAAGTTCTGGACTTGCTGCGGTAAGCAAGGCTTCAATAGCGCCGTCTGTCAGCATGGGGCATAAAGCAAATGACAGACTTGCGGAGTGAGCCATTTCAAAACAGGCTGTAGCAATGAGTTTGGGTAATCCTTGGCCACCAAACTCTGCCGGATGAACAACACCCTGCCAACCAGCAGCACCGAACTGTTGGAACGCCTCTTTAAATCCTGGGCTTGTAGTGACAACACCATCTTTCCATGAGCTAGGATGTTGATCACCAGGCCAATTGAGTGGCGCTATCACATCTTGATTGAATTTGGCTGACTCTTCAAGGATCGCTGACGCTAAATCGACATCTGCACCAGCCTCTACATAAGAAGGATAGGCAACCACATCCGCAAGCCCCGCTAGCTCATTCATCACAAACAACATGTCTTTCACTGGGGCTTGGTATGGCATTACAACTCCTCTTAATTCAAATCGGGTAATTCAACTGCTATAGGCAACAAAATGTATTCTGTTTAGATGAGGATGCTTTAGTCCAGCACCTTGATTAACTCAGTTAACTCTGGCACCGCAGTATTTAAATCGGCTACTAAACCATAATCGGCAACACTAAAGATTGGGGCTTCTGGATCTTTGTTGATTGCTACGATTACTTTAGAGTCCTTCATACCCGCTAAATGCTGAATTGCACCGGAGATACCAACAGCGATATAAAGCTGTGGAGCCACAATCTTGCCCGTTTGCCCAACTTGATAGTCATTCGGCACATAACCTGCATCTACTGCAGCACGCGAAGCACCTAAAGCAGCACCTAACTTATCGGCAAGCGGAGCGATGAGCTCTTGATATTTCTCACCAGAACCTAAGCCACGGCCACCAGACACAATGATCTTGGCAGCGGTCAGTTCTGGGCGATCAGACTTAGTCAACTCACGCCCGACAAAGGATGAGGAGGATGTGCTTTCAACAGCAGTCTGTTTTTCAATCGCAGCAGAACCACCAGTTGCCGCTACTGGATCAAAACCTGTGGTGCGTACTGTAATGACTTTGATAGGATCTATGCTTTGTACTGTTGCAATCGCATTGCCAGCATAGATGGGACGCTCAAAAGTATCTGGCGATACTACTTTAGTAATGTCAGATAACTGGGCTACATCTAACTTAGCAGCCACTCTTGGAAGAACGTTTTTACCATTTGCAGTTGCTGGCGCCAGGATATGACTATAGCCACTCGCCAGATTCAGAATCTGCACAGCTAAAGGCTCGGCCAATTGATCAGCCAAAGCAGGATCATCGATTTGAATCACTTTGCGTACACCGGCAATTTGGGCAGCTGCAGCAGTAGCTCCATCAGTCCCGCTACCTGCCAGCAAAATATCTACTTCAGGCGCGCACTGCAAAGCAGCAGCAACGGCATTCAGTGTTGCCACTTTTAAAGATTGATTGTCGTGTTCAGCAATCACAAGGGAGGCAGATGTAGCCATTTAAATTACCTTTGCTTCATTTTTTAGTTTTTCTACCAAAGCTGCCACATCAGCAACCATGACACCGGCTGAGCGCTTAGGTGGCTCGTCTACTTTGATCGTTTTCAGATGCGGGGCAATATCCACACCCAAATCCTCAGGCTTCACAATATCGATGACCTTTTTCTTGGCCTTCATGATGTTCGGTAAAGTCACATAACGTGGCTCATTGAGGCGCAAGTCAGTAGTAATCACTGCTGGCAGAGTTAATGCAATAGTTTCTAAGCCACCATCGACTTCGCGTGTCACTGTTGCTTTACCATCAGCAACCACTACTTTAGATGCGAAAGTTGCTTGAGGGACGTCGAGCAAGCTTGCCAACATCTGACCAGTTTGGTTGCTGTCATCGTCAATGGCTTGCTTACCTAAAATAATCATTTGCGCCTGCTCTTTATCAGAGAGTGCTTTCAGAATCTTCGCTACTGCCAAGGGTTGTAATTCAGCATCGGTTTCAACTAGGATGGCACGATCAGCACCAATCGCTAAAGCAGTACGCAGCGTTTCTTGACATTGTGTCGCACCAGCACTCACCACAACTACTTCGGTAGCTATGCCAGCCTCTTTCAAGCGAACTGCTTCTTCAACGGCGATTTCATCAAAAGGGTTCATGCTCATTTTGACATTCGCAAGGTCTACCCCAGAACCGTCTGACTTGACTCGAATTTTGACGTTGTAATCGACAACGCGCTTAACTGCTACTAAGATCTTCATCTGCAATTCTCAATAATTATAAAAAATGTATTCAGTTACAAAAATTAGGTAACTGCTTATTTTATCCGCCTTAGCAAACCCACTCTAAACATCAATAGCCGTCGCTGATCCAGCCTGTTTGCGCAGCTCAAATTTCTGAATTTTGCCAGTTGAGGTCTTAGGAAGCTCACCAAAAACTATTGCTTTTGGCACCTTAAAGCCAGCCAAATGCTGTTTGCAATGCGCAATGATCTCGGCTGGAGTCACTTCTAATCCGGGCTTGATTTCTAAGAAGGCGCAAGGTGTCTCACCCCATTTAGGATCAGGTTTAGCCACCACTGCAGCAGCAAGCACTGCCGGGTGGCGATAAAGAACATCTTCCACTTCTACGGAAGAGATATTTTCTCCGCCAGAAATAATAATGTCTTTGCTACGATCCTTCATTTTCACGTAGCCATCCGGATTCATAACCGCCAAGTCACCTGAATGAAACCACCCGCCTGCAAAAGCTTCTTTAGTGGCTTTCTCGTTCTTGAGATAGCCCTTCATAGCAATATTCCCTTTGAACATAATCTCGCCCATGGTTTCACCATCAGCTGGCACAGGCTCCATTGTCTCTGGATTCAAAACGGTAATAGCTTGTTGTAGGTGGTAACGCGCACCTTGTCGTGCATTTAAACGCGCACGCTCACCAATATCGAGGTCATCCCATTCATCTTGCTTCACACAAATTGCTGCAGGACCATAAGTCTCAGTTAAGCCGTATACGTGGGTTAAATCAAAGCCCAGTTTTTCCATGCCTTCAATAATAGAGGCCGGTGGTGCAGCCCCAGCGATTAAGCCCTTCACGCCAGCTGGAACATCTTTCTTTATTTCATCAGGGGCATTTACCAAGAGATTATGAACGATCGGTGCAGCACAATAGTGAGTTACGCCGTACTCTTTAATAGCAGAAAAAATATGTTGTGCGTCTACGCGGCGTAAACAAACATTGACGCCAGCACGTGCAGCAATAGTCCATGGGAAACACCAGCCGTTGCAATGGAACATCGGCAGCGTCCACAGATAGATGGGATGCTTATTCATATCCCAATCGAGCACATTGGAGATCGCATTGATAGCAGCGCCACGATGATGATAGACAACCCCTTTAGGATTGCCTGTCGTACCAGAAGTGTAATTTAAGCAAATGGCTTGCCATTCATCTGCAGGTACTTGCCAGGCAAAATTCGGATCTCCCTCAGAGAGTAATTTTTCGTAGGTGAGCTTACCCAACTTCTCACCAGGCACATCAAATTCTGTTTCTTCCACATCGATAATTAAAAAATCACGGCCACTTTCTTTGTGGGCGATTTCAAGCGCTTTTTTCATCACTCCAGAAAATTCTGGATCAACAATCACTACCTTCGCTTCACCATGATTCAGCATAAAAGCAATGGACTCAGAATCTAAGCGCGTATTGAGGGCATTCAATACTGCGCCCGCCATGGGAATACCAAAATGAGCCTCCACCATGGGTGGCGTATTTGGCAACATCACTGCTACCGTATCACCTAGGCCAATGCCATGCTTTTGCAGAGCACTTGCAAGTCGTCGGCAACGCTCATAGGTTTGTTGCCAAGTTTGACGCAGCTTTCCATGAATGATGGCGGTCTTATTGGGATAGATCTCAGCTGAACGCTCCAAAAATAACAGCGGGGTAATTGGAGTGTAGTTAGCTGCATTACGCTCTAGACCCTGCTCATAAATATTTGCCATCATGCACTTTCAATAACAGTTTTACTTCAACTCAATTAAGCCAAATCATTTAAATGTCAGCTAAAGCTTTTACATGTGCCACAACACTGCGTCCTAATGCGGAAAGGTTATAGCCACCCTCTAAGCAACTCACAATACGACCTTGCGCGTATTCTTTTGCGATTTCTTTAAGGCGTTTTGTCATCCAGACATAATCGTCTTCCACCAAGCCCATTTGACCTAAGTCATCTTCACGATGCGCATCAAATCCAGCAGAGATGATGATGAGCTCTGGCTCAAAGTTTCGTAAAGCTGGTAACCAACGCTCCTCCACAATGGAACGAACAACATCACCTCGAGTGGCTGCAGGCAATGGCACATTCACCATATTGTCAGAAGGCTCCAAGCCACTATAGGGATAAAAGGGGTGCTGAAAGAAACTACACATCATGACGCTTGGGTCATTCAAGAACGCGGCTTCCGTACCATTGCCATGATGCACATCAAAATCAATAATAGCCACACGCTGAATACCGTATGCCTCCATAGCATAGCGTGCAGCAATAGCGACATTATCAAATACGCAAAATCCCATTGAGCGGGTTGGTTCTGCATGGTGTCCTGGCGGCCTTACCGCACAAAATACATTCTCGACCTCACCCTTCATGACCGCATCCACGCCAGCAATTGCAGCACCAGCAGCACGCAGTGACGCCCTATAAGTATGGGGATTCATAATGGTGTCGCCGTCCAGCATGAAGTAGCCGCTTTCAGGCGATCTTTCTCTGACAAAAGCGATGTGATCTGAGCTATGTACAAGCTCAAGCTGATCTTCAGAAGCCAAAGGAGCATCCAAATGATGGAGAAAACGATCCACGCCACTGCGGATCAACTGATCATTGATCGCCTGAATTCGTTCGGGGCACTCTGGATGATGGCTTCCCATCTCATGTTTCAGAAAGTCTGGATGAGTTATGTATCCTGTTGTCATTACTCTAAATCCTTAATATCAAAACTATTATTTTTTATAATCCAATTAAACGTGCTTATCTCTCAAAAAACCCATACTCTGCGCATGAACTTTCGTGTCTTTTGCTTGCCACTAGCCTTGGTGCTTAGCGCTTGCTCTAGCACCCCGCCACAATCCAATATACAAGCTAATAATTCCCAACAGTCCATCGTAAACCAAGCTGACGATGTAGCCACCGAGCTCCGTTTTACCGAAAATCTGAATTCACTGTTAGCCCAAATCTCCCAATCCCAAGAAATCCCCCTGCCGATCCTAGAATCAGGCTTTCTAGATGCTAAAACGATTCCTTCAATCCGCAAATTGGTATTACCCCCATCGGGTACTTTTAAGAAAAATTGGCTGGTTTACCGCAAGCGCTTTATTGAGCCAGTTCGCCTTAAGGCTGGCAAGGCATTCTGGGATGAAAACCAGGTCTTTTTGAGCCAAGTAGAGCAAGAATCTGGGGTCCCGGCGGAAATTATTGTCGCCATTATTGGTATCGAAACCATCTATGGGCGCCAAACTGGTAATTTCCGAGTGAAAGATGTCTTATCCACCTTAGCCTTTAGTTATCCAGAAACACCGAATAAGCCAGCTCGGGAGCAGCTTTTTAAAGATCAACTAAAGGAGTTAATCTTGATGTGCTGGACTGAGGCTGGTGGCAAACTGCCTTCTATAAATGGTTCCCAAGGCGTCAATGCCAGCCGTTTTAATAGCTGCTTAAACCAAAATAGTTCCTATGCGGGTGCTATTGGCTTGCCCCAATTTATGCCCAGCAGCATCCGGAACTATGCAGTAGATGGCGACGGAGACGGAAGAATTGATTTGAGGCAGAGCCCCAAAGATGCGATTGCTAGCGTTGGCAACTTCATGAAAAAACATGGCTGGCAAGCTGGGATGCCAGTCTCCTTTCCCGTTCAGGCAAATGCCATTCCATCTGCAAAAGAATTGGCAGATGGTGAACCTCAACTCAAGTACACCGTGCAGGATCTGATTGAAAAAGGTATTTTGACTCAGCAGCAAGGAGATCTTCAGGCTGGTGGGGTAGAACCCCAAAGCAAAGCATTGATTGTGGATCTGCCCTATCCCGATAAAGATGGCTCAGATCAAGCGCAATATTTTGTAGGCCTAAATAACTTTTTAACTATTGTTCAATATAACCGTAGTTACTTTTATGCACAAAGCGTTGCTGAGTTTGCTGAAGCTCTAGGCTATAAGAATCAAAGCGTCGTGCCAGTAGAAAAAGTAGAGGGTTCCGCTAAATCAGTTAACCCTAAGAGCACTATCGAAAAAGTAAAAAGCAAGAAACCGCACTCGAAGAAAAAGACTAAACCCGCTTAAATCACCTTAAGCCGGAAATACGCCAGTAGATAGATAGCGATCGCCCCGGTCGCACACAATAAAGACGATAGTGGCATTTTCAACTTGACGTGCAATACGCAAGGCCACTACTAGGGCACCACCCGCTGAGATACCACAAAAGATACCTTCTTCTGCAGCCAAGCGACGCGCCATATCTTCTGCATCCGCTTGCGTTACATATTCAATATGATCCACCTTATCACCTTGATAAATCTTCGGCAAATATTCTGGGGCCCATTTACGGATTCCTGGAATTTGAGAGCCTTCTTCGGGCTGTACACCAATAATCTGAATGGCAGGATTCATCGACTTTAAGTAGGTTGAAACACCCGTAATAGTTCCGGTGGTCCCCATTGAAGAAACAAAATGGGTAATCTGGCCATCGGTATCGCGCCAAATCTCTGGGCCGGTAGTTTCAATATGTGCCCGTGGATTATCAGGATTCGCAAATTGATCTAGCAATCTGCCGCGCCCCTCTTTTTGGAGCTGCAAAGCATAATCTCTAGCAAATTCCATGCCGCCTGATGCCGCTGTCAAGATAAGTTCGGCACCATAAGCAGCCATACTTTGGCGACGTTCAATACTTTGATTTTCTGGCATTACCAAAATCATTTTGTACCCCAGCATAGCTGCTGTCATAGCTAATGCAATGCCAGTATTACCACTCGTTGCTTCAATGAGAGTATCGCCAGGTTTAATTTCACCACGCTCTTGTGCGCGCATGATCATCGACAGCGCGGGTCGGTCTTTCACCGACCCGGCTGGATTATTACCTTCTAGCTTACCTAAAATCACATTATTACGAGTCTGATTTTCTAGACCAGGGATACGTTGCAACTGCACCAAGGGCGTATTACCCACGGTTTGTGCAATAGTTAAGTAAGAAGGTTTGCTCATGAGTCCATTTTAGCCACAAGCAGACCTACACGCGGAAGGGTTTAATTTCTGCGATCTGCTCCCGTACGCTCCGACTGATTGCGAGGACTAGCTTGAGTACGTGAATTACGTCTGCCAGAGGCCCGACTCTCCTGCTTTGTCCGGCCATTCGGCTCCCGAAAAGAGCTCGGAGCTTCAATGGTTAAGCCGTTATCGACCATTTTTTCTACCGATCTCATACCAATACCACGTACCCGTTTTTGTAAATCATTGGCATCTTGAAAATGACCGCCATCTAAACGCTCATTGATGATTGTTTTAGCCTTAGCAGGTCCGATACCCTTAATACTCTCTAATTCTGATTGAGTGGCTGTATTGACATTAATGGGGGAAGCTAAGGCACCGCCAATAGAGGTAAATGCTAAAACAGCAGAAATAGTTGCGGCTCTGATTAATTCTTTTGCGGTACCAACATTCAAATAGCAAGTCATAGATTCTCCAGTAGTTAATAAAAAATCCACGAACACAAAGTGCGCGTGGATCATTTACAACGAATGGAATTCGATAGTGTTGACTTGCTTGCTAGGGATACAAATTAATCAGTAAATTCTGATAGGGTGCTCTATTTCTGATTCAAAATGAATTGGGCAGCACGTTTAATAAGCTCTGGCTCAGTTTGATTAAAACCATGGTACCCAAATGAATCACAAACATTACCCTCAGTGATGCCTCCCTCCACTATCTCAAGTTGAGAAATATAGTTTTTAGGTCTTCCAGAAATAATATCTTTAGAAGCTGAAGGAGGAGTTCCACTGCATTGATCCTGCTGATGGTGAATTGCCTCTACGGGTAAACTGACTTTATCGTTTAGTGATGCGGTTCGCACGGTTCCAGCAATAATAATTCCTGTCAGTTTTTTTGAATCTTCATTTAGCTGGTTTACAAAATAGATTGCAGTAGATGTACCCATGCTATGGCCAAAAATCCAAATAGGTAAGCCAGTTTTTAATTTATAAAAGTCAACTACTTCACCTACTCTCTTGAGATGATCCTCTTTATTTCTACGATCACCTCTTCTTAGATCACCTAGGTCATATGGGGTATCAACAAGAACAGCATCAATCTGATATTGAGCCCATTGATCGGTTGAGCGCACAAAGGTATGTCGATTACGAGTTGAGCCATCATCCTTGAGGTGGAGCAATCCACCACCACCGGGGAATAGTAAAACCAAAGCTTTAGGATTTTGTACACCAACGAAAAGTGTTCGCGTAGGGCTATCTTGTTGATGAGGAACATCAAATACTTGCCCTTGGACAGTAAAGGCGACTTGGCACAAACACAAGGCCAATAAAAATCTAGCTGCCAATGATTCCTTTAAGGCCTGTATAAATTGATACCGCAGTGGTTCCTAATGCTACGATTGAGCCACCATATTCTTGGAGCGTCTTAATCAAGCCATGAACGCTTTGGATAGACTCTCCGCCACTTAGGTTACCAGATGTAACTTTTGACAGTAGGGTAACTAAACCATCTTTTCTGCGCCGCTGCTTACTTGCATAAGCAACTCCACCAAGTAGCATTCCCGTTAAAAAACTAAATGCAATACTTGCCGAATACTCTAAAACCTCTTTCCACTCAAATAAATTTTGTGGCCATACAGGTGATTTATCAACCAAGCTGGTAATCCAACTCATTCCAATTACAGAAGTAATCGCCAAGAAGACAACTCCTATAAACCAAGGTAAGAGTTTGTGCGCGTGACTCTTAAATAAAAAATATGCAAATGGAAGCGGCAAAACTATAGAGATCATTCGTAAATAAATCATCTTAGTGTCATACACTACGGTTATCAACCAATGTGCCAAAAGCAATAAGAGTAAAGGTACTATTAGATAGAGAGTGATGTCAAAGATCCAGGTAAAAAAAGATCTTTCTTCCAGTTGATGATTTTGCTCTTCCAATAAATTCTCAAGCTCAGCAATTCTGAGCTCATACACTTCAGCGCTTGGAATGGCAGCCAATTTATCTTCTAAATCAGCTACCTTTGACATCATGGGCTTGAATAGATAAATATCACGACTACAAGTCTTGCATACGTAGGCATCTACTAGTACCTCAGAGAGGCAATAAGGGCAATTCATTATTTATTTACTACTAAATTTAATACCGAGTTAGTTTCACGACCTTCAGAATCTTTGACAGTCACACGAATGGTATGTGTGCCAGGTGGCACATCTGCTTTTGCAAAATCAATTCCGTTAGCCGATATAGCGCTTTTGAGGCGCGGGGTTAAATCCACAAAGGGTGATTTCATATAAACCACCTTAACTGAACCTGGATCAATCTTGGCATCCCCGCGTGGCTCAAAAGTTACTTTGAAATCAAATGGCGCCATCACCGGCGTATCAGCTTCTGGTGAGGTCAACTTAATTGCTGGCCCACGAGAAATTCCACGCGTGGCCAGTGTGCCAGCGGCTGGTGGTAATGCTGCTTCTTTTGCGCTGATCAAAGGAGCGGCAATACCTACTTGGGCAGAAGCAATCAATGATGCGGCAAGTAATAGATGGCTTAGTTTCATAAAAACCTCAAATAATTAGAATTCTGAACATTTCATAGAGAGATCTTAAATCAATCTCCAACAACCACAAAGGGAGCCCAGAACAGGGGGTGTGCATAGGCGTATTTCATATTGGCACCCTCTTTCATGCCGCCTTGATCAATTTGATTTAGCATGGCCTGACGAAGTAGCTCAGCTTTACTTGTTCCTTGGGCCTTTTGCTGGTTTTTAAACAAATCGGTCATCATCGTTCTAGATGCCGCTGAATCGACTGGCCAGTTTGAAACCAGGAGGGCCTTAGCACCAGCAAAGAAAAAGGCTCTTCCTAGGCCGGAGACCGCTTCAGATCCAGCACCTTCACCTGCTGCAGTATTACAAGCAGAGAGTACTACCCAGTCAGCATCTAACTTCAGGGTGAGTACCTTATCCATTGTGAGGAGCCCATCATCCTTATCACCGGTCACGTCCGGGGAGGATAAGGCTAATGCCGGCTGAGTCAGGCCATTGAGCTCTCCGGGGACTAGGCCATGGGTGGCAAACATGACTACCTTACGATTAGATAAGTCAGTTGACATCACTTGCTTCACCGATGCCTGCTTATGTAAATAGATGTCGCCGTCACCGGCACCGATCGCTTTACCAATTTCTTCTAGTTCAAGACTGGTATCAGGCAAGCGTGGAAGTAAGGCTAGCTCCGCAGAGCTCACTCCAGAAGTCTTAGGTGCGCTCCGCAAAGATAATGGAATACCTCTAGTGGCAAGTTGGGTCGTATTTACTTGCTTTTGTGCCGATTTTTCTTGTTCACTACTAAAGTACGGGTCACCAAAACCAATAAAGTTTTTGCGATCGGGGTTTCCGACTGGTAATACACGCAATGCAGTGAGAGCAGTAACAGATGGAATTTGGGCCACGGCAATATCTCGCGTTAGCCATGGCACTGTTTTGTAGCCGCTAAAAGGAGTTGTACCACCTTTGGTAGGCTGAGCCGTAGGTTTTGTGACTAAAAGAGATAAAGGAAGCTGACCGAGCTCTGCATGCGGCACAGTTAACATGACTTTCTTACCAGCAAAAGCACTTTGAACTGGGGCTAAAACTTGTTGATACAACTGATTAGCTAATGCCACATCAAATGGTGGAATCTCATCAATCGTAGCTACACCTGGATCTAAGGACTTGCGGAGCTGCGCAACTTCTTTTGCAACCTGAGTGCGTCCAACGGTAAGCTGTGAAAACTGTACCGGCTTATCTTTAGTAATCGCCCAAACATAACCCACGTTATCAGTGAAATACCATGAGATCAGTACTTCATCGGGCTTGAGTACTTTTTGAGTGCGCTCAACTGAGGCTGGCTTTGGCTCAACCAGCTCAGCATAGTCTGGAAACTTTTTCTCAATTTCTTTTTTCAGATCCTCACGTTGAGATTTAAAAGTATCGATATCAGACCGAATCTTTCCCTGAACTCCTGGGAGCTGCTGATCGGGAGACGCTGAGCGCAAGCCAGTCAATAATTCAGAAAGCGTGTTGATCCGCCTCTGTAAATCCTGCTCTTGCCTTGCAAGGCTAGCCAATTGAGGGTCTTTAATACTTGCGCGAGCCGCACTTGCAGTAAGGGCTCTCTGAACACCGCTTCCCCTCGCAATATCAGCAATCTGAAAAGCTTGTGCAGCAGCTAATTCTGCTTGAGATGGATCGGTCTTAGCCTTATACGCTAATGATGCAAGGTAATTTTCCAGTAAAAAAGTCATACGTTGCTGTTGTTTGATGCTAGTTGTGTCATTCTCCGAATCATTGCGAGCTTGATCCATCAAAATCGGTATAGAGGCTTTATATGCAGCCTCTGCCTCTGACCATTTACCCTCAGCCTGTAAGCTGGCAGCCTCGAATGCCCGCACCATTGCAATACGTGGAGAATTTTTATCGGCAGATAAATCTAGTCTCATAAGCATTCCACTCGACATTTCAAATGCCTGACTGGATTTACCTGTCTTCAGCATTGCTAGTACCCAATCTAGATCTCCGAACTGGTAGCTTTTAGCCATCTCAGGATCAGTTTTAATGGCAGCTGCCATCTCCTCAAAAACTTGATTAGCCTCAACATACTTTCCATCGGCTACAAGGGCAGAACCTAGCGACTTTTGGACTAAAGCTAAAGTATTGTTAGCTCCAGTTGCGCCAGCCGCCTTTACTGTAGCAAGTGCCGCCCTTGAGAGAAGAACGGCTTCGGAATACCTTCCTTGCTCATTAACGATGGTAGCAAGGCTTCGAAGACCGCGCCCAACCTCAATTGAATTTGAGCCAAAACTAGAGAGAGAAAGCGTAATTGACTTGCGGGCGTAAAACTCCGCATCGATCAATTTTCGCTGCCTCAATAGAACATTTGCTAAATTTAATTCTCTATTTGAAATCTGAGTGACATAAACTCGAGGGTTATTAGTGGCATCCGTAGCCGTTCTAGCTTCATCCCCGGCAACATCTATCTTAGCTGAGCTATTTTTGACCTTCGCGTACTGAGCTTCAAGTAATAGAAGTGTTTTCCTAAGAGAGCGCTCACTCTCCAACCATTGCCCTTGACCTGAGAAATAAATTCCACGAGCGCTTTCATATGATGCCTCCCAAATAGGGCCATACTCCATATACCCTCGAGTCCTTTTTAAGGAACTTAACTTATCCTCCATCGTCTCTAGGGATTTTTTAGCAGATTCAAAGTTACCTGAATTAACATAAAATCCAGTCAGCAATCTACCCATGGTCATTTGATAACCATCCAAATTAGGCAGCGCTGATAATTGATAAGCTTGAGCCTTCTGAATGAGGGTGATCGCCTTTGACTGCTGCCCAGCAGAATTTTCTAATACGCTTAAGTTAATTAAATCATTCAGATGTAATCGTGGATTAGTAGAGGGATGCTGATTGACTGCCATCTCTAAAATTTTCAATGCTTCACCCGTATTTCCCAGATCTTCATATGCTACTGCGCGCCGAGTGTAAAAATGATTTAATACCTCATTATCTTGGCTGGTAGGCACAGGCATAGCAATTACTTTTTTTGCTCGCTCAACGACCGCTAGATCTGGCTTAGTTTGTTCAACCAACCTAAGAATATCCTTCACATCTCTTGGTGGCGCCTTTATATTCGCAACATCCACCTCATCCTGTGCCGGAACTGCGAATGATGAATTTGCGAATAAAGCTATGCTGCAACACAGCATAAATGATGGAATTAACGAGAACTTGCGCATAGAAATCCCCTAGTTTTTATAAGCAACATATTAGCCCATAAAGGGTATAGCCATTACAAGTAGAGACTGCTTAGATTTGAAAATTCACCCCCGAAAAGGGTGCTGATTGAAAGCCTAAAGGGGATTAGCCAAGAAACCAGAATTTGCCTCCAGCCACTCAATATATTTTCCTACGCCCTGCTCAACATTGAGGAAAGGTTCAGAGTATCCAGCAGCTCTGAGTTTGGTAAGGTCGGCCTGTGTAAAGCACTGATACTTACCTTTAAGAGCATCCGGAAAAGGGATGTACTCAATCGCCTTTTCTTTGACTAATTCAGCCAAGCTAGCTGGTTGTGCTTTATCAAGCTTACGCATTGCATTCGCTACTGCATACGCTACATCATTGAATGGTTGCGCACGACCACTACCTAAATTAAAGATGCCACTGATTTCTGGGTGATCCATAAAAAATAGGTTTACTTTAACTACGTCTTCTACTGAGACGAAGTCGCGGCTTTGCTCACCAGCACCATAGCCACCATACTCACCAAAGAGTTTTACATGCCCATTGGCTTTGTATTGGTGGTATTGATGAAAGGCTACCGATGCCATGCGGCCCTTATGGGATTCGCGAGGTCCATACACATTGAAGTAGCGAAAACCTACTACCTGCGCTGTATTGGCTTTTTCAGTAAAGCGCTTACGCATGACTTGATCAAATAAAAACTTAGAGTAGCCATAAATATTGAGCGGCTTCTCGTGTTCACGGCTTTCTACGAATACATCAGAGCCACCATAGGTTGCAGCAGAAGAGGCATAAAGCAGTTGTACTTTTTGAGCAGTACAAATATCTAATAAATCCATGGTGTAGCGATAGTTATTCGCCATCATGAAAATGCCATCCGTCTCCATCGTATCGGAGCAAGCACCTTCATGAAAAACTGCTCTCACCTGACCAAAACGCCCACTTCTGAACGCTTCAAGAAACTCATCTTTGTCGAGATAGTCAATAATGTCTAAATCGGCGAGGTTGCGATACTTATCAGCAGGACGCAGATCATCTACTGCAATAATATTTTTCTCGCCACGCGCATTGAGCGCCTGAACAATATTGGCACCAATAAATCCAGCCGCGCCAGTTACGATAATAGTCACTGTAATTCCTCTGAAGTAACAGTTGCTGTACCTAACTTACCAACCACAATGCCACCCGCACGGTTTGCAAGTGCCATCGCTCTTTCTAAAGGCCATTTAGCAGCTAATGCTACAGCCAAGGTAGCAATCACAGTATCTCCAGCACCAGAAACATCAAACACTTCACGTGCTTGCGCCTTCACATGGCTCACACCTGATTCGGTATACAGACTCATCCCATCCTCAGATCGAGTTAATAGCAGAGCCTGCAGATCAAGAGATTTTCTGAGTGCTTGCGCTTTATTGGTTAAATCTTCTTCGCTTGTCCACTTACCCACCACCTGACGTAACTCACTACGATTGGGCGTCAAGACAGTAGCACCACGGTACTTTTCGTAATCCTCACCTTTAGGGTCAACTAAGATCATCTTATTTTGCGCTCTAGCTTGCTCAATCATATGAGCAACTTGTCCTAAAGCGCCTTTTCCATAATCCGACAAAATGACTACGTCAGCTGCGCCAACGAGTTTCTCAAAGCGCTCTAATTTATGGGCAAGCGCCTTTTCACTAGGGGGCTCTTCAAAATCTAAACGAATAAGTTGCTGTTGGCGAGCAATCACCCTTAACTTCACGATCGTGGGAACGTCCGCATCCATTTCCAATTGGCTATCGACACCACCCGCTTTCAATAACTCAACGACTCGTTTACCAGGCTCGTCATTACCAACAATACCCAGAATAGTCGCTTTGGCATCCAATGCAGCCACGTTACGCGCTACGTTAGCAGCGCCACCAAGACGTTCATCAATTTTGCCGACCTGAACTACAGGTACAGGTGCTTCTGGAGAAATACGATGGGTATCGCCGAACCAGTATCGATCTAGCATGACATCACCCACCACCAATAGGCGGGCTTTAGAGAACTGTTCTCGGTTGGCTTTTTCCATTTGCATCTACTTTAATTATGTCGCCCAATACCATGGTACTCAATCCCTAATTCTTGCATAGAAGCGGGTTCATAGAGGTTGCGGCCGTCAAAAATGATGGCGCGCTTGAGTTTTTGCATCACTTGCTCAAAGTCTGGGCTTCTAAAGGCTTTCCACTCCGTTGCAATCACTAAGGCATCAGCGCCATCTAAAGCGCTCATGGGATCTTGGACCATAGATACTTGTTTGAGCCCTTCAGGATGACTCTTAAAGTCGGTTTCTAAAGCATGCTGCGCTTCTGGCATCGCTACTGGATCATGCGCCACAATGGTTGCGCCACGTTTAACGAGTTCTTGGATGATGACTCTGCTTGGCGCTTCGCGCATATCGTCCGTGTTCGGTTTAAAGGCCAATCCCCATAAAGCAAACTTCATCCCTTTGAGATCACTACCAAAACGCTTTTCGATCTTGTTTACTAAGGTGTATTTTTGCAGTTCGTTCACGGCTTCTACGGCATCAAGGATCTTGAGATCCCGGCCATGCTCTTTAGCCGTTTTCGATAAGGCCGATACATCCTTTGGAAAGCATGAACCGCCATAGCCTGTGCCAGGATACAAAAAGCCAAAGCCAATACGCGAGTCCGAACCAATGCCTTGGCGTACTGCCTCAATATCAGCGCCTACCAGGTCAGCTAAGTTAGCCAGCTCGTTCATAAAGGAGATACGGGTCGCTAACATCGCATTGGCTGCATATTTAGTCAGTTCTGCACTTTTAACATCCATGTAATAGGTACGCTCATGGTGGCGATTAAAAGGAGCGTAGAGTTTACGCATCTGCTCTTTAGCACGCAGCCCTGCTGGAGTACTGTCAGTACCGATCACAATCCGATCAGGACGCATAAAGTCTTCTACGGCGGCGCCTTCTTTGAGGAACTCGGGATTGGAGACTACAGAGCACAGTTCTGGTGAGAGACCTCTTTTTTCCAGCTCTTCGGTAATGGCTGCACTGACTTTTTCGGCAGTGCCTACAGGAACTGTGGATTTATCCACAATCACTTTAGGCGTGCTCATGTGACGGCCAATATTGCGCGCTGCCGCTACGACGTATTGCAGGTCGGCTGAGCCATCTTCATCGGGTGGAGTACCCACCGCGATGAACTGAATCTCACCATGGGCTACTGAGGCGGCAATATCAGTGGAGAACTGCAATCTACCAGCAGCGCGATTGCGCTCAATCATCTCTTTTAAGCCTGGCTCATAGATTGGCACGCCACCAGAATTAAGGATCTCTATCTTTTTAGCATCAACGTCAACACAAAAGACGTTATTGCCTTGCTCTGCAAGGCATGCGCCTGTTACGAGTCCTACGTAACCGCTACCGATGATGGTGACTTTCAAATGACCTCCAAAATGTTTTTATTTATTTGCATCATTACATTATTTTTTTATGACGATTAAATTTATCTACATCGAAGGGCCACTAGGAGCGACACCTTCACTACGTCTTGGGGAATATGCTTCCCAATGATTACAGCCGGGGCATTGCCAATAAAATCTTCTAGCCCTAAAGCCACAATTGCCACAGGTATAGCGAGCTAAGCTGGTAGTCCGCTGACGCAATAGATTGAGAATTGATTGCAACTCCAATAGCCTCTCAGGATTAGCACTACCCTCCTCTAATGCAAGACGGGTTTCAGCCAACTTAGAAAGAGCAATCAATGATGGTGAATGCTGCATCACATCCGACAACATTGCGTTCGCGGCTTGGGGACCTCTGATTTTCATCAAATGCTTATGCACAATATCGAGCAACTCACCGGTGGCTTGGGTTTTAAGCAAATCATAAAGACGATCCAATCCTTCGCTCTCTTTACTGATCGCTGCATGAGCGAGCATCCAGCGATCTGCCAATAAATGCATATAAGCAGGATGAGAGCTAGCAATCAATCCCCAAGCCTCAATCGCCTGAGTCGGTCTATCCATTGCTACTAAATAATCACCCTGCAAAATCAAGGCACGCGCATGATTTGGTACAGCCTGCAATGCACGCTGTATGGATTGCTCCGCCTCAACTAAGTCGTTGCGGCGTAACGCCTCTTGACCAATCTCGCAATGAAATTGTGCGATTTCGGTACGGTGTGATTTACCCTGAAGACTCTCTAGTTCATTTGCAGCGATGATGGCTTTTTTCCAGTCATGCTCCACTTGATACATCTCCAACAAACTTTCTTTTGCTGGCTCAGCATATTTGCCATTACCCACTCGATTAAGAGATGCCTCTGCTCGATCTAGTAATCCAGCACGCAAAAAGTCGCGCCCTAACTCATAGGCAGCATGATCACGATCGCGCGGCTTTAAGTCCTCTCGATTAGCTAAGTGCTGATGCACTCGAATAGCGCGCTCAGTTTCGCCACGACGACGGAATAAATTACCTAATGAGAAATGCAGCTCAACCGTCTCTGGATCAAGCTGTGCAATTTTGACCAAAGTTTCAATCGCTTGATCAGGCTGCTCATTCAGCAAAAGGCTTAAGCCTTTAAAGGTAGAGCGCTGCTGGCGCATGCGTTCAAGCTCATCCACGCGATTCTCAAGACGCAAATCCCAGCGAGCCGCCAACCAACCAATGCCAAACATGACTGGTAGCAGCAATAACCAAGCGGTAGCTATCTGAATCATGATGTACAGAATTTAAATAAAAAAATGGCCCGAATGGACCACTGAGGTTGAGCCTGAATCTTAGGCACCAGAACCCTCTTTGGGGCCCGCCTGCTTCAAAGGCTTGTAATCAACTCGCTCACGTAACTCTTTACCAGGCTTAAAGTGTGGAACACGTTTTTCTGGAATCATCACTTTCTCGCCAGACTTTGGATTGCGACCAGCACGTGCAGGACGATGATGAAGCACAAAGCTCCCCACACCGCGCAGTTCGATACGCTTACCCTCAGCCAAAGCATGAGTCATTGTGTCCAGCAAAGTTTTTACCGCCAACTCGACGTCCCTAGGCAGAAGCTGCGGAAATTGTTCCGCAAGACTCTCCACTAGCTCGGAGCGGGTAATTGCTTGTTGCTCTTGATCTGTCATGATCTATCAATAAAAAATCGCCACTCCCCTAATGGAAAGCGGCGATATTGATTTAGCCTTGATTGTCCAATTTTGCTTTTAACAAAGCGCCCAAATTGGTTGTGCCGGACTGCGCATCACCTTGGAGCTTGCTCATAGCATCTTGTTGATCAGAACTGTCTTTTGCTTTGATTGAAAGATTAATAACACGTGACTTACGATCAATATTGATGATCATTGCAGTGACGCTATCGCCTTCTTTCAATACATTACGTGCATCTTCAACGCGATCTGTTGAGATCTCAGAAGCACGTAAGTAAGCTTCAACTTCATCAGCCAAGTGAATAGTTGCACCCTTAGCATCAACAGCCTTCACAGTACCAGTAACGAGGCTACCCTTGTCGCTGACAGATGTGTAGTTATTGAATGGGTCGCCGGACAATTGCTTGATACCGAGTGAGATACGCTCTTTCTCAACATCAATTGCCAAAACAGTGGCTTCAACTTCATCACCTTTTTTGTATTTCTTAACAGCTTCTTCGCCTGGCTCATTCCATGAGATGTCTGAGAGGTGAACTAAACCGTCGATGCCGCCAGGCAAGCCAATGAACACACCAAAGTCAGTAATAGACTTGATTGCGCCAGTTAACTTATCGCCTTTTTGCTGTGCACGTGAGAACTCTTCCCATGGATTCGCTTTGCACTGCTTGATGCCCAAGCTAATACGACGCTTGTCTTCATCAATATCCAGAACCATTACTTCAACTTCGGTTCCTAATGCAGTAGCTTTGCTTGGAGCAACGTTCTTGTTAGTCCAGTCCATTTCAGAAACGTGTACCAAACCTTCGATACCAGATTCGATTTCTACAAATGCGCCGTAATCAGTCAAGTTGGTTACTTTGCCGAATAAACGGGTATTCGGTGGGTAGCGACGAGCGATACCAACCCAAGGGTCATCACCAAGCTGCTTCACGCCGAGTGAAACACGGTTCTTCTCTTGATCGAACTTCAAAATCTTCGCAGTAACCTCTTGACCAACAGTCAACATCTCGCTTGGGTGACGCACGCGACGCCATGCCAAGTCAGTGATGTGCAAAAGGCCATCGATACCACCGAGGTCAACGAACGCGCCGTAATCAGTGATGTTCTTAACGAGGCCAGTAACCACTGCACCTTCTTTAAGGTTAGACATCAACTTAGCACGCTCTTCACCTTGGCTAGCTTCAACCACTGCACGACGTGACAGCACTACGTTGTTACGTTTACGGTCAAGCTTGATAACCTTGAACTCCATCGTCTTACCTTCGTAAGGGCTGGTGTCTTTGATTGGGCGTGTATCAACGAGTGATCCAGGCAAGAATGCGCGGATACCGTTAACCATCACAGTCAAGCCGCCTTTAACCTTACCAGTAACAGTACCGGTAACGATTTCAGCTTGCTCGAGTGCTTTTTCCAAATTCATCCATGAGGCCAAGCGTTTTGCTTTGTCACGGGAAAGGATTGTGTCGCCATAGCCGTTCTCAAGAGCGTCAATAGCAACAGAAACGAAATCGCCAGGAGCTACTTCAATCTCGCCGGCGTCGTTATGGAATTCTTCAACAGGAATAAACGCTTCAGACTTTAAGCCAGCGTTAACAACGACGAAGTTATGGTCGATGCGAAGAACTTCAGCCGAAATAACTTGGCCGGTCTTCATATTCGATCGGGTTAATGATTCTTCAAATAATTCTGCAAATGATTCAGACATGTGTATTCACTTTGTGCCGTCAGAAGGCCCGACGGGTTAGGTTATAAAAGCCTTAAAGAAACACGCTCATGAAAAGTCGCGTTGTGGAGTTTCTTAAGACACCAAAACTACTACTTACAACAAACTACCAACTCACAATTCAAAACATACAAAATTAGGCAATCGCAGATTGATACCAACCCAAAACTGTCGTAACTGCTTGATCTATCGATAAATCTGATGTTTCAAGCACTTTTGCACCATCTACAACTATCAAGGGTGCGGCACCTCGACTACTGTCTCTGGCATCGCGCTCCTGCAAATCTTGCAGCAAGTCATCTAGTTTAGCAGAAATTCCCTTAGCTATCAATTGCTTATAGCGACGTTCAGCTCTGGCAGCGGCAGTCGCAGTCAGAAAAACCTTCAAAAATGCATCTGGGAATATAACACTGGCCATATCCCTGCCATCCGCAACCAGGCCTGGAGCTTGGCGAAAACTGCGCTGTAGACCCACTAAAGCAGATCTGACCTCAGGGTGAACCGCTAATGCGGAAGCTCTCAAACCAATACGTTCCGAACGAATAGCCTCAGTAACATCCTCTCCATCGAGCAAAATCTGACTATTTTTGAATGAAATCAGTAACTTGGGAACTAAAAGACCTAATTCTGGGCCATTTTTAACGTCAATTCCCTGCTTTTCACTGGCAAAAGCCACCAAACGGTAGAGTGCTCCACTGTCCAGATAATGAAATCCCAGCTTTTCTGCGACCAATGAGGCAACCGTGCCTTTACCAGAGGCAGTAGGCCCATCAATAGCAATGACTAGTGGAAGACTCATAAAAGGCTAGTTTTAGAAGAGAAAGTTAGCTCACGACTTTCGCAAATTCAGCGAAGTAAGTTGGAAAAGTTTTTGCTACGCAATTGGGATCATTGATCCTTAATGCATTTGGGCCAAAGGCGGCGAGAGAGAAACACATTGCCATGCGATGATCATCGTAAGTATCAACACCTTCGCTTGGTGATTTCCAATCAGATTGTGAAGCAGGAGCTTGCACCACAATATAGTCGGCACCCTCCTCTACAATTGCGCCAACTTTTTTCAACTCTTTTGCCATCGCGGCGATACGATCGGTTTCTTTGACACGCCAGCTCGCAATATTATTTAAGCGTGTTGGGCCCTCTGCAAATAAAGCAGCGACCGCAAGCGTCATTGCTGCATCTGGAATCTCGGTGCAATCGATGGTGATGCCATTGAGCTTGCCATTAGCATTTTTGACTCCAGCAACCTCTATCCAATCTTCACCAGCAGAAACATTGGCACCCATCAAAGCAAGTGCATCGGCAAATGCTACGTCGCCTTGAATACTGTCTTTACCCACACCCAATACTTTTACAGGTCCACCACCAATGGCACCTAGAGCCAAGAAATACGAGGCAGATGATGCGTCACCCTCTACCAATAATTGGCCTGGACTCTTGTAGACAGCCACAAAAGTTTGCGCAGGAATGATGAAAGACTGTTGATCTGGAAATGCTACCTGCACACCAAAGCGCGCCATCAATTTCAAAGTAATGTCGATGTAAGGGCGAGAAATTAATTCACCGATCACTTCGATACGTACCGGCTCAGCAGCAACCAAAGGCAATGCCATTAGCAAGGCCGTCAAGAATTGACTGGATACATCGCCACGCACTTTGACAACCTCTTGAATCTGAATATCTCCAGCAGATATTTTGATTGGGGGATAACCTTCTTGCAATTCGTATTCAACCTTCGCGCCCACTTGACGCAAGCCATCAACCAAATCACGAATTGGCCTCTCATGCATACGGGCAACACCAGATAAGCGATAGTTACCTCCTTGCATTGCTAAAGCCGCAGTTAATGGACGCATCGCAGTCCCTGCGTTACCCATAAAGAGATCGGCATCTTGTGCAGGAAACTTACCGCCACACCCCTCAACAACACATACTTGATTGGCTTGATCAGTAACCGTTAATCCCAATTGACGCAATGCATTGCGCATCACTTGGGTGTCATCAGCATCCAGGAGATTCTTAAGGGTAGTAGTTCCAGCAGATAGTGCAGCCAACAATAAGGCGCGATTGGAAATACTCTTGGATCCTGGCAAAACAATGGCGCCTTGCGCTTGTCTGAATGGCCCTATAGTGATATCCGGTAAAACACTCATCAAAGCACATCCAAATCTTGACGTGCTTTACTGGCCTTATTAAATAACTTCTCTAATCCAGGACCATCATTTTCGGCAATCAGTTTACGCATGTGATTAATAATCAATACGTATTGATCGAGCTCTTTCAAAATCGCAGTGCGATTACCCAAGCAAATATCACGCCACATCTCCGGACTAGAAGCTGCAATGCGTGTGAAATCCTTAAAGCCTGCGCCTACATGGCTTAATTTTTGCTCAGCGTCTTCAGAGTTCACTACGCTGGCCATCAAGGCATAGGAGAGGAGGTGCGGCAGGTGTGAAACGGCTGCATAAATAGCATCGTGCTGCACGACGCCAATCTTTTTCACCTCTGAACCAACCGACTCCCAGAAACCAGTAATCAAGGCGGTATCTTCTGGAGAGTTTTCTTGCAGGGGGCAAATAATGGTTTGCTTACCTTGGAATAAATCAGCTTTAGCAGCACTTGCTCCATGCTGTGCCCCACCAGCAATCGGATGAGCTGGCACAAATTGGCACGCTTTCTTACCCAATACCTCTTTAGCGGCCAAGATCACATCGCCTTTAGTGCTACCAGCGTCAGTCATCATGGTACGAGGCTCAAGATGTGGCTCAATGACTTCAAACGCAGAGCGCATTTGTGCAACTGGCACACAAAGCACAATCACATCAGACTGCTTAGCAGCCTCCACCAAATCCACTACGCCATCAATCGCACCCATCTTTTGCGCTTGCTCTAAATTTTCCTTGCTACGACCCACACCCTGTACTTTAGTCACTACACCAGCTTGTTTGAGAGCCAAGCCCAAAGAGGCTCCGATCAAACCAACACCTACGATAGTGACAGTGCCGTAATTACTTGCAGGATTAATGATGGTCATTTAAGAATATCTTGTAAGGCGGTAATAAATGCCGAATTTTCTTCTGGCAGACCAATTGAAATGCGAAGCCACTGTGGCAAACCATAGTTGCCTACTGGACGAACAATGATGCCGCGCTTCAGTAATTCCAAATTCATGCGCGCGCCAGCTTGATCATCTTCACCCACTTTAACTAGAACAAAATTGCCAGCGGATGGTAGATGTCGCAAACCTAATGCATCAAAAGCTTTGGTGAGCTGGGCATAGCCTGCGCAATTGAGCTCAAAGCCCTGCTGCAAGAATTCTTTATCTTGGAAGGCTGCAATCGCTGCAGCCTGAGCTAGACTATTCACGTTAAATGGCTGACGAATACGATTCAGTAAATCAGTGAGGTGAGGCTGGGCGACGCCATAACCAATGCGCAAGCCAGCTAAGCCATATGCCTTAGAGAAGCTACGCGACAAAATCATATTCGGAAAACGTTTTACCCAGGCAATCGCGTCATAGCGCTGCTCTTGTGTCAGGTACTCGTTATAAGCCTCGTCTAATACAACCACCACATTTGATGGAACTGCTACTAAAAAATCTTCGATCTCTTTGGCGGTGAGATAGCTACCAGTAGGATTATTTGGGTTGGCTACGAAAACCAACTTCGCTTTATCGCCTGAAGCTTTAATCGCAGCCAACATTGCCGGTAAATCATGGCCATACATTTCAGTTGCATTCACTTCAATTGCTTTTGCACCAACAGCTTGTGTAGCCAAGGGGTAAACAGCGAAGGCATGCTTGGAGAAGATTACTTCATCGCCTGCTTGCGCAACAGCGCGTGCAGCCAATTCTAAAATATCGTTACTGCCATTACCTAAGGTAATCCAATCGGCTGGCACCCCCAGACGTGCGGCGAGAACATTTTTCAACTCAAAGCCATTGGAGTCAGGATAACGGCCCAAATCACTTGCCGCTTTGAGCATAGCCTCTTGTGCAGACTTTGGCATGCCCAATGGATTTTCATTAGATGCAAGCTTCACAATCTTGCTTTCGTCGAGGCCATACTCTCGTGCAACCTCGCTAATAGGACGCCCGCCCACATAAGGGGCAATCGCATGAATATGTTTTAGGCCAATTTTGGATGTCATTCGAGTTTTGCTAAATTTGTTTACTATTTATATTCACTAATGAATGTATCAATTCAGACTGAATCACGCAGAGTGCGGGTAAGAGCCTAAGTTTTTATAGAAAGCAGCAACACCTTTCAGCTCCTCAAGGGCATTCACCACTTTGGCATCATCAGCATGACCAGCAATATCAATATAGAAGTGATATTCCCAGGTGCCTTTACGAGCAGGACGAGACTCAAAGCGATTCATTGACACACCATGTTTTGCTAAGGGGGCTAATAAGCGATGTACCGCACCAGGTTGGTTGTCAACGGAGAGCACCAAAGAGGTTTGATCTTTGCCAGTTGGTTGGCAGGCATAGTTCCCCACAATAACAAAACGAGTGCGGTTTTGAGGGTCATCCTGAATCTGAGCGGCTACCGCTTGCAAGCCATACGCCTCTTGGGCAGGATCACCAGCGATTGCGGCCAAAGTAGGATCACTCGCCGCCATACGAGCAGCTTCTGCATTACTACTCACAGCTTGACGCTTGAGATGCGGAGCATGCATGCTTAACCATTGTTGGCATTGAGCCAACGCTTGAGCATGAGCGCAAACTGTAGTTACGCCATCAAGCTTGCCACTTTTAGTCAATAAATGATGACGAATGGGCAGCACTACTTCACCGCTAATACGCATCGATGAATCTAGTAACAAATCTAATGTGCGAGAAATCGCACCTTCGCTGGAATTCTCTACTGGCACTACACCAAATTGCGCAGCGCCCTTCTCTACAGCCTTAAATACTTCATCTAAACTGGCGCAGGGAAGGCCAGCGATCGAGTGGCCGAAATACGTTTGCGCCGCTTGCTCAGAAAACGTTCCTGCTGGACCGAGATAAGCAATCGTTTGACGGGCCTCAAGCGCTCTGCATGCCGACATCACTTCTCGCCAGATAGCAGCAATGCCATCTGGCAACAAAGGGCCAGCATTGATTTCTTGTAACCGTGCCACCACCTGGCGCTCACGCTCAGGACGAAATACTGGTGATGCAAAACCACCTTTAACATGGCCAACCTCTTGCGCCGCTTTTGCACGCTGGGTTAGCAAATCTAAAATTTGTGCATCCAATGCATCAATTTTTTCCCGCAAGGGAGCTAGGCGCTGTTCTTCAGTACTCATTAAGCCCGCCTTTCAAAGTCGCGCATAAATTCAATTAAGGCTCTCACACCTTCAATCGGCATTGCGTTATAGATGCTGGCACGCATGCCGCCCGCAGCTTTATGACCGCGCAATGCCACTAAACCAGCAGCATTTGATTGGGCTAAAAACGCTGCGTTCAAGCCCTCATCTTTTAAGAAAAAAGTGACGTTCATGCGTGAACGATATTCTTTGGTGACGCGATTTTCATACAAACTGCTTTGATCCAAGTAGTTGTAGAGCAAATCGGCTTTTTCTTGATTGCGCTTCTCAATCGCCTTGACACCACCCTGCTTTAGTAACCACTTAAAGCCAAGGCCAGCCATGTAGATCGAGAAAGTAGGTGGCGTATTGATCATCGACTGGGTATTTGCTTGTACGGACCAATCCCAAATTGTTGGGGTAATGCCCATGCTATGCCCAATTAAATCTTTGCGAGCGATCACAATCGTTACGCCAGAAGGTCCAATATTCTTTTGCGCTCCACCAAACCAGACGGCGCATTGATTAATGTCCATCTCCTTGGAGAGAATATTGCTAGAGATGTCCGCAACCATTGGAGCGCTACCAACATCTGGTACCCCTGGAAATTCCACTCCACCAATCGTTTCATTGGCGCAATAAAGAACATAAGCAGCATCATTCGATAGCTTCCACGTACTTCTTGCGGGAATCGTATTGAACTTTTCTGCAGCGGAGGATGCCGCTAGATTTGCAGTGCCATATTTCTGCGCTTCTTTATAGGATTTTTCTGACCATACGCCCGTGACGATGTAATCTGCCTTAGGGCCATTTTTGGCCAAAGGCATCAAGTTCATCGGAATAGCAGCATTTTGCCCAAGGCCACCGCCTTGCAATAACAAGATCTCATAGGTGTCTGGAATACTCATCAAAGTGCGGAGGTCTTGAATGACCTCTTCATACACCTCCATGAACTCTTTGCTGCGATGACTAATTTCCATCACACTCGTTCCGAGTCCACGCCAATTGAGCATTTCATCGGCAGCCTGCTGCAGTACCTCTTCAGGTAAAGCAGCAGGTCCCGCAGCGAAATTAAAAATGCGGCGGTCAAAAGTCATGATGTTTGCTTTTCGCTATTTCTGTGGTGACGCCTTAAGCATCACCTGCAACATCAGAATTAGAATCTGTTGTTGGATCAGCAGATGCACCACCTTCTTCTGCATCATCAATGTCACCCTCGTCATCAGAATCGCTTTCAGCAATACGCTGCAAACCAGACAAGCGTGTACCTTCATCGACGTTGATCAAAGTAACGCCTTGAGTAGCGCGACCCATTTCACGAATTTCAGAAACACGTGTACGCACCAAAATACCGCCAGTAGTGATCAACATAATTTGATCTTCTGGTGATACTAGGGCAGCCGCAACAACCTTTCCGTTACGTTCAGTAGTCTGAATAGCAATCATGCCCTTCGTGCCACGACCATGTCGAGTGTATTCAGCGATAGGGGTACGCTTGCCATAACCATTTTCAGTTGCAGTTAACACGCTACTTGGGATGGCAACTCCATTGGTGTCAACCACGGCCGCCTCAGCGCCCTCCGCAGCTTCTGCTGGTGCAACTAACATTGCGATCACTTGATGACCTTCGCCTAAGTTCATACCACGCACACCGCGTGCAGTACGACCCATTGGACGAACATCATTCTCGTCAAAGCGAACTGCTTTACCAGCGTCAGAGAACAACATCACATCGTGCTGACCATCGGTAATCGCTGCGCCGACTAAGAAGTCATTCTCATTCAGGTCGACGGCAATAATGCCGGCTTTACGTGGATTGGAGAAGTCAGACAAACGCGTCTTCTTCACGGTACCCAAACTCGTAGCCATAAAGACGTAATGATCATCTTGATAACCCTTAATTGGGAGAATCACAGTAATCTTTTCGCCTTCAATCAACGGGAACATATTGACAATGGGCTTGCCACGCGAAGTACGACTTCCTTGGGGCACTTCCCAAACTTTGAGCCAGTACATCCGACCACGATCAGAGAAGCACAAAATAATGTCGTGTGTGTTGGCAACGAACAGTGTGTCAATCCAATCTTCGTTCTTAGTAGCTGCAGCTTGTTTGCCACGTCCGCCACGTTTTTGCGCACGGTATTCACTGAGCGGCTGACTCTTCATGTAACCCGTATTCGAGAGTGTCACCACCATGTCTTGCGGAGTGATCAAATCCTCCGTGAAGAGTTCAGTTGCATTCATTTCAATAAATGAACGTCGACCCGTATCACCACCAGCAATACCAAATTCAGACTGAACTTCTTTCAACTCAGTTTCAATCACTTGAGTCACACGTTCTGGCTTTGACAACAAATCAAGTAAGTCAGAAATTTCTGCCATGACTTCTTTGTACTCATTCACAATCTTGTCTTGCTCTAAACCAGTCAAACGTTGCAAACGCATCTGCAAAATTTCTTGTGCTTGACTATCAGAGAGGCGATACAAGCCAGTGGTTTGCATGCCGTACTCAGGTAACAATCCTTCTGGACGATATGCATTACGGCCGCCTGGTGTATCAGTTTCAGCGCGTGCCAACATCTCACGCACCATCGATGAATCCCACGCTTTGCCCATCAACTCTTGCTTAGCGATGACTGGGTTTGCGGCAGCTTTAATAATCGCAATGAACTCATCGATGTTGGCTAATGCAACAGCTAAACCTTCTAAGACGTGACCACGATCGCGTGCTTTACGCAATTCAAAAATCGTACGACGTGTAACGACTTCACGACGATGTTGCAAGAAGTACTCAAGCATTTGCTTCAGGTTCAACAAGCGTGGTTGGTTATCCACCAAGGCCACCATGTTCATGCCAAAGTTATCTTGTAGCTGAGTGCTCTTATACAAATTATTGAGAACGACTTCAGGCACCTCTCCGCGCTTGAGTTCAATCACAACGCGCATACCGGATTTATCCGACTCATCACGTAAATCAGAAATGCCTTCAACTTTTTTCTCATTCACTAACTCAGCAATACGCTCGAGCAGGTTCTTTTTATTCACTTGGTATGGCAACTCATCAACGATGATGGCTTGACGGGCACCCTTATCGATGTCTTCAAAGTGAGTCTTCGCTCTCATCACCACGCGACCACGACCAGTGCGATAGCCCTCGCGAACACCTTGAACACCATAAATGATGCCGGCGGTCGGGAAATCTGGGGCTGGGATGATCTCAATGAGCTCATCGATCGTACATTCTGGGTTGTGGAGAACGTGTAAACAGGCCGTAACCACCTCATCTAGGTTATGGGGAGGAATATTGGTTGCCATGCCTACAGCAATGCCAGAACTGCCGTTTATGAGTAAATTAGGCACTTTAGCTGGAAGAATCAGGGGTTCTTTCTCGCTACCGTCGTAATTTGGCCCAAAATCGACCGTTTCCTTATCCAAATCAGCCAATAGCTCATGGGCAATTTTCCTAAGGCGGATCTCGGTATACCGCATCGCAGCAGCGTTATCGCCGTCTACGGAGCCAAAGTTTCCTTGTCCGTCAACCAGCATATAGCGTAGGGAGAAGTCCTGGGCCATACGAACAATCGTGTCATACACCGCAGAATCACCGTGCGGATGGTATTTACCGATTACATCGCCAACTATACGGGCAGATTTTTTGTAAGCTCGGTTCCAATCGTTGTTTAATTCATACATAGCGAATAAGACCCGGCGGTGAACCGGTTTGAGGCCGTCACGCACGTCTGGCAGGGCTCTGCCGACTATGACGCTCATTGCGTAGTCCAAATAGGACCGCCGCATTTCGTCTTCGAGGGATATTGGTAGTGTTTCTTTAGCGGCTTGTTCCATCTAGAAATAATATCATTTTGATGACGGGTAGGCCCTAT
>Ga0209189_1000366_pt1 | contig 38136 bp, 43 predicted proteins | sample C_130820_EF_Meta_FD_187308 | JGI IMG/M metagenome (GOLD analysis project Ga0209189, IMG submission 187308) | Freshwater microbial communities from Lake Croche, Canada to study carbon cycling - C_130820_EF_MetaG (SPAdes) (version 3) | ecosystem: Environmental > Aquatic > Freshwater > Lake...
CCAGCTGGGCGCTATTGTGAGGGCCTCAGCATATGACAAAGATATGAGTTCTTCACTAGGAATTCCAGTGATGCGAGTTTATGCGCTGACTTTTGCATTTGGCGTTGCCTTAGCTGGCCTGGCAGGGGTGCTACTTGCTCCAATCTATTCAGTTTTTCCCACCATGGGAAGGGATTTTATTTTGATGGCCTTTAGCGTCGTCATTGTAGGCGGTCTTGGAAGCATCAAGGGCGCAGTAATTGCAGGCATTTTGTTAACGCAGTTGCAATCCATCTCTTCTTTATTCATTTCACCAGTTTGGTCTGACCCCCTAGTCTTTACTGTGATGGTGTTGGTGTTGATGTTTAAGCCATCGGGTTTATATGGGGGCATGAAAAATGCTTAATCCACAGGTCAGAGCCATCCGACTGATTGAGATACTTTTATTGGTTTCTGCTGTGGCTTTATTTGCAGTAGGCAGTATTTTGGGCGATACCTTTTTTCTGCGCTTGGCCACAGAGTCCTTAATCTTTGGCGGATTAGCGATGTCCGTTGATCTGTTACTCGGAATAGTAGGCCTACTTTCACTGGGTCAGGCACTATATTTTGGTTTTGGCGCTTATCTATCCGCCTTAGTTTTAAAAGAAGTTTCCCCATCATTTTTCTTGGCAATAGGCGTTGTAACCCTATCGTCGATCGTATTAGGTTGGTTGGCGAGCTTCGTGGCGCTAAGGTCTAAGGGCGTCTACTTTGCATTAATTACCTTCGGATTGGCCCAAGTAGCTGCCAAGGCTGTCTATAACACGCGAAGTCTTGGAGCATCTGATGGGATGATGGGCGTACCCATTTTGCAAATCTGGACCCCATTTGGTGTTGTTGATGCTGGTCATCCAGGCGCATTTTTTATAATTACCTTGCTTACGATTGGCGCCTTGTATTCAGTCTTAAAGTATTTTTTAACTACTCCTATGGGTTCTATTTGGCACGCAATTCGATCCAATGAGGATCGTCTGGCTTATGTCGGATATAAATCCAAGGAGCCTAAGCAGGTAGCATTTATTCTGGCGGCTGTGGTTGCAGCCGTTTCTGGCGCTCTCTATCCGATGTTAAGAGGCTTTGTTTCTCCCGAGTTAATGTTCTTTAGTGTTTCTGGGAATGCTGTTGTAACCGTTGTTTTGGGTGGGGTAGGCACTTTGATCGGACCTATATTGGGTAGCGTTCTATTAACCTCATTTAAGTCCATCATTGGAACCTGGACAGTACATCACCACATAGTTATTGGACTTATCTTTGTGGTGGTGGTTGTTTCTGCGCCTAAAGGCATCGCAGGTCTGCTGACAAAATATTTTGGAAAAAATCATTCTCATAAAGGAGGGGAGTGATGAAGAATATGGAAGTTATTCTGAAGGCAAAGAGTCTTAGCAAGCGCTTTGGCGGTCTTACTGCCGTAGATGATGTGAGTTTTGCGGTAACGCATTTAGGTGTTACTTCGATTATTGGTCCAAACGGTGCAGGTAAGAGCACGCTCTTTAATTTACTCAGCGGTACTTTTATGGCCGATTCAGGGTTGGTAGAGCTTGATGATCAAAATATTACGCGTATGAGTCCTGAAGGGCGCTTGTCATGTGGGATGGCTCGATCATTTCAGATTACTAATCTCTTTTTTGACCTCTCGGTGATCGATAATTTAAGAATTGCAAGTCAAGCTTTAGAGCCACGTTCTAATTTGTTCCTGCCTTTAAGTAAAAGCACTATCGCGATCAACAGAGCCAATGAATTGTTAGAAGAATTTGGATTGCAAGAGTGCCATGATCAACTTGCAGGAGCTTTATCCCATGGTCAGCAAAGAAGGCTGGAGATTGCAGTGACATTGGCAACTCGTCCAAAATTGCTGTTATTGGATGAGCCAACTCAAGGAATGTCACAGGGCGACACCCAGGATACCGCTGAGCTCATTAAGCATCTTGGGTCAAAAATTACGGTTTTATTGATTGAGCATGATGTGGATCTAGTGATGGATTTATCCAAAATGGTGATCGTCATGGCACAAGGTAAGAAATTAGCTGAGGGCATTCCTAGTGATGTTCGCGCTAATCCACTTGTGCAAACAGCATATTTTGGTGAGGAGTTGGCATGATTTTGGAAATGCATGATGTACATGTCAACTTAGGCTTGTCCCATGTTTTACAGGGCGTCACTTTATCCATTAAGCCCGGCGAGACTGTAGGATTATTTGGCAGGAACGGCGTTGGGAAAACTACTATTGTCAAAACGATTGCTGGTTGGCATAAGCCCTCCCGTGGAAAGATACTATTTCAAGATCAAGCTATTGAAGCCTTGCCCCCAAATGAAATCACTCGCCAGGGTATGGGTTTAGTTCCCGAGGATCGGAGAATATTTCCTGGCTTAAGTGTTGAGGGAAACCTCAAGCTAGGATTAATGCAAGTACAGGCAAGTGAGCGTAAAGCCACTGAGCAGCGTATACAAATGGTCTTTGAAAGATTCCCGCGATTAAGCGAAAGGCGAAATCAATCAGGCACTACCTTGTCTGGTGGTGAGCAGCAAATGCTAGCAATGGCTCGTGTGTTAATAGGCAATCCGAAATTACTTTTAATTGATGAGCCGACAGAAGGTCTTGCCCCAATGGTGGTGGCTGACATCTTCCGATTGATGGAGGAGCTTAGGGCGCAAGGTATTTCAATACTATTAATTGAGCAAAATATTCATAAAGCTATTCATTTGTGCGATAGACATTATGTAGTTGAGCGTGGCAAGGTTGTGCTCGAAGGTAACTCTCAAGATCTTGAAGAGCGCAAAGAATTAATTAAGCGCGTTAGTGTTTAAATCATTATTGGAGGTATATATGAGAATTAAAACAGTGGCTTATTTTCTTGCATTTATAGTTGGCATACTTGGACTTACCTCAACCCAATTATTTGCACAGAGCTCTGCTGCATATCCAGAAAAACCGATCACTATCATTGTTCCTTACCCGCCTGGTGGCTTTAACGATACGCTTGGTAGAGTGGTTGGTAAGAAGCTAGGTGAAGCCTGGGGTGTAAATGTGGTGATTGATAACAAGCCAGGCGCTGGCACTACCATCGGAACCAATTTTGTAGCGCGCTCTACACCGGATGGATACACAATTTTAGTTGCTCAGTTTCCCTTCGCAGCTAATCCTTATCTGTATAAATCATTGCCTTACGATACATTAAAGACATTTAGTCCAGTTGTATTGGCTGGTAGGTCTCCAATGGTATTGGTCGTAAATTCAAATTCACCTATTAAGACTACGAGTGAATTTTTGGCTCTTGCTAAGGCAAAACCGGGCTCTGTAAATTATGGCTCATCAGGGCCTGGCTCCTCAAATCATTTAGCAATGGTTTTATTTGAAATGATGGCTGGCGTGAGCTTAAATCAAGTTCCCTATAAGGGCAGCACACCACTGTTAACAGATTTAGCAGGCGGACAAGTTGAGGTTGCTTTTGATGCATACCCTCATGTACGCCCATTTCTTCAGTCTGGAAAAATTAGACCGGTAGCTATAGCAACAGAAGTAAGGTCTCCATTGATGCCAGATGTTCCTACGGTTAATGAATCTGGTGTTAAGGGCTACGAGGCCTCATCATGGCATGGTTTTGTAGTGCCAGCAGGAACGCCAAAGCCTGTGGTTGAAAAGCTCAACAAGCAAATCAACTTGATTCTGAAGCAGGAAGATATTAGAAAAATATTCAATGAGCAGGGTGTTGTTCCGGATGGTGGCACGCCGGCTCAATTTGAAACCTTTATTGGTAGGCAAATGGATATCTGGAAAAAAGTAGTCTCAGCTGCAGGTGTTGTAGCAGAGTAAGTGCTGCATTCCAAATCTTATAGGCGACATTAATGAATAAATTTACCCAACTTCGGCCATGGCTTGCCCACCTTGCGAAAACCAATCGCCTGCTTGCTACAAAAAAGAATGTCCCGCTTAAGCATGAGCTAGCTGCCATCGCTAAGAAGCTAGATGGAAAAAGCAGTGTCTTTTTTCCTAATCCAGATGGGCATGCAATACCGGTAGTTTCTGGATTTATGTCTTCGCGCTCTTGGATTGCGGAAGCAATGGGTGTTAGCGAGTCAGATTTACTGAGTGCATATCGTGTGGCGGCCGATAATCCACTACCTTGTCACTTAGTTCAAGAGGCGCCATGCCAGGAGGTTGTACATCAGGAGTTTGATGTGCGGACTTTATTGCCGGTGCCAACCCATAGCGAACATGATAGTGGCCCATACATTACTGCTGGCTTGGTAATTGCAAAAAATCCCAAGACTGGCGTTCAGAATGTATCTATCAATCGAATTCAAGTAAATTCAAAAGATCGCATGGCCGTGTTGATTTTGCCAAGACATCTTCATGTCTTTCAGCAGGCTGCTGAAGAAATGAATCAGCCATTACCTGTTGCAGTGGTTATTGGCGTTGATCCTCTGACATTGCTAGCTTCTCAAGCGATTGCCCCGATTGATTCTGATGAGCTTGAGATTGCTGGCGCTCTGCATGGGACATCTTTGGATGTAGTGAAGTGCTTAAGTAATGATGTGATAGTGCCTGCAAATGCAGAAATAGTCATTGAGGGGCACATTCCTCCAAAAGTGCGTGAGCTTGAGGGGCCTTTCGGCGAATATCCAAAATACTATAGCTCCCAAGAAAAGCGCCAGGTTATTGTGGTTGATATGGTTACCCATAGAAAAGATCCAATCTTTCACACCATTGTTCCAGCAGAGTTAGAGCATCTATTGCTTGGTTCAATTCCAAGGGAGGCGACAATCTTGTCGCATCTACGCAGAAGTTTTCCTGGGGTATTGGATGTTCATTTATCGCTCGGTGGAGTTGGGCGATATCATCTTTATGTTCAGATTAAAAAGACGCATGAAGGCTTACCTAAGAATGTAATTTCTGGCGCCTTTAGTTCTCACTATGATGTAAAGCATGTTGTAGTCGTAGATGAAGATGTCAACGTTCATGATCCAATTCAGGTTGAATGGGCTATTGCAACTAGATTCCAGGCAAAACGTGGCTTAGTAGTTATTCATGACACGCAAGGTTCGGTTTTGGATCCCTCTACAACCGTTGGGTTACCTTTTGATAAAGATGGAGTTATTCCGGCTCAATTTCAGGGCATGAGCTCAAAAATGGGTCTAGATGCAACTAAGCCGCTTACCTATGAGGGGCACGTATTTACCAAGGTCAAGATTCCCGGTGAAGATGCGGTAAATTTAGATGCTGTGCTTGATCCTCAGTTTCCAATGGCTTCATATCTGAAATCAAATTAATTACTAGGAATCATTTTGAACAAACGCTTAATTGTTGCCATTACAGGCGCATCAGGAACTATTTATGGGATTCGTATTCTTGAGGCGTTGAAGAATCTTGGTGTTGAATCTCATCTAGTAATGAGCGATTCAGCGAAGTTGACTATGGCGGCCGAAACAAATTACAAGCCAGCGCAAATTGAGGCCATGGCTGATGTTGTCCATTCGGCAAAAAATGTTGGTGCTTCAATCTCTTCAGGCTCATTTAAAAGTCTTGGCATGGTCATTGCGCCATGTTCAATTAGAACGCTGTCGGAGATTGCTAGCGGGGTGACTAGTAGTTTGGTTTCTAGAGCTGCTGATGTAGTGCTGAAAGAACGTCGTCGCTTGGTATTGTTGGTAAGAGAGACACCTTTACATGCGGGTCATTTGCGTTCGATGTCTCAGGTTACTGAATGTGGTGCGATTGTGATGCCACCGGTGCCTGCTTTTTATGCAATGCCTGAGTCTATTGATGATATGGTGAATCACACAGTCGGAAGATGCTTAGATCTTTTTGATCTAGATAATGCATTGGTAAACCGTTGGAATGGAATGGATGGTGGAAAATGAACTTATATGTTTACTTTAAATTCGTCGTCTCAGATTATCCGCTGACCTTGAAGTGTATTAGGGACATGCATGATCAGTTAGCGCTTGAATTTCCAGGTTTAGTTTGTGAGTTACTTAAAAGACCTTTTCCTGATCAAGATGGTAAAGAGACTTGGATGGAGGTATATCGCGGGGCGGTAACTGAGAAATCAGAATTTAATGAGCGACTTGCCGATCTGGCTTTAAAAAACGAGTTACCTCAACCTAGGAGGAATGAGGTTTTTATTCCGATTTATTAGGGCGCTATAAAAAGAAAAAGCCCCGAGCAATCGGGGCTTTTGCACTACCAAACACCTCGAAGTGCTCAGTACGGTGATTACTTCTTCTTTGCAGATTTAGTTACGGTATCTGCTGCCTTCATTACAGTTTCAGTCGCAGTACTCAAATTGGTTTGCGCTACTTCAACCGCATGCTTGACTGCCTTATGACTGGTCTCAAATACATCGTTTGCAGAGGCAATGGCATGCTTCATTGCCTGAACAGCAGCATCAGATCCTGCAGGTACATTTTTAGCCCACTCTTCTACTAAAGCATTCATTTTCTGTTGACCAGCCTGAAATTCTTTTTCAGCAGACTGTGTGAAGCTGTTTTGTGTATCGTGGGCTAATTCATATAAATGACGGCTATAGGCCATCATTTTTTCTGCCATCGGTTGCACTGCTTCTGCTTGATGGGCGAGTAATTGCTGAATGTCTTTTACTTCTAATGCTTTCTTGGCACTGTTCATACTATCGCTCAAACTTTGCTTAGCAATCTGCATATTGAGCTCAACTAATTTTTCAATACTTTGAAACGCTTGATTGGTTAATCCACTCAAAGTCTCTAAGTTTGCTTTTTGGGCTGCGGCAATTTGTTCTGGAGTTAAGTTCATTTCCTATCTCTTTCGTTTTATTTTTAATTTCAGACTTTAGAACTATATCTAATGTACTCACTTTGCGCCAGTACATTAAATATATTGCGTTGCAGTATTATTGCCGAAGAGTTGATCCTGTAAGAGCTTTTTGGAAAAGAGCCTAAAATTGGGCACACAGTAAAAAATCTCAATATTTTCAGTCAGTTATCTATGAAGCTTTCCCTAGACAGTGCCATTGCCCCGATATTTGTCCTCATTTGGAGCACTGGCTTTGTAATTGCGCGTTTGGCAATGCCATACGTTGAGCCAGCCACTTTTTTGTTTTGGCGCTTTGCTGGAGTTTTGGCTGCTATGGCAGCTCTTAGTCTGGTTTGGAGAATTACTTGGCCAAGCAGGTCACAAATTAAGCATATTGCTATTGCAGGCGTTTTGCTTCAGTTTGGGTATTTGATGGGTGTTTGGGTTGCGGTTAGATTGGGTATGACGGCTGGATTAGTAGCCCTGATAGTGGGCCTGCAACCTATTTTGACTGCCTGGTTTGCTGCCTGGGTTTCAGAGAAGGTAACAACTAAGCAATGGATTGGATTGGCGTTTGGGTTTATGGGGGTTGCTTTAGTCGTAGCGGCAAAAGTAGGACTTTTGAGTATTCCACTGATCAGTTACTTTCTAGCATTCGCTGCATTACTTTCCATTACCTTTGGAACGATATATCAAAAAAAATATTGCCCAGTTTTTGATCTGCGCGCTGGATCTGCAATTCAATTTGGCGTATCTGCAGCCCTCTCATTCCTTTGTATGACACTCTTTGAAACTGGAGTTATGGTTTGGAATGCACCAGTCATCGGCGCGTTGCTTTGGGCTATTTTCCCCATATCGATTGGATCGATTAGCTTGCTCTTTATGATGATTCGTAAGGGGGCTGCTACTAAAGTAACGAGCTTTCTTTATTTGGTGCCACCGACAACTGCAGCAATGGCTTGGTTGTTATTTGATGAGCCCTTTACATTATTAATGGCAGTAGGCTTGTGTCTGACAATGACTGGTGTGGTGCTGGTAAATTCCCGTCGGACCAATACGTTGGCAACGATTGCAGAATAGTGCAATCACATTAGCAATAATTTAGTGGGATGAAATAACTAGGCTGGAGCGAATAAAACCGCCTAGCTCTAGGAAATTAATTATCATTCCGTATGTTGAAAGTTTTGGAAGGTATTTTGGGATGCGTTTAAATCGATTTTGGCTTGTTACCTTTGGGATACTTTTTGCCGTTGGCACCTTGGTAAACTCGCCAGCTATTGCCGCCAATAAAGATAAACAGGCTGCAAAAACTCCCGCTAAAGCAACTACCAAGACCGCTACAAAATCCGCCAAGAAACCAAAAACAGTCCGCGTAACCGTCACACGTTCAGCTGAACCAGTTATTCCTGCAAGACCATCACTAGCAACGGCATTAGGTCTGCGTGGTCAACATGATGATCTCAATCTCAAATCTAGTGTGGCGATGGTGGTCAATCAAGATACTAAAGAAGTGTATTTTGAAAAGAATCCTTCCGTCAGCTTGCCAATTGCTTCCATTACTAAGTTGATGACTGCGATGGTGGTATTAGATTCCAAGATGCCTTTAGATGAGACATTGGTCATTAACGCTGAGGATGTTCAAAGTTACCGCTCTTCACGTTTAGCAGGCGGCACAGTGTTAACCCGTGAAGAGGCTTTGCTATTGGCTCTCATGTCCTCCGAGAACCGTGCTGCATATACCTTAGGCAGAAATTACCCTGGGGGTGTGTCAGCGTTTGTGAGTGTCATGAACCGTAAGGCAAAAGAGCTTGGCATGGACCATTCTCACTTTGCAGATCCAACTGGTCTCATGAGTGAGAACGTTGCTACAGCGGAGGATCTCACACGCATGTTAAATGCTGCGTACCAATACAAAACCATTCGTGAGTTTTCTACTTGGCCAGATTTAACGATGGTGATTGCAAAACGCCCGCAGAAATTCTTGAACACTAATCGTTTAGTGCGTTCAGGTGATATGAATATCGGTTTACAAAAAACGGGCTTCATTAATGCCGCTGGTAAATGTTTAGTAATGCAAGCTAGAGTAAACAACACCCCCTTGTTGTTAGTCTTCTTGGATTCTGTTGGAACGCAATCGCGTTTTGCTGATGCAGTGCGCGTGCGTGATTGGTATGAGCGTATGCCCTCTGGTGCTCAGCCAATCCGTCGCTTGATGTAGCGATTACTCTATCAGGCTACTGAGCCGGGCTCGGTGGACTTGGGCTTAAAGCCCATTCCTTTAGATATTTGTAGGGCAGTTTCTTGTAGGGCGCGTAGCCAATCTGCCTGAATACGATCGGTTGGCGCGCTTAACGATAGGCCGGCAACCAATTTTCCAGTGTCATCTAAAATAGCGGCCGCTAAACAGCTCACGCCGAGCTCTAATTCTTCATCATCACGAGCATTACCCACTTTGCGAACTTGATTCAGTTCGGTTTCGAGTTTGCCAAGCTCAGTAATGCTATTGCGAGTATGACCCGATAAACCAGTACGAGTGACATACGCGCGAACCTTTGCGGGATCATCGCTTGCTAAAAAGAGTTTTCCAACAGAAGTTAAGTGGAGTGGGGCGCGACCACCTATTGCACGAACTACCTGCATGCCGGAGCGTTCGCTATAAGCGCGATCAATGTAAACGATCTCATCACCCTGGCGAACAGATAGGTTGACGGTCTCGCCGGTTAACTTGTGTAAGGTGCGCATCGGTAGTTGAGCTGCTTCACGCACAGATAAGCGTGCTTTGACTAAGTTACCTAGCTCTAATAGCTTTAGGCCAAGGCGATAAGTACCGCCATCCCCTCGCTCAACCAAGCGGCAGGCAACCATATCATTCAAAATGCGGTGCGCTGTGGAGGGGTGCAGACCAGTCATTTCAGCGAGAATTTTGAGGCTACTCGATTCTTCTTGCTCTGCAAGGGCATCTAGCAAATTCATCATGCGCTCCACTACCTGGATGGCAGTCTTGCCAACCTCACCGGTAGATTTAGAAGTTTTGATAGTTTTGCTAGTGTTCATTGACCTTATTGTAGCGATTTCAGATCAAATTGCATATTATGAAATCTCATCTTATAAGGCTCCCTCTGCAAATTAGGGCATTTCTGAAGCTATCTGAGGGCTTTGGCGCACTCATTCACAAGGTCTGGGCCGCGGTAAATCAAGCCGCTATAGAGTTGGATCAGGCTAGCGCCAGCGACGATCTTTTCTCGCGCATCTGCGCCCGATAAGATGCCACCCACACCAATGATGGGCAGTTGGTCGCCCAATCTGGCTTTTAAAGCTTTGATCACTAGATTGGATGCGCTACGCACTGGTGCGCCAGATAGACCGCCTGCTTCTGTAGCAAATTGCATCCCTTGAACTGCATCTCGTGAGATGGTGGTATTCGTTGCGATGACTGCGTCAATACCAAACTCCATCAGAAGGTCAGCAATCAGGTTGATATCTCCATGATCTAAGTCTGGGGCAATCTTCAGAAAGAGGGGTTTACGTACACCGTAGCGATCACTTAAACGTTTTCTAGCTTCATCAAGGCTGCCCAATAACTCACGCAGCATATCTTCGCCTTGCAAGGCACGCAGATTTTGCGTATTTGGGGAGGAGATGTTAACGGTAATGTAAGTGGCCATTTCATAAACGGCCTCCATGGCGAGAACGTAGTCACTTGACGCCTCTTCGATTGGCGTGCTGGCATTCTTGCCAATATTTAAACCAAGTACACCACCACTTTGCCAAAACTGGGAGCGACGCACCCGAGCTACACAGGCATCAACACCGTCGTTATTAAAGCCCATGCGATTAATCAGAGCCTGAGCTTCGGGTAAGCGAAACATGCGTGGTTTGGGGTTGCCTGGCTGCGGTTTTGGTGTCACCGTACCAATTTCTAAGAACCCAAATCCCAAGGCAGCGAGGGCATCGATATGTTTACCGTCTTTATCTAATCCGGCAGCCAATCCAACAGGATTTGGAAACTCTATGCCACAAAGTGTTTGCGGATCTTTAATCGGTTTAGTAACAAAGCGCTCCAATAAACCCCAACGCTGCGCGCGATCCATATTGCTGAGGGTGAGGTTATGGGCTTTTTCTGGGTCGATGCTAAAAAGCCAAGGGCGTAGAAGAGAGTAACGATCGATCATGGGTAGATATTATGACTCAGACAGCTCTTGCCAATGATCATCAATCAAGCCCTCCATTGGTTGATACTTGATCTTGTAGGACATCTTGTCACTTTCCTGAATGTAGTAACCAAGATAAAGATAGGGCAAGCCTAAAATACGCGCTTGTTCAATCTGCCACAGAATGCTATATACGCCGTAGCTTGTAGTTGGGTTAGAGGTATCGTAAAACGTATACACCGAGGAGATGCCTTGCTCCAAAATATCGATCATGCTCACCATACGCAGTCGACCTGGGTTCAGATCTTGCGGCCCATCTCTAAATTCCACAATGCGTGAGTTCACTCGACTTTGTAATAAAAACTGCATGTACTGATCTTGATCATCACCATCCATATCACCACCCGCATGTCGCTCGTTTTGATATTGTTGGTAGAGTTGGTAATGCTCTTCTTGGTAGCCAAGATTCAGAACCGAGGCTTCTAGGTTTGCATGTTTTTTCTGAGCACGGCGTTGACTACGTGAAGGGATGAATTGATTAACCAAAATACGCGTAGCAATACAGGCCTTACATTCATCGCAATAAGGTCGATAGGTATACAAACCACTACGCCGAAAGCCGGCATTAAGTAAATCGTTGTAGACATCCGCATGAATGAGGTGGGATGGCGTGGCTACCTGTGAGCGAGCAGTCTTATTGGGAAGATAGCTACAAGCATATGGCGCAGTTGCATAGAACTGCAGTGTGGTCAGAGGAAGTTCTTTAAGCTGAGTCATAGCCAGTGATGCAGGATAGTTTTATCAAAAGTCCAAGATGGTTCAATCTTAATTTGATTTAGGGATATTTGCAGTTGTTCCAAAAAGGCCCGCCTAGGTATTGGGGCGGCACCTAATGACTGGAGGTGGGACGTTTCTTGCTGGCAGTCGATCATGCTCACCTGATTTGCTAGGCACCATGCGCTCAGGGCAGCTAAAGCGATTTTGGAGGCATTGGTCTTGCGGCTAAACATGGATTCACCAAACACCATACCCCCAAAAGCAACACAATACAGACCCCCAGTCAGTTGGCTATCCTCGATGACGCCAATGCTATGGGCATTACCTTGTTCGTGAAGCGCAGTGTAAGCATCAATAATTTCATGGGTAATCCACGTGCCGTCCTGATCTTTTCGGCTACTGGTAGCACAGGAGCGGATGACTGCACCAAAATCGCCATCCACCACTATTTGAGATTGCGTATGTTGACAAAAGGAGCGAATAATTTTCCGTAAGGAGTCACTGCATTTAAATTCACTCGGCTTTAAAACCATTCTAGGGTCTGGAGACCACCAGAGAATAGGTTGATTATCAGAGTACCAAGGAAAAATACCTTGTTGATAAGCGCGAGCAAGTTGTCCTGGATAGATATGTTCGCTGACGGCAATTAACCCAGGAACGCTAGGATCTGGGTCGGCCTCAGTGAGTGGGTTTGGAAAAGGATCTTGAGGTCCTAGCCAAGCAATCTGACCCATACCAACTTAAATTCGTTCAGATGGTAAAACATCACGACTGCGCACATGAAACTCTTGTCCTGAAGCTAGCAGGCCTGCAGCACGATCCGCAAAGAACCATTCGAGTGTTTGCTTAACAGTTGGAAAGGCTAGTTCATCCCAAGGAATTTCATGTTCATGAAAGAGCGCCACTTCTAAGCTCTCTTCCCCAGCAGAAAATTCTGGGTTTGACATCTCAGCCAAATAAAACAGGTGTACTTGTTCTGCGTGTGGCACATTGAGCAATGAATACAGTGGGCCGATTTCTACAACGGCGCCTGCTTCTTCAAGAGTTTCGCGTGCAGCACCATGACTTGTGCTTTCACCTAACTCCATAAAGCCTGCTGGAAGTGTCCAGTAGCCATGACGCGGCTCAATCGCACGACGACAGAGGAGAATCTGTTGACCGTATACCGGAATACTGCCAACGACATTACGGGGATTTTGATAATGGATGCTGCCACAGGCCTCGCAGACATGGCGCTCACGAGAATCATCCGCCGGAATTTTGATCGTCAATACAGCGGCGCAGTTAGGGCAATACTTCATACTGACTTTCTAAAAATGGGCTTTGATGGCGCCACGTAGGGCATTGCTAAGAATAATCCCTTCTGCCATTGAAACATCATTAATAGTCAGGTTGGCTTCACGGGCATTCATGGAGGGATCATTAAGTAGAGCAGCGCGCATCACCCCGGGTAAAAGGCCTGCTGATACCGGTGGCGTTAACCATTCAGAACTGCCTTGAGGTTTGACAAAAATGCTAGTTCTCCCACCTTCAGTCACAAAGCCTAGCTCATTCACAAAAAGAGCATCAAATCCGCCTAACTGAACCGCTTTTTGCCAAGCTTGGTCATATAGAGTCCGATGGCTCATTTTGTGACGCAGTAAAGCGTCTCCAGAAAACATGGTGACATCACCAGGAAGAATATCTTGTGCCCAGAAAATTTTGACGGGTTGACTGATTGGGTCAATCACAGCAGTAGTAAACGAAAGCTCGCCATTAATAGCGAGATCGAGTCTTAATCGATAAGAGATATTTTTATCTAATGAAGCGCATGTACTGAAGACCAATTGCTCGGCCAACGCTGAATCAAAAGGAATTCTGAAAGCCTTTGCTGAGAGTTGCATGCGTTGAAGATGTTCTTTCAATCGCAGTGCCTCCCCGTGAGTAATTGAAATAGTTTCAAAGAGGCCTGTGGCGCTAGGCAGATCCATCAGGAAAGCTGCCTTAATACGGCATTCTTGCCATTCTTGGCTCGCATCAGAATCATTCGTAATGCCGGCGCCAATACCAAGAGTGAAGTGAGATGCATGAGATTGTTCATCCCGGGCAATTTCCACTGTACGAATCGGCACGCTAAAGGCAAAATTTCCATTTGGATCAAGCCAGCCTAAGGCGCCACAGTAGTAACCACGATCTTCAGGCTCTAACTCTTGAATAATTTCCATACTGCGTTTTTTGGGCGCGCCTGTAACAGAGCCGCATGGAAAGACTGCTTTAAAAATATCAAACAGGGAGGTATCAGGTTTGATCTGACCTTGCACGGTAGAGGTCATCTGCAACACATCGCCATGTCTTGCTACCTCAAATAAATTCGGAACGCAAACAGAGCCTGGTAAAGAGATGCGGCTCAGATCATTGCGCAAAAGATCAACAATCATGACATTTTCTGCTTGATTCTTCGGATCATCCGAAAGGGTAGTCGCTACTGCAGATAAGGCGCTAGCAGTGCCTTTCATTGGCATTGCTTTTAAGGTATCACCATCACGCGCAATAAACAGCTCTGGGGATTGCGACAGTAAAAAGCGATGCTCGTGCTCAATGTAGGCACCAAATCTGCCAGGTTGACGATCTCGTAAGCGACTATATAAGGCTAGTGGTGCGCCATAAGTTTTGCCTGAGATACGGTAGGTGTGATTAATTTGATAGCAATCGCCACTGCGAATGTATTCCTGAATGGCTCCAATATCAGTTGTAAATTGCCCCTCATTTAATGACTCCCGAATATCCATCACTCCGGCAGTCATTTGAGAGTCATCAAGTTCTGCGAGTTTTTGAGAAAGATAGCGATCTACATCCTGCTTGGAGAGTTTTTTGAAGTCTGCAAAAGACCAAGCTTCGATCAATGGGTGGGAGTTATCAGATTGACTGATGCGTGCAGGCAGCTTATGAATCAACCTACCTAATTCGTACGCAAAAGCAGAGACAACAAATTCTCCTCTAGCAAGAGCGCGCGAGATTTCATCTAAACAGGTTCGTGTGGCAGTTAAATCATGCCCTGCATCACCACTTGGTAATACGCGCCAATAATGGAGTGCAGTCTCGTAGAGGCGGCTGGTGGGAGAGGCCGCGGTGCTTTGCGCATCATCGAGCAAAATCATCGCGGCTGACCCAGAAAGTCTGATTTACTTCAGAATCGTAGCAGATTCGATAGTCACTGTTTTGCTTGGAACGTCAGCCATTCTGCCCATGCGTGGAGCTGGCGCAACCATGGTTGGTACTTTACGAATGGCGTCAATAGTTTGTGTACCAGAGATCACTTTGCCAAACACGGTATAGCCATTACCCATTGCATTAGGGTAGTCCAAGGCGGCATTGTCTTTGACGTTGATAAAGAACTGTGAGGTTGCAGAATCAGGATCTGATGTGCGGGCCATGGCAATCGTGTACACATTGTTCTTAAGACCGTTTTGTGCTTCAGAAACTACTGGCGCATCAGTGGGTTTCTGATTTAAGTCTGCTGTAAAACCGCCACCCTGAATCATGAAACCATCAATCACGCGATGAAAGATCGTGCCGTTATAAAAACCACTCTTTACATAGTTTAAAAAATTGGCGGTTGTCTTGGGCGCTTTAACATCATCCAATTCCACTACAAAGTTACCCATTGTGGTTTTGAATTCAACCTTTGGGCCTGCAAATGCTGCTTGACTCGCAAGACAAGTAAGGGCAACAACCAGGGTGGCAAAAAGCTTACGCATATGAACTCCTTAATTAAGTTAAAAATTGCTTGAGTTGGATTGTATTGCTCAATTGGGGTAGGGCTTAAATCGTTTCAGGGTTCTCAGATGAGGCCATTTGGAACATTGCCGGCATAGGCATAAGAAGCCTCTTCAAACATGCCAGGCCTCGCTAGATAGTCCAGAGTCCAATCGATCGTATCAACACCCCAAAAGCAGTGTTGATTGACCACTAAAGCTGGCACGCCAAAGGCGCCATCAGTCTTGGCTTGATTGGTGTTGGCAATCAGCTTGGCTTTCACTTCTGGACTCTCAGGCTTGGGTGTGTCGGCAGGCAGTCCTAAGTAGCTGCAAAACTCTGACCAAGACAGATTAGGATCTTTGCCTTCCACCCAAACGTAATCAAAGGCACGCTCAACCATCGCCCAATCTGCATGTTGTTCAACTAAGAGACGTTGTGGTGCAACGGTTATAAAAGGATGACGCTCAGGAAAGCGAAAAGGAATACCCAGTTTTTCAGCTTGCCAGACACAGAACTGATAGGTATGTGGTCGTTTGGCTGCTACTTCACCAGGGCCAATATTTTCAGTAGCACGCAATAAACCACCCAGTAAAACAGGAATAGGTTTGATGTCAAGCTGCGCTTCTAAGCCTTGCCTTAGCTTGACATAAAGATAGGCAAAGGGCGAAATAATGTCGTAATAAAAGGTAGCCGCAATCTTTGTACTCATATCACCTTCTTGTCTATTGTGTCCATTATTTCTTCTTATACTCTTGATCAAGCTTTTTCAAGAAAGCCAACTTCTCTTTAATCTGCGATTCGAGTCCACGTTCCACCGGTGCATACCAATGCGGATTTTTCATACCCTCTGGTAAATACGACTCACCAGCAGCATAACCATGGGGTTCATCATGGGCGTAGCGATACTCTTTGCCATGACCAAGCTCTTTCATGAGCTTAGTTGGGGCATTACGGAGATGGTTTGGTACTGGCTTGGACTGATCGTTAGCTACATAGGCACGAGCGGCATTAAAGGCCTTGTAACTCGCATTACTCTTTGAGGCGACTGCCAGATAAACGACTGCCTGCCCAAGAGCGAGCTCACCCTCTGGCGAGCCTAATCTTTCATAAGTCTGGGCGGCATCATTGGCTAATTGCATTGCTCTTGGATCGGCTAGGCCAATATCTTCCCAGGCCATGCGAATAATCCGTCTTGCTAAATAGCGCGGATCGGCGCCACCGTCGAGCATGCGGCAGAACCAATACAAAGCTGCATCGGGATTTGAGCCACGAACAGATTTATGCAGAGCAGAGATTTGATCGTAGAAATGATCGCCGCCTTTATCAAAACGTCGTGCTTGAGCGCTCAGCGCATTCTCAATAAATGCCTGATTCACTATATTGACTTCGGCATTGGGTGTAAGCACTGCATTGCGCACTTGCTCAACTAAGTTCAGAAGACGTCGGGCATCACCATCCGCATTGGATATGAGAGTATCTACTGCGCTTGATTCAAATTGCACATCAGGCATTGCGTGTTGATGCGCGCGATCAAAGAGTTGTCGGAGTTCTACTGCAGAAAGTGATTTAAGTACATACACCTGCGCACGTGACAAGAGTGCAGAGTTCACCTCAAAAGAGGGGTTCTCGGTAGTAGCGCCAATAAAGGTAAATAAGCCAGATTCCACATGGGGTAGCAGGGCATCCTGCTGACTTTTATTAAAGCGGTGAATCTCATCAACAAACAAAATAGTTTGCTTGCCATACTGAGCCATATTATGTTGGGCTTGCTCAATGGACTCTCGGATTTCTTTTACGCCAGCTAACACTGCAGAGATCGCAATGAACTCTCGATTAAAGGCTTTGGCCGACAGACGCGCCAAGGTTGTTTTACCGACGCCTGGAGGTCCCCACAAAATCATCGAGTGCGGCTTGCCAGAGGCAAACGCGAGATTGAGCGGTTTACCACCTGCTAATAAATGGGCTTGCCCAATCACTTCTTCAATCGTTTTTGGACGCAGTGCTTCCGCTAGAGGTGGAGGCGGCACGCTATCAAAAAGACTGCTCATTGCATCATGCTTGGATAAAGAGAATCACTAAAGATGCCCATGCTAAACATACGGCAGCAATATAGGTTAAGCGATTACGCATTGTCATAAAGGCTGAGCGCGCAGCCTCGTCAGTGAAATAATACTGATAGGTGTTCTGATCTATATTGCGCTGAATGAGTAAAGTGGAAGCCAGAATGAGTAGACCTACTGGAATATAAATATGCAAAGCCACCCAGGCTACTAAGGCTGGGATAACGCCCCAAATCCAGGCATTGCGATCTTCCCAGCGGTCGCCAGCAGGCGCTTTTCCTAAAAGATGTAAGTTAGCACCCCAATGTAATGCGCCCATAAATGATGTGATTACAGCCGCATAACCCGCTAAAGATTCAGCGCTTAAGTAGTTCAGAGGCGTTGGCGCCAATTGAACCATTAAGGCCAGTCCAATAAATGGAATAAGACCGGCATAGCCAAGCTTGCGAACTAAGGGAGGAATGGGATTCACGATAAGGGTTTCTAAATGAGAGAGATAGTCAGTAAATTATTTGTCGTAGGTAAAGACGCCGCGGCCGGTTTTCCGACCGAGATAGCCGGCGGCAACCATTTCACGAAGTAGTGGGCAAGGGCGGTATTTAGAATCGCTGAAGTTTTCAAAATAGACTTCCATGACTGCTAAGCAAGTATCTAGACCAATTAAGTCTGCTAGTGCCAAAGGTCCAATCGGTTGATTACAGCCCAACTTCATGCCGGCATCAATATCTTCTGGACTAGCGAGTCCTTCAGACAAAACAAAGAATGCTTCGTTAATCATTGGTAGCAAAATACGATTGACTACAAAGCCGGGTGAGTTCTTTACGGTGATCGGCTCTTTGCCAACGCGTTTAGCCATATCAATGATGGCAGCGTGCGTAGCATCACTAGTTTGTAGGCCGCGAATCACTTCTACTAGGGCCATCAGGGGAGGTGGATTAAAGAAGTGCATACCAATAAAGCGCGCAGGGTTGGAATCCAGTGCTGCGAGTTTGGTAATAGATAGGGATGAGGTGTTGGTAGCAATGATGGTGTCTTTACCGACAATCTCATCCACTTGCTTGAGAATTTTTTCTTTAATTGCTTGATTCTCAGTAGCTGCTTCAATCACCAATCCCAAACCTTTGAATTCAGCGTAAGCGGTACTGCCTTTGATGCGCTTGAGGGCAGCATCTTTTGCTTCAACCGTGAGCGTTTCTTTTTTGACAAGACGATCTAAGCTCTTGCTAATTTGTTCGAGGCCGCGTTGAACTGCTGTCTCATTGATATCAACCATGACAACATCTAAGCCGGCGACTGCACACACTTGCGCAATACCATTTCCCATAGTGCCTGCACCAATGACGCCTACTGATTGAATACTCATCTTATTTCCTCTTTTGATACTGGGTTGAACCAAATAACTGCTCTCTTGCCTTGTCATCATGCAAAGGCTTACGCAATGCCGTTAATACTTCGCACCCACGCTTTACTGCTGGTCGCGCACCAATCTTTTCAAACCACTTTTTAAAATTCGGGTAGTCATTGATATCAATCCCTTGATTTTTCCAATTACGCGTCCATGGATAAATCGCAATATCAGCAATTGAATAGGATTTCCCCGCAATATAGGGATTATCTTGCAGTTGGCTATCAATTACCCCATAGATGCGTTTCGCTTCATTGGTGTAGCGATTAATAGCGTATTCAATTTTCTCAGGTGCATAGAGTCGGAAATGGTGGTTTTGCCCAAGCATAGGGCCTAAGCCGCCCATTTGAAACATGAGCCACTGGAGTACTGTGTACTTGCCACGGGTATCTTGCGGCAGGAACTTGCCAGTCTTGCCTGCTAAATAGAGCAGAATCGCGCCTGACTCAAAAAGGCTAATGGGTTTGCCATCTGGACCATTTGGGTCAACAATCGCCGGAATCTTGTTGTTGGGGCTGATCTTCAGGAACTCAGATCCAAATTGATCACCGGCACCAATATCAATCGGATGGGCAATCCAATCACGGCCTAAGCGATAACCACATTCTTCCAGCATGATATGTACCTTATGACCATTTGGTGTTGGCCAGCTGTAGACATCAATAACGTGTTTGGATTTTTGGGTTGCCATGTTTTCCTCTATAAGGTTTGTAAACGCTGTAATGCATTGGTGAGAGTTTGCGCTTGCTTTGCAAAACAAAAACGAATCACGCCTGACTCAGTAGCTTGATCATAAAAAGCAGAGACTGGAATGGCGGCAACACCAACTTCGGTAGTAAGCCATTTACAAAAATCAGCTTCATTCCATTTTGACTGCGGAATATTGAGTGATGAATAGTCTACGCATTGAAAATAAGTGCCAGGAGTCGGTAGTAATTTGAAATTCGTTTTACTTAAGCCTGCTCTAAAAAAATCGCGTTTAGCTTGATAAAAATCTGGCAGATTTAAATAATGTTTGGCATCGGATAAGTAAGATGCTAAGCCATACTGCATTGGTGTGTTTACTGTAAATACATTGAACTGATGTACTTTACGAAATTCTTTTGTAAGGGCAGGGGGTGCGGCGACATAACCCACTTTCCAGCCGGTGACGTGGTACGTCTTGCCAAAGCTAGAGATCAGGAAGCTCCTGGCTGCTAGCTCAGGATGAGAGGCTACGCCGTGATGCTGGGCCCCGTCGTAAACCATATGCTCATAGACTTCATCACTCAAAATTAACGCATCAGTGTTTCTGATCAGATCTGCCAAGCGATTCAGATCCGACTTTTCCCACACCATGCCAGTGGGGTTGTGTGGTGTATTAATAATGATGAGACGTGTCTTCGGGTTAAGTGCTTTTGCTAAGGCATCCCAAGGAATTTCATAAGAGGCGACCTGTCCAGATTCATCGCGCATCACTTGCAAAGAAACGGCGATTGTTTTGCCACCTGCTAATTCAATAGATGGTCGATAGCTATCATAGGCTGGTTCGATGATGATGACTTCATCTCCAGGACTCACGCAAGAGAGGATAGCAGTCAGAATACCTTGCGTACCACCTGCAGTAATCGTGATTTCAGTATCAGGATCGTAGGGGTAACCATATAAAGTTTTAATCTTTTGACTGATACCATGTCGAAGCTCTGCAATACCAATCATGGGTGGGTATTGATTGTGATCTGACAACATGGCTTGATTCACTTCGCCAATCAGTTGTCGATCACACGGAAAATCTGGAAAGCCTTGTCCAAGATTGATTGCCTGATGCTCCGCAGCAAGGGCTGACATTACCGTAAAAATCGTTGTGCCTACCTGTGGTAAGCGGCTCGGAAATGAGGGAGTCTCAAGCGGATTCATGGCGGTGAAGGGTGGCTGTTTGTCTTTTAAAGCAGATATAGCGGGTAGTCGCTAGAATGGTAAAAATACATAAACAAATTGTGCCATGCTGATCGTTCTTTCACCTGCTAAATCCTTAGATTACAAGACTCCTGTTAAGGTCAAAGCACCTACCTTGCCTGAATTTGTCTCAGAATCTGCCAAGCTGATTGCCGATCTCAAGAAGCTAGCACCACAAGATCTCGCCAAATTGATGGGTTTATCTGATCAATTGGCTATTTTGAATGTGGGTCGTTATCGGGATTGGTCCAAGAAATTCACAGAAGAAAACAGTAAACCCGCAATCTATGCCTTTGATGGCGATGTTTACGATGGTTTTGATGTCAATACCCTGGATGCAAAGGCAGTGCAATTTGCCCAAGATCACATCCGTATTCTGTCTGGCCTCTACGGCGCACTCAAACCTTTGGATTTGATGCAGCCTTACCGACTAGAGATGGGTACTGCTTTTCAAAATCCCCGAGGTAAAGACCTCTATGCTTTTTGGGGGAGTCGTGTAACGGATTCCATCAAGAGGGTCCTGGAAAAGCAAAAGAAGCCTGTTCTGCTCAATTTAGCTTCAGAAGAGTATTTCAAGGTGCTTCAGCCTAAAGACATGGATTGCCAAGTGGTATCCCCAGTATTTCAGGATGCTAAGGATGGTAAGTTCAAAATTATTTCGTTTTATGCCAAGCGCGCCCGCGGTTTAATGGCGCGCTATGTCGTTGAAAATCGGATTACTGATCCAGTGGATTTAAAAGGCTTCAATTTGGATGGTTATAAGTACTATGCCGCAGAATCCAAGCCAGATAAGCCGGTATTTAGAAGGGCAGAAAGAAAATAATGGCCGTACATCGCACTAAATCATCTCAACGCAATTCTCCTGAAGTGGAGAAATTAGTAGCGGACTCCATTTCCTTGGCTGCATCTGGAAGTCAAATTGAAGATCGTTTTTGGGAAGAGCGTTTGAATATACGTTTAATGCGTTTACTCAAAAGCCAAAATCAAAATGTGATTGACGCGGCTTTAGATCAAACATTTCGCATCAATACTGTGGCCTTTGAGGTGCTTGCGGATATCGCAGAAACCTTGGCTGAGTCATTGCGGGTTGAGCATGAGGAGCAGGAGTGGGATGTATTGTTGCTAGCAATGCCGATCGTCGCTCATACACGCTATCAGATACCCTCTGGTCCGTTACCAGTGAGTATTATTGAATCGACTGCGCAAGCTTTACAAAGTGCTATCGCCTCAACCGAAACGCGCCTGGCGATTGTTCCTTGGCTTTACAGTATTGATCAAATGCCGCATTCGCATTGCCAAACGCGCATCTTGACTGAGGCATTAGCAACTGCCGCGATCGCCGGAAAAGACGTCAAGCTTGAGTTGCGGGATATGTCGGAAACCATTGCTGTCTTGGCGGATCCGCGCTTCATCATTGCCGCCCTGAGTGCGCCCAGTGGCTCACCTATTTTTCGCTGGCAGGCTGAGCCCCCAGCCCGTCAAGAGCGCGGGGTCAGTTTGATTAGTTGGCAAAACTCGATGCAAGAACCCATTGCCTCTCTATTGCCTGGTTGCGAATTTGAACTATTACTACCTGAAGCATATTTCACAAACTGCCGCTTAGCTGATAAACATGTACGCCCATTGAGTATTCGTGCAGCAGTGAATTTCTTAGAGAGTACCCTTGGAATCCTGCCCGCTGGCTTGTCTTGTGTTGTCGGCGCCTTTGGTGAAGAGCAAGCGGATGAGTATCGTATTGCTTTCAGTGTAAAGGGCTCCTCTGAAGTGATGTATGGCGTGATCTGGCCGTTATATGACCGGGAGAGCGTAGCAAACGATGCCTTAAATGATCTTTCGGACGATGAGAGCCCAATCAAGAAAATTTGTGATGCTTTGCATGATGCAGGTGTGGAGGACGTCTTCCGCCATGCCATGCTATTTGACCCTGAGCTTTGCGATGACTGCGGCGCACCCTTGTTTCCGGATCGTTCAGGCGAGGCAGTGCATGCCGAGATGCCAGACGATGCACCATCACAACAGCCTTTATTTCACTAGATACAAAATAAACAAGAAGCTGAACAAAAAACGATACAAGAAACTAATCAAGAAACTAAGTAATAAAAAAGCCGAGAAATCCTCGGCTTTTTTATTTAATGCAATTTCAGAAATTAATTCTGCACAAAGGGTTCCGCGCCAGCAAACAAATGGGGCAACTTACCAGCCTTCATCTCTGCAGTTTGGCAGAAATCAGCAAGACGCACACCTGCCTTAATGTTGAACAACATGGCTTTGTTGCCCAGCACTACAAGGTCATAACCAGAAGTAGGATTTTTGTAGCGCAAGCTTCCCGGTAGGGAAGTTTGGCGATCTAAATCATAAGTTTTGGATTCCCAAGTAAGGCGTATCTTCTCGACGGTGCCAGAGGTTTTAAACTGCTTGCTTTCGCTACAGCTCCAAGTAAATTCTTCATTAGCGCTAGCAGTTGCTGCGCCAGTGAGACAAGCTATTCCCAGGCTAATGGTGAGAAGAGTTTTCTTCATATGCAATATTTCCTTAGAAAATTAAGAGAGCAAGTGCTTAACACCAGCTTGCTCTTCGAGTAATTCATTCAATGTGTGTGTCATGCGCTCACGAGAAAATTCATCGATCTCTAAACCTTCGACCATTTTGTATTCGCCGTTTTCGCAAACCACTGGGAAGCCATAAATCACTTCAGCTGGAATATCGTATTCGCCTTTGGAAGGGATACCCATCGTTACCCACTTGCCATTAGTGCCGAGAACCCAATCATGAATATGATCGATTGCTGCGTTTGCTGCAGAGGCTGCAGAAGAAAGGCCACGCGCTTCAATAATGGCTGCACCACGCTTACCAACTGTCGGGATGAAAACATCTTTATTCCATGCTGCATCATTGATAGCATCTTTTACTGACTGGCCATCAATGGTCGCAAAGCGATAGTCTGGATACATGGTTGGGCTGTGGTTACCCCATACAACCAATTTTTCAATATCGGCAACAGGCTTGTTCAGCTTGCTAGCCAATTGGGAGAGCGCGCGGTTGTGATCAAGGCGCAACATCGCTGTGAAGTTTTTCGCAGGAATATCTGGAGCAGATTTCATGGCGATGTAAGCATTGGTGTTTGCTGGGTTACCAACAACCAATACTTTGACAGTCTTCTTAGCAACAGCATTCAATGCCTTGCCTTGGGCTGTGAAAATTTGTGCATTAGCAGAGAGTAAATCTTTACGTTCCATACCAGGACCGCGTGGACGTGCACCAACCAATAGAGCAATATCAATGTCTTTAAATGCAGTCATTGGATCAGAGTGCGCTGTCATGCCTGCCAAGAGTGGGAAAGCACAGTCTTCCAATTCCATCATCACGCCAGCCAACGCTTTTTGCGCTTTTTCATCTGGAATCTCAAGCAATTGCAGGATTACGGGCTGATCTTTGCCTAAAAGGTCGCCATTGGCGATACGGAATAAAAGGGAATATCCGATTTGACCGGCTGCACCGGTTACGGCGACACGCATTGGGGCTTTTGCCATTGCTTAGAACTCCAGAGGAAGGTTAATTAATGAAAACTTTTCTATTATCCATTCAAGTGTAGGGACTTTAGCTTTACACTGTCAATGATGTCTTATATAAGACTAGAATTACCTTGGATTTTATCTAATTGACGTGGTCTGGAGAAAATTTGTCTGATGTGAATTTGCCTGTTGCCTCATTTAGCCCTCTGTACGAACAGATTAAGGCGATGATTTTGGCTAGTTTGCAAGCCTCAGAATGGCTTCCGGGGGACGCTATTCCTAGCGAAATGGAGCTTGCAGCCCGTTTTGCTGTCAGTCAGGGCACCGTCCGCAAGGCCATTGATGAGCTAGCCGCCCAAAACCTGCTAGTACGCCGCCAAGGTAAAGGTACATTTGTTGCCACCCACCAAGAGGATGACTGGCAATACCGCTTTTTACGTCTAGCCCCCGATTCTGGCCAAAAGTTTCATCTCACCAATCAGTTTTTGACCTGCGAAAAGACTAAAGCTACGGCTTATGTCGCTAATTTGCTTAAATTAAAGGCAGGTGACCCCATTTTTCAAATTGATCGGGTGCAAAGTTTTGCAGGAAAACCCATTGTTTTTGAAGAGATTTTGCTTCCAGGAGCGCGTTTTAAAGGTCTGGATCTTGAGGCGCTGAATGCTTGGCATGGTCCGATGTACGCTTTTTATGAGGGGCAATATGCAACCCACATGGTCCGTGCTGAAGAAAAAATTAAGGCTGTGGCTGCTGATGAAGTGATAGCTAAACATCTGCATCTAAATGAGGGCGCACCTCTGCTATCTGTTGAGCGTGTGGCATTCACATACGGGAATAAACCAGTAGAAATTCGTCATGCTAGATACGACACTTCAGAGCAGCATTACGAAAATAAATTGAACTAAGTGGACATAGTCTAAATCAGGAAAAACCAGTTAATAACCCCTTTAAACGCTAAAAAATCCCCACCACCCCTAAGGTTTCCAATAGAATATGTTGCGATACAACAAAACCACACTGAACCTCCACCTTAAGATAGAGATTACCCATGGTTGATTCACAGCAAAATGTAAAAAAAGATAGACCTGTTTACAAAAATATTGGCCTTGCTCAATTAATTAAATACCGCCTGCCTTGGGCTGGTAAGGTCTCTATTCTTCACCGTATTAGTGGAGCGGTACTATTTTTAATGCTGCCATTCTTGCTGTATCTATTGGATCAAAGCCTAGCTTCTGAAATGAGCTACCAAAAATTCCAGGCAATCACTGGCAGTGTGTTCGTGAAAATAATTTGCCTCGGATTAATCTGGGCTTTTTTGCACCATTTCTGTGCCGGTATCCGCTATCTGCTCTTGGATTTGGAGATTGGCGTCGATAAGGTGGATGCGAACCGCTCAGCGATCTTCGTATTTTTCTTAGGACTGGCCTTGACTGCGATTGTTGGCCTCAAATTATTCGGCTTGTACTAAGCGCACACCATTTAAGGAAATTTCATGCCTATTTATCAAATCGGACCAAAGCGCTTAGTAGTTGGTGCTCATTACGGCCTTAAAGAGTGGATTATTCAGCGTGTAACCGCGATCGTGATGGTCGTTTTCACCATCGTATTGTTGGTTGACTATTGCATTACTGGTAGCGCTACTTATGAAGGCTGGGCTGCTTTATTTAGCAACCAATTCATGAAGTTATTGACGCTATTAGCATTCATCAGCCTGTTCTATCACGCATGGATTGGTATCCGTGACATCTGGATGGATTACATCAAGCCTGTCAGCATTCGTTTAACGCTCCAGGTGTTAACCGTTCTGTATCTCGTAGCCTGTGCGGCCTATGCCGTTCAAATTTTGTGGAAAGTGTAATTTAATGACTGCGATTAAAAAATCATTGCCACGCCGCCGTTTTGATGCGGTGATTGTTGGAGCGGGTGGTTCGGGTATGCGCGCATCATTGCAGTTGGCTGAAGCCGGCTTGAATGTTGCCGTTCTCACGAAAGTATTTCCAACACGTTCACATACTGTTGCTGCACAAGGTGGTATTGGTGCTTCATTGGGCAACATGAGTGAAGACAATTGGCACTATCACTTTTACGACACTATCAAAGGATCTGATTGGCTAGGTGATCAAGACGTGATCGAGTTCATGTGTCGCGAAGCTCCAAAAGTGGTTTATGAGTTAGAGCACTATGGCATGCCGTTTGACCGTAACCCAGATGGCACGATTTATCAGCGCCCATTCGGTGGTCACACAGCTAACTATGGTGAGAAGCCGGTGCAGCGCGCTTGTGCTGCAGCTGACCGTACTGGTCACGCTATGTTGCACACTTTGTATCAACGCAACGTGCGCGCAAAGACAAATTTCTTTGTTGAGTGGTTAGCATTAGATTTGATTCGTGATGATGCTGGTGATGTTGTTGGGGTTACTGCACTCGAAATGGAAACGGGCCAGGTTTACATCCTAGAAGCCAAGGTTGTGATGTTGGCTACTGGCGGTGCTGGCCGTATTTGGGATGCGTCTACCAACGCCTTTATCAATACCGGTGACGGCATGGGCTTAGCTGCTCGTGCAGGGATTCCATTGGAGGATATGGAGTTCTGGCAATTTCACCCAACTGGCGTAGCGGGTGCGGGTGTGCTGTTGACAGAGGGTTGTCGCGGTGAGGGTGCGATTTTGCGCAACAAAGATGGTGAGCGCTTTATGGAGCGCTACGCGCCAACCTACAAAGATTTAGCGCCGAGAGATTTCATTTCACGTTGCATGGACCAAGAGATCAAAGAAGGGCGCGGTTGCGGTCCTAACGGTGACTATGTGGTTCTCGATTTGACGCATATTGGCGCCGAAACCATCATGAAGCGTTTGCCTTCTGTATATGAAATTGGTATTAACTTTGCGAACGTTGACGTTACTAAAGAGCCAATTCCTGTGGTGCCTACGATTCACTATCAGATGGGCGGTATTCCTACCAACATCAATGGTCAAGTGGTTGTGCCAGCCAATGGTATTCACAATGAGATCGTGAATGGCTTGTACGCGATTGGTGAGTGTTCATGCGTTTCAGTGCACGGCGCTAACCGTTTAGGTACTAACTCTTTGCTAGACCTCTTAGTATTCGGTCGCGCAGCAGGGAATCACATTGTTGGTTTGAATTTGAAGGATCGTGAATTTAAACCATTGCCTGCTAACGCTGGTGAGCAAACTTTAGAGCGTATTGCGAAGTTAGATAACTCCACTTCAGGTGAGTATGCACAAGATGTTGCTAACGACATTCGTAAGTGCATGCAGAAATATGCTGGTGTATTCCGCAATCAAGAGTTGATGGATGAAGGCGTTCGTCAAATGGCGAAATTAACAGAGCGTGCCAATAATTTGTGGCTCAAAGATAAGTCTGAGATTTTCAATACAGCACGGATTGAGGCCTTGGAAGTGGCTAACCTGGTTGAGACTGCCAATGCAACTATGATTTCTGCTGCGGCTCGTAAAGAAAGTCGTGGCGCCCATTCGCACGATGATCACCAACATCGAGATGATGATAATTGGATGAAGCATACCCTTTGGTATAGCGAAGGCAATCGTTTGACCTATAAGCCAGTTGTATTAAAGCCTCTGACTGTAGAGTCCTTCCCTCCTAAAGAACGTACTTTCTAAGCGAAGAGAAATAGAACATGAGTGATATCCGTATATTTGAAATTTACCGCTACGATCCAGATGTTGATGCAGCTCCACGTATGGAACGCTATGAGTTAGAGCTTACTGGTGAGCGTATGTTATTGGATGCTTTGATTTCTTTGAAGAAGCAAGACGAATCGATCTCTTATCGTCGTTCATGCCGTGAAGGTGTGTGCGGTTCAGATGCCATGAACATCAACGGTAAGAATGGCTTAGCTTGTTTGACCAATATGCTGACTTTGCCTAAAGTAATCACATTGCGCCCATTGCCTGGCTTGCCAGTCGTGCGTGATTTGATCGTCGACATGACGTTGTTCTTCAAACAATACTTGTCTATCAAGCCTTACTTGGTAAACGACAATCCACCTCCTGAAAAAGAGCGCCTCCAGAGTCCTGAAGAGCGTGAAGAATTGAATGGTTTGTATGAGTGCATCTTGTGCGCTTCATGCTCAACTTCATGCCCATCATTCTGGTGGAATCCAGATAAGTTCGTGGGACCAGCTGGTTTGTTGCAGGCGTATCGCTTTATTGCGGATAGCCGTGATGAAGAAACATCTCTGCGTTTAGATAACCTAGAAGACCCATATCGCTTGTTCCGTTGCCACACCATCATGAATTGCGTGGACGTGTGTCCTAAGCACTTGAATCCAACTAAGGCAATAGGCAAGATCAAGGAGTTGATGGTTCGTAGGGCGGTATGACCCTCGGTAATGCAGAGTTATATCGTTTAAAAAGTGATGCTCGCAGGGGCTTGCTAGAGAACGATTTAATTCTGCAGCGGTTCTTTGAGCGTTATGGCTCTGAGTTAAACGCAGAAGATGGAACAGTTTTAAGCCAGTTATTAGCTTTAGATGACAATGACTTAATGGATTTATTGATAGGTCGTAAAGATACTGTAGCTAGTCTGGAGCAAGAGATGCAAACGGACTCTTTCAAGTTGGTATTGCAAAGGCTGAGGGAGAAGTAATTCAGCAATTTGGTGTAGTAGCCGCATAGACGTATGAATAACAGTGTATTAATCTTAATTTTGAATGAATAAGGATTGGAAATGATTGAATCGGACATCAAGGCAAAGCTCTCGTTTTCGGATGGAACACCAGATATTGATCTGCCAATTTACAAAGGGACAGTGGGTCCTGATGTAATCGACATTCGTAAGCTCTATGGTCAGACTAGTAAGTTCACTTACGATTCAGGTTTTCTTTCTACTGCGTCATGCAATAGCAAAATTACCTACATCGATGGCGATAAAGGTGAATTGCTCTATCGTGGCTATCCAATTGAAGATTTAGCAAATAACTGTGACTTCTTGGAAGTTTGCTACCTCTTGATCAATGGTGAACTACCTAACGCGAAAGAGAAAAAAGACTTCGACGAAATGGTGATACACCACACCATGGTTCATGAGCAAATGCAATTTTTCTTGCGTGGTTTCCGTCGTGATGCGCACCCAATGGCCGTCTTAACTGGTCTAGTTGGTGCAATGGCCGCTTTCTATCATGATGGAATTCATTACACCGATCCTAAGGCACGCGAAGTAGCGCAGATTCGTTTGATTGCTAAGATGCCAACTTTGGTTGCCATGGCCTATAAGTATTCAGTAGGGCAACCTTTTATCTATCCTGATAACTCTTTGTCATACACCGCTAACTTTATGCGCATGATGTTTGCAACGCCATGTGAAGAGTACAAAGTCAATCCAGTATTGGTACGCGCTTTGGACCGCATCTTCATTTTGCATGCTGATCATGAGCAAAATGCATCCACTTCAACTGTGCGTTTGTGCGGCTCTTCTGGCACCAATCCTTTTGCAGCGATTTCTGCTGGTATTGCTTGCCTCTGGGGTCCAGCGCACGGTGGTGCGAACGAAGCTTGCTTGCAGATGTTGAATGAGATTCAAGCAAACGGCGGCGTTGAAAAGATTCATGAATTCATCGCTCAAGTAAAAGATAAGAACTCTAGCGTTCGCTTGATGGGCTTTGGTCACCGTGTATATAAAAACTTTGACCCACGTGCGAAGTTGATGCGTGAGACTTGCTACGAAGTATTGAATGAACTCGGTTTGCAAGATGATCCATTGTTCAAGCTGGCAATGACGCTCGAGAAGATTGCATTAGAGGATGATTACTTTGTGAGTCGCAAGCTTTATCCAAACGTAGATTTCTATTCCGGCATCGTGCAACGTGCGCTTGGCATCCCAACAGATATGTTCACCTGTATTTTTGCTTTGGCAAGAACAGTAGGTTGGATCGCTCAGTGGGAAGAAATGATTACAGACCCTGAATATAAGATTGGTCGTCCACGTCAGTTATACGTTGGCGAAACCTCACGCAAGGTCCCTAACATTTCAGTTCGTAAATAAGGTTTTTATAAGGTTCCTCATGTCTCGTACACTTTATGACAAATTGTGGGATGACCACGTTATTTACTCTGAAGAGGATGGCACAGCCACGATCTATATTGATCGTCAGTTGCTGCATGAGGTAACTAGTCCTCAGGCATTTGAAGGTTTGCATTTGGCTGGCCGCCCAGTTTGGCGTGTCTCTGCCAACTTAGCGGTTTCTGATCACAACGTCCCAACAACTGATCGCTCTGAGGGCATTACTGATCCCATTTCCAAGTTGCAAGTAGATACCTTGGATCAAAACTGTGATGCTTTCGGTATTACTCAATACAAAATGAACGACACCCGCCAAGGGATTGTTCATGTCATCGGACCAGAGCAGGGCGCTACTTTACCTGGCATGACAGTGGTCTGCGGCGATTCTCATACAAGTACACATGGTGCCTTTGGTGCTTTAGCTTTTGGTATTGGCACTTCTGAAGTGGAGCACGTTCTAGCAACCCAAACCTTGCTCATGAAGAAGAGTAAGAATATGTTAGTACGTGTAGATGGCCGTTTACAACCAGGCTCTACTGCTAAAGATATTGTGCTTGCTGTGATTGGGAAGATTGGTACTGCAGGCGGTACTGGATACACCATTGAATTTGCTGGTGAAGCAATTCGCAACCTTTCTATGGAAGGTCGCATGACCATTTGCAATATGGCAATTGAGGCTGGTGCACGCTCGGGTTTGGTTGCTGTCGATGAAACAACAATTGAATATATTCAAGGTCGTCCTTACTCCCCTAAGGGGCATGCGATGTTGCAAGCTTTGCAATATTGGAGAACCTTACATTCCGATGCGGATGCTAATTTTGATGCAGTAGTGGAATTGCGTGCAGAAGAAATTGCCCCACAAGTTACTTGGGGTACTTCACCTGAGATGGTGCTGGCGATTAGTGAGCGGGTTCCTGATCCAGAAAAAGAACGTGATCCAAATAAGCGCTCAGCCATGGAACGTGCTTTAGCGTACATGAACCTAACACCGAACACACCGTTGAGCAGCATCTCTGTAGATAAAGTATTTATTGGATCTTGCACCAACAGCCGTATTGAAGATATGCGCGCTGCTGCTAAGGTGGTTGACCGCTTAGGTAAGAAGGTCGCTGCTAATGTGAAGTTGGCATTGGTAGTACCAGGTTCTGGTTTGGTAAAAGCCCAAGCAGAGCGTGAAGGCTTAGATCGTATTTTTAAGGCTGCTGGCTTTGAGTGGCGTGAACCTGGTTGCTCTATGTGCTTGGCTATGAATGCTGATCGTCTTGAGCCAGGGGAGCGCTGTGCCTCTACATCGAATCGTAATTTTGAAGGTCGTCAAGGTAACGGCGGTCGCACCCACTTAGTCAGTCCTGCAATGGCTGCGGCTGCTGCGATCGAAGGCCACTTTGTTGATATCCGCAAGATTTCATAAGGAAACAGAATCATGAAATTTTCTTCACTTTCTTTAATTTCCAGGTTGGCTATTGTTGGTATTGTTGGGCTAATCATCTCAGCATGCAGCAGCACGATGGAAGGCATGGGCAAAGATTTGCAAAACATGGGCACCTCCATGGGCGGTTCAAGCAATTCAACACAGACAACACAGCAAAATAACCAGTCACAAACTAAGGGTAAGGATGTTGTTGTTACTCCTGTGAAGTGATCACATTAGATTAAGTAGAGTAAAAGTCGAATCATGGAAAAATTTACGGTATACAAAGGTTTAGTTGCTCCGCTTAATCGCGAGAATGTGGATACCGATGCCATCATTCCAAAACAGTTTCTGAAATCGATTAAGAAAACGGGATTTGGTCAAAACCTGTTTGACGAGTGGCGCTATTTGGATCATGGTGAGCCTGGTCAAGATTGCAGTAAGCGTCCTATCAATCCAGACTTTGTTCTTAACCAGCCGCGCTATAAAGGGGCTGGAATTTTGCTCGCTCGCAAAAATTTTGGTTGTGGTAGCTCCCGTGAACATGCGCCTTGGGCTTTGGATCAATTTGGCTTTAGAGCAGTGATCGCACCTAGTTTTGCGGACATCTTTTATAACAACTGCTTCAAAAACGGTGTTTTACCGATTGTGTTGACTGAAATGCAGGTTGACCATCTTTTCAATGAAACCCAAGCATTTAACGGTTACCAATTAACGGTTGATTTAGAGGCTCAGCAGGTGATTGCTCCGGATGGTACCGCCTACAGCTTCGAAGTAGCCCCCTTTAGAAAGTACTGCCTGTTCAATGGCTTTGACGATATTGGCTTAACTCTGCAACATGCAGATAAAATCAAGGCTTATGAAGCTGAACGCATCCTGAAGATGCCTTGGCTAGCGACACAATTGCCGTAATTTCGTTGATTTAAAGGCCTTTCATGAAAATTGCAGTTCTACCGGGCGATGGTATCGGCCCGGAAATCGTTGCTCAAGCCGTTCGAGTGCTCCAAGCGCTTGGGCCAAAGTTTGACCTAGAAGAAGCTCCTGTAGGTGGGGCTGCTTATGATATTGCTGGACATCCTTTGCCACCAGCCACCTTAGAACTCGCTAAAAAAGCCGACGCCATATTGTTTGGCGCAGTAGGAGATTGGAAGTACGACACACTTGCACGCGAACTGCGTCCCGAGCAAGCTATCTTAGGTCTGCGCAAACACCTTGAGTTATTCGCTAACTTTAGGCCTGCTATTTGCTATGCAGAACTTACAGCAGCATCAAGCTTGAAACCAGAAATTATTGGCGGCTTGGATATTTTGATTGTGCGCGAGCTCAATGGCGATATTTATTTTGGCCAGCCACGCGGTATTCGTACTTCAGAGTTACCGCTATTCAAGGGTGCACGTGAAGGTTTCGACACCATGCATTACAGCGAACCAGAAGTGGAGCGCATTGGGCATGTTGCATTTGAAGCGGCGCGTAAGCGTGGCAAGAAAGTTTGTAGCGTAGACAAAGCGAACGTTCTCGAAACTTCTCAGCTCTGGCGTGAGGTGATGATTCGTATTTCCAAAGAATATCCAGATGTTGAGTTGTCCCATATGTATGTGGATAACGCTGCAATGCAACTGGTGAAGGCGCCTAAGGCGTTTGATGTGGTGGTGACAGGTAATCTGTTTGGCGACATCTTGTCTGACGAGGCAGCGATGTTGACTGGTTCCATTGGGATGCTGCCATCTGCCTCGTTGGATAAGAACAATAAGGGCTTGTATGAACCCAGCCATGGCTCTGCGCCTGATATTGCTGGTAAGGGTATCGCTAATCCGTTAGCAACAATTTTGTCTGCTGCAATGATGTTGCGTTATTCCTTGGGAATGCCTACAGAAGCTGACAGAATTGAAAAGGCAGTACAGAAAGTATTGTCACAAGGTTTGCGTACCGCTGATATTTATACCGAAGGCACGAAAAAAGTGTCTACCGCAGAAATGGGCGATGCTGTTGTGGCTGCATTAGCGTAAACAAGAAATTCAATAGAAGAAAAATAATCACATTTACTAGATAGTTAAAAATCATGGCAAATTCAAAGATACCTTTGGTTGGTTTAGTTGGCTGGCGCGGCATGGTTGGCAGCGTTCTCATGGAGCGCATGCTGGCTGAAAAAGATTTTGACCTGATCGAGCCCGTATTTTTTAGCACTAGCCAAGCAGGCGGAGAGGTGCCGCTCCTCAATGGTCAAAAAGTCACCAAGAGTGAAAGCGCTTTGCAAGACGCAAATGACATCCAGGCATTGTCGCGCTGCGACATCATCTTGACTTGTCAGGGTGGCGACTATACCAACGAGATCTTCCCTAAGCTGCGTGCAGCGGGTTGGAATGGCCATTGGATTGATGCAGCTAGTGCATTGCGCATGAAGGATGACGCTGTATTGATTCTGGATCCTGTGAATCGTCCAGTGATTGATCAAGCCTTGGCTGCCGGTGGCAAGAATTGGATCGGCGCAAACTGCACTGTGAGCTTGATGATGATGGCTATGGGTGGCTTGGTAAAAGCTGACATGGTTGAATGGATCAGCGCCATGACTTATCAAGCAGCTTCTGGTGCTGGTGCTCAAAACATGCGCGAGTTATTGCTGCAGATGGGTGCATTGCGTGATAGCGTGGCTACCGAGCTGGCAGATCCATCTTCTTGGATTTTGGATATTGATCGCAAGGTGACTGAGACATTACGTTCTGCTGATTTTCCGATGAAGAATTTCCGCAACACCGCCCTAGCGGGTAGCTTGATTCCTTGGATTGATGTGCCAGTTGACAATGGTCAAACTAAAGAAGAGTGGAAGGGCGGTGCTGAGTTCAATAAGATCTTGGGTCGTCCGGCATTCCGTTCGCCTGGCAGTATTCCGGTGGATGGTTTGTGCGTGCGCGTAGGTGCAATGCGTTGCCATTCACAGGGTTTAACTGTAAAGCTCAAAAAAGATATTCCTCTCAAAGAGATCGAGGCAATTTTGGCTGCTGATAATCAGTGGGTCAAAGTAGTGCCAAACGATCGCGAGACTACTGAGCGTGATTTATCTCCTGCTGCGGTGAGCGGCACATTGACCGTGCCAATTGGCCGCTTGCATAAGATGGCAATGGGCCCCGAGTACTTGGGCGCATTTACCGTTGGTGACCAGTTGTTATGGGGTGCTGCTGAGCCATTACGCCGTATGTTGCGCATTTTGCTTGAGAGGTAATTTAGTCTTTATGTCTCGCATCAGCCGATTGGGCTTATTAAAGCTACTGAGCTTTGTTCTGCTGAGCTGGTCAACTTTGGCAGGCGCTATTTCTTTAGGCGCCCCGCAGTTGCAGTCACGTTCTGGTGAGCCGCTACGTGTAGAGATTCCGATACGGGTGGCAGCTGATGAGCAGGGCGCTCTATCTAGTCTTAATGTGACAATTCCGAACAGGGCTGCCTTCGAGCGTTTAGGTATTTCTCAAAAAATTCTCGATCTCAATCCGCAAGCGATGGTGTATCGCAATAAGCAAGAAAAGCTTATGATATTGGTTGAGACCGTCAAGGCGGTTCCGATGACTGATGATCCATTCTTGGATGTGTTGGTCAATCTCAATTGGTCTAGCGGTAGCATCACAAAAACATTTACCTTGCTATTGGGTGATGTACAGAAAATTACTGTGAAGCCAGGACAGTCCTTATCTGAGATTGCTGCCATCATTGCACCCCAGCTAGAAGGTGCGACCTTAGATCAAACTATGATGGCTTTATATAAAGCCAATCCGGATGCTTTCGCTAGTGGCAGTATTAATCGTTTAGCCGCTGGTGCTGAATTATCAAAGCCAAGCCAAGCACTATTGCGCTCTATTAGCCCGGCAGAAGCAAAACAGTTTGTTGCTGATGCTAATGAACAATGGCGCCAAGAGCATGCTGAAAAAGAGGCGGGCACCGGAAGTGGAAAATCAGATACTGCTAAACCCGGAGATGTTGCCCCGACGGACCGGCTGAAGATTGGTTCAAGTACCGATGGAAATGAGCAAGAGCGTCGCTATACCGAAGAGTTGGTTGCCCAAGAAAAAATGTTGGAGCAAACCAAGGCCCGTGTCGCTGAATTAGAAAAAAATATTGCTGATCTGCAAAAGCTCCTAGATAAATCTAAGGAGAAGAAGGCAGTAGATAACAACTTTGGCCTAGGAGGCTTCGGACCAGCAATCCTGGCTGTTGCCTTAATTACATTAACTGGTTTATTACTCTGGGGCTTGGCTCGCAATGCCCGACGCTCTGAAGCACCAACTTTCCATGCATCAGCCGATCATTCCGTAAAAGAGTCTGGTAAGACTGAGAAGCCTGCAGCAGGCTCTCCATTTGAAATGCCAGCTCGCACTAAAGCACTATTTGATGGTATTGATTTAGATCTGTCAAAGCCGGCAAAAGAAGGGCCTGTCATTAGTGCTCCAGTAGCAAACCCATTGGCGGACACCTTGCGAGTCAAGTTAAATCTGGCACGCGCCTACGTGACTATTGAGGACTTTTCTGCGGCTAAAAAGTCGATTGAAGAAGTGCTTCATGTCAGCAATTCTGTTGACCCAGCAATTACCATTGAAGCGCAGGGCTTGTTGGCAGAGATCTCGCATCGCAATACTTAGAACATGCGCATAGCCCTTGGCCTTCAGTACGACGGCAGTCCTTATTCTGGCTGGCAAACCCAGGTTAATCACAATACAGTTCAGGATGAGTTAGAAAAAGCGATTTCATCCTTTGTTGGTGAGCAAGCTCTAGACTGTCCAATACAAACCATTACTGCAGGCAGGACCGATACCGGTGTTCATGCCCTAGGTCAGGTGGTGCACTTTGATACCAATGTTGAGCGCGAAGACTTTTCATGGGTGAGGGGGGTGAATTCATTCTTGCCTCCATCGATTGTGGTGAATTGGGCTAAGCCAGTAACTGATGAATTTAGTGCACGTTTCTCAGCTTATGAGCGTGAATACATTTATGCTTTACAGGCAGGGCCGTGTCGAGCACCGATGTCCCATTCACGCGCAGGCTACTTATTGTTGCCTCCAAACCAATGGCTCGATGTTGAGGCGATGAAGAAATCGGCACAATGTTTAATAGGTGAACATGATTTCAGTTCATTCCGTTCATCTGAGTGTCAAAGCAAAACTCCGATTAAAACGATTTACTCCATTGAGATTATTTCTGAGCAGCCCTGGCTGTATTTCCGGATTCGGGGCAATGCCTTCTTGCATCACATGATTCGGAATATGGTCGGTTGTTTTTTGCAGATTGGGCAAGGCAGACAAAAGTCCGAGTGGATGGCAGAAGTGCTTGCGGCCAAAAATAGGAAAATTGCAGCGCCTACCTTTATGGCTGATGGCTTGTATCTTGCCAAAATTACTTACCCAGACGAATTTGCCATTCCCCAGCCTTTGCTGGAAAACTCCTGGCTACCTGCCCAGGTCATTGGGAAACAAAAGAAAGATCCAGCGCAATAGCGGGCCCTTGGCCTTATCATTCATTTATGGGCTTATTGACATACTCTTCGGGCCGTACTAGGGTCAAAATCTGCGGTTTAAAGACCGCAGCAGATATTGATTCTGCAGTTTCTGCGGGGGTAGATGCGGTTGGCCTAGTCTTTTACCCACCTAGCGTCCGTGCTGTTAGCCCCAATATCGCTGCCCAGCTTATTTCTAGGCTTCCAGCAGGGGTAGATGCCGTAGGGCTCGTCGTCAACGCTACAGATGAGCAATTTGCCGCTATCCGGGCAGCCGCCTCGATCACTTTATGGCAATTTCATGGGGATGAGACCCCAGAACGCTGCTCCCAGTTGGCTGCAGGCGAACCTTGGATGAAGGCTGCTCGTGTAGGAAGCAGCTTTGCTTTTGAGGATTTTTCCCTACAATATAGGGATGCAAACGCTTTTCTGCTGGATGCCCTCGTCGAGGGATATGGTGGCGGGGGCGTTCCTTTTGATTGGCAAGGAATTCCACAGGCATGGGTAAGCGAAAACGCGCCTCGGGTCGTTTTGAGTGGTGGATTGAACACGCACAACGTGGGCGAGGCAATTGCTCGCCTGCATCCTTGCGCAGTTGACGTCAGTAGTGGCGTAGAAAGCAGCAGGGGCATTAAGGATCCTGCGCTGATGGCTGAGTTTGTAAAAGCAGTGCGCGCAGCAGATGCTAAAACATCATCCCAATAAATTGCTGTAGAAAAATCAAAAGAGGTAGCTATGTACGATAAGCCAGATGCACGAGGACACTTCGGTCCCTATGGTGGTGTGTTTGTTTCTGAGACACTGATGTTTGCATTAGATGAGCTCAAAGAAGCTTATGCAAAATA